>Ga0310690_10003525_pt1 | contig 23253 bp, 21 predicted proteins | sample AusTroGonzalo_MG_2_FD_207661 | JGI IMG/M metagenome (GOLD analysis project Ga0310690, IMG submission 207661) | Bovine rumen microbial communities from tropical cattle in Woodstock, Queensland, Australia - Gonzalo_04 (v2) (version 2) | ecosystem: Host-associated > Mammals > Digestive system >... | reverse complement strand
TATAATTCTCAAATTCTTGATAAACAAATAAATAATTACCAATATGAAAAGAATTAATTTACTGATTTTGGCGGCAATGCTCGCCTTTGTGGGTTGCGGCAAGAAAGCCGAAGATGTCAATGTGGAACTGGTCACCGTGGAAAATGAGGTGAAGACCATTGGCTCCACCCAAGCGTATTTCGAATGTGAATACGAATACCTTAATGAAATCACCAAGGCCTTGTTGGTGTATTGCGAAGACGACCAACTGAAGTATGCCCAGACATCTAAACTGGAATATGTCGATGGCAAGTGGATTACCCAGATGAATTACCTTGAGAAGAAGACCAAGTATTACTACAGGTATGAGTTTTACAACGGCTATAACCTGATGTGGACTGAAATCTTCAACTTCACCACCACCGACCAGCAAGACAAGCCGACTGTGGAAACGGTTGAGGCCACCAACATTACGATGACAACGGCCACTGTAGAAGGCAATGTCACCAACGATGGCGGCTCGGCGGTTACGGAGCGCGGTATCTGCTACAGCATCTATGAGAATCCCACCTTGTCAGATTCCGTGCGTCTGGCGGGTACGGGCATTGGCCGCTTCTATTGCGAGATGAGCAACCTCACCAACGCCACCACGTATTATATTCGCGCTTTCGCCACCAATAGCGAGGGAACGAGTTTCGGCGATGTGATTACGATTCGTACTGTTGAACATCCTATGTTGGCCACAGTAACCACGGACGAAGTTTCCGATATTACCATCAACACAGCGGTTTGCGGTGGCAATGTGCTCAATGATGGCTTTGTCGAGGTGACGGAAAGGGGCATTTGTTATGCCACACATGAAGAACCGACCGTCTTTGATTACAAGGTGGCAGGAGGTGAAGGCTTGGGCTTATTCCAATGCCGTATGTCGGGCTTGGAGATGCTAACCACCTATTATGTGCGTGCCTATGCCAAGAACAGCGAGGGCTATGCCTATGGCAATGAAGTGAGTTTTGTGACTGCCGACGAAACCTATTTGCCTGAAGTGATTACCCACGAAGTGACCGACTTCAACCATTTCTATGCCATTGGTGGCGGCGAGGTGGTGGCCAATGGTGGTCTGGACATCATACGGCGTGGTATCTGTTATGGCACATCGCATAATCCTACAATTTATAGTAATGTCTTGACTGCAGGTGGCGGCATGGGCGAGTTTGAATGTCGTATGACCTATTTGTTTGGCAATACAACCTATTATGTTCGTGCCTTTGCTTCTAATTCTGCAGGTACATCATACGGCAATGAAGTGACCTTTACCACTTCACCTCATCCGAACACAGCTCCTGAAGGTGCTATTCCTGCTTTGTTCTCCATTAGTGAGACGCAACAAGTATTCTTCTCGAAAGGCAATTTGCAATACCAAGCATCAACAGGCACTTGGCGTTTTGCAGAACATCAATGGGATTATGTTGGTGGGATTTATCCCTGGTCTGGCGAATTGTTTGGCACTGTCTACGAAGGTGGTGCACAATGCAGTAACAACAATATTTCACAAACCTATTCTGGCTGGATTGACCTCTTTGGCTATGCCACTTCAGGTTGGAATAACAACAACCATTATTATCAACCTTGGGATACGGAATCTACTGGTTGGTCTGTTGATGGCTGGGGCTATGGTTTTTGGGATGGACAATATGTGCATAATGAGATGACAGGTGATTATGCAAATATGGACTGGGGCGTTTATAATGCCATTAGCAATGGAGGTAATGAAGCTGGACTTTGGAGGACATGGAGCAGCTCTGACTGGTCTTATATTTTGGATGGACGTAATAATAATGTTTATTTGAAATCGGCCGGGACTGTTAACGGTGTCCCGGGAATGATTATTCTCCCTGATGCATGGATATTGCCTGAAGGTGTGTCCTTCTTGGGAAGTGCAGCAAACAATGATATTAATAGTTATAGTATAGAAGAATGGGAAATCATGGAAAATGCTGGAGCTGTATTTCTCCCTAATGCAGGAGCAAGAAATGCAACGGACTGGAATGGTGGCGGTTGGTATTATTGGAATAATAATTATGGTCATGGTGCTGAAGGTTTTGCAGTCCGTCTCATCCAAAACTATTAATTCAAACTCTGAAAGCCGAGAGGGCACAACAACCCTCTTGGCTTTCCTAAAATGAAAACGAAATGAAGAAAAACGGTTTAATTATAGGAATGTGCCTGTTGCTTATGGCGTTTGTGTCTTGCAAGAAAGACAATGGCAACGAAAACGGCAACGGCAACGAAGGCAACGAGCAACTCACAGAAGGAAGCCTTTCGGGCGTTTTCTCAGTAGGCGACGGCAAGACGGTGCGCTTCTCGCAGGGCAACTTGCAGTATCAGGCCTCAACGGATACTTGGCGTTTTGCTGAGAATCAATATGATTGCATCGGTAGCACCAACAGCAATATCAGCCTATTTTATCAAGGTTGGGTGGATTTGTTCGGCTGGGGCACCAGCGGCTACAACGACATCAAACCTTGGCTCACCGATTACAATATGGAAGCCAACAGCATCACCGACACGAAATACGACTGGGGCCTCAACAACGCTATCTCCAACGGCGGCAACACAGCAGGCTTGTGGCATTTGCTCACCATAGATGAATGGGGGTATATCGTCCATAGTCGTAACGGCTCGCGCTTTGCCAAGGCCACCGTTAACAACGTGCGCGGCCTTTTGCTCCTTCCCGACGGATGGACTACGGTTACCTATTCCTTAAATGCCATCAATGATGCGGAAGGCGGATTCGAAAGCAACTATATTTCTGCAACTGATTGGAGCGACATTTTGGAAGCCAATGGTGTGGTGTTTCTGCCTTGTGCGGGAATTCGTGAAGGTACTTCGGTGAACTATGTCAACGGCTTTGGACGTTATTGGTCATCGACGTATATCGAGAAAGCCCGCAGTCTCTTCATCCACCAAAGCGACGTGCGCCCCGAAGGGGCAGATTACCATTGGGGATTGGCTGTGAGGTTAGTGCAGGATGTGAAATGAGATGTTTTACATAACAAAGAGAAATAAACAAGTCATTATCACTTTTACTCAAAACTTTAAACTATGACACAAAAAACTATAATTACCACTTTTATCCTGATTCTTTCCGTCGGATTGTTAGCCGGTTGCAAAAAGGATAATCATCCTTCCACCCCTGACTCGCCAGGATCAACCTATCAAATCCCTTCCATTGACGAATATATGCCGGAACGCTTACTTCACTTACTTGATTCACTAAATGTCTTGCACCGTGGTGACGAGCCTCCGATTATCAACGGGAACTTCATGGCAGAATCTATGTATCTATGCATCGTGGACAAAGTTCCCGAAAGTTCATATATAATGTTCTCAGGTCCGATAAATTCGAATCATTATTATGAATTCAAAGAACAAAAAGATGGATTGCTTGGTGTGGCATTCAAATGCCCCCATGGGATCCCTGGTGAAAACGGTTATCTTGAACAATTCGATATGGACAGCACATATTTCATAGTCAAGGACAGCCTAACACTTTTTACAAATGATCCTATTGCTCCAGCTTATTTCAAAAGCAACAAATTTACTCCTGAAGACTTGAGTCATGCCTATATCATAGGAAACGGAAGTTATTTTACTCTATATTTCTATGAAATCCGTGATACTTCCTCCAATAGTCTTCCTCTGAATGCTGTGATTATCTCGGGTAAGATAAGCACTGACGAAGAAGGCAAAACTATCATTGAAGATTTTTGGTGGGGAATAGAAACAATGACATACTACAATGGGGAGGCTTACACAAACATGTTAATTCAATGGGGATATATGCCAACTCCAGGTGACATAGTAATCTGCCAATCCCCCGATGCACTTGTTGAAGGCTGCTACGGGAAATAAACTGTGGATTCTTTATAGTGTCAACTTTGTCAACGGATTCGGACGTTACTGGTCGTCAACCTACATCGAGAAAGCCCGCAGCCTTTTCTCCCACCAAACCGACGTGCGTGCCGAAGGCACGGATTATCATTCGGGATTTGCTGTGCGGCTGGTACAAGATGCCAAGTGATAATCCCATTATTCATAATCAATAATATCAGCTTCAAAGATTTTGCAATCGAATACAGTTGTATCTGTAATCTTCGTTATTTGCGGTTTTGAAATACAATAGTATTTGATTTCAATTATGGTATCAGCTGATACTCCCACTCGTCGATAAACCCTTCGTGGGTCTTAATCCAATCCTTACGGCATCCGCATAGTTTGAACCCTTGTCCCTCAAACAGTTTTTGGCTTTCGATATTTTTTTCGTCGACGGCACAATACACCTGATGCAACATCAAGTCGTTGAAGAGATAATCCAGACAAAGCGACAGAGTGCTGGAGGCATACCCTTGGTGCCTGTAGTTTTCGTCGATGAGGATACCGACTTTAGCCCGCTCGTTGATGGAATCGTAGTCGTAAATGTCGATGCAGCCGATGGATTCGTGGGTGGCGTTGAGGTCAATCATCAGACGCAACTGATGTTGGCTGAACAGGTCGTTGTTTCCTATGAGGAACTGCTCAATTTGGAAGCGGGTGTAGGGGACATGTGTCCCGCTGACGCGCCACACTTTGCGGTCGCTTTCCCATCGGAAGACACGATCGGTGTCCTCTGGTTCGGCGCAACGTAGTGAAATTGTTTCGTTTTTGATGAACATGGCACGTTATTTGATAAGCGTTACCCGCTAAAATTTGCGACAAAAATACACATTCTGATGCAATAAAGAGAGAAAAACAGCGTAAATAACCCGATAATAACCCAATTAAAGATGAATAAGATGAGAAAAGTGAGTTTGATTTTGATGCTGGCTGCAATGTTGACAGCCACATCGTGTGGTAACAAGACCCAGGAACAGAACCAAGTAGAACCTGCAAAGCAGGAACAGCAACCCGTCTCGCAAATCGAGGAGGTGCAGCAGCCTGTAGTGCAGCGGGTGGCTTATATGCCTGCCGCCAACACCCCCGACTTTGTTGACGCTGCCGAACGTAGCGTGGATGCCGTGGTGCATATCATGACCAAAGTGGTGAGACAAAGCAATACCTATAACGACTTCTTTGGAGCCCTGCTCGGACAGATTTACGGCTATCCCGGACAGACGCGCAGCAACACGATGGTGGCCTACGGTTCGGGCGTTGTGCTGACCCCCGACGGCTATATCGTCACCAACAACCACGTGGTGGAAGGTGCCGATGAGGTGGAAGTCACCTTTAATAATAAGGTGAAGAAGACCGCCCGTATCATCGGCACCGACCCGACTACCGACTTGGCCCTTATCAAGGTGGAAGCCTCTGACTTGGAGTACTTGACCTTTGGTGACTCTGACAACGTCCGTATCGGCGAGTGGGTGCTGGCTGTGGGTAACCCCTTCAACTTGACCTCCACCGTTACGGCTGGCATTGTTAGCGCGAAAGCACGTAACCTAAGCATTTTGGGTGAAGGCACCTCGGTGGAGTCGTTTATCCAGACCGATGCTGCTGTCAATCCCGGAAATAGTGGTGGAGCTCTGGTGAACACCAAAGGCGAGCTGGTAGGCATCAATGCGGCTATTGCTTCGCATACAGGCTCTTACGAAGGCTATTCCTTCGCCATTCCTTCCAATATTGTGCGTAAGGTGGTGGACGACCTGCTGCTCTACGGCACAGCCCAACGCGGCTATCTCGGTGTGCAGATTGCCGAACTCACCCAAGAGCTGGCCGAGAAGGAAGGCTTGGAGAACATCGAGGGCGTGTATGTGGCTGGTATCACCGAAGGCGGCGCAGCCAAACAGGCTGGCATGAAGGCTGGCGACGTGATTACCACCATCAATGGCAGAAAAGTGAACTCGACGACGCAATTGAGGGAAAGCGTGGGACAATACCGTCCTGGCGACAAGCTGGACGTTGAGGTGAACCGCAACGGCAAACGCCAGCACTATGAGCTGACATTGCTCAACGAAGCCGGCAACGTAGACTTAGTGAAGAGTGGCGACAGCTTCTATAACGCCGAATTCGGCCTGATGCTGCAGTCGGTCAATACCGAAGAGATGAGCCGCCTGAACATCACCAACGGCCTGAAGATTGTGGAAATCCGTCAAGGTCGTTTCATGAACTCGGGTGTCCCTGTCGATTTCGTCATCACTAAAGTGAATGGATATTCTGTCAATAACAAGACGGAATTGGAGAGTGCTTTGAGGAACAACCGCAGCCGCCGCACCACCATTGAGGGTGTGTACCCCAACGGCATGATGGGCTCGTTCTTCTATTAAAGCACAGGAGCGTTTTCAAGATTTTTCTGAGAATCAGAAAATTCGGTACGGTTTTTGATAATATTTTATAAGCGAATCAAGGGAGGCCGAGCAGGCTCGACTTCCCTTGAGGAGCGGATTATGAAAAAACACGTGAGGATAGATATGCGTAGTAAGAAACTGAATGGTAGGTAATTAAACAATTAAAGATTAAGAAAATGAGACAACTGAAAATTTCAAAACAAATCACAGATCGCGGCTCGGGCTTGGACCGTTATCTGGCTGATATCGCCAAGGAAGAGCTGTTGACTCCAGAGGAGGAAGTGGAATTGGCGCAGCGCATCAAGGCTGGCGACCAAGCCGCCTTAGACCGGCTTGTACGCGCCAACCTGCGCTTTGTGGTGTCGGTGGCAAAGCAATACCAAAATCAGGGATTGAGTCTGCAAGACCTTATCGACGAGGGTAATGTAGGACTGGTGAAAGCTGCCCAGCGCTTCGACGAGACGCGCGGCTTCAAATTCATCTCGTATGCCGTGTGGTGGATTCGTCAGAGTATCCTGCAAGCTGTCGCCGAGCAGGCCCGCGTCATCCGACTGCCCATGAATCAGGTGGGTGCAATGGCTAAAGCGAAGAGAGCTATTGCCCTGTTGGAACAGAAACTGCAGCGCCGCCCCACCGTCAAGGAAATCGCCGATGCCATCGACCTTCCAGAGGATAAGGTGATGCAGCTGCTTGAGCTCAGCTCGCATCATGTGTCGATGGATGCCCCCTTGGACGACGAGGAGGATACCAGCTTCCTCGACGTCTTCGTGGAAGACGACCAGCCCACAACGGATGCGGCAGTGGAGCAGGAGTCGGTCAACAAGGCCATTGCCCGCTCGCTCAACATCCTTTCAGAGAAGGAACGAAACATCGTGTGCATGTACTATGGAATGGGTCAGAAACGTGAGTACACGTTGGAAGAGATTGCCAACAAACTTGGCCTTTCGCGTGAGCGTACCAGGCAGATTCGCGACAAGGCGCTGAAGCGTCTGCGGACCGAACCCAACTCGCAACTGCACGGGATGTACGTGAATCAGTGATTATTTTGAGGGATTTCCGATGGGTTATCCCTCTTTTTTTTATCTTTGCAGCCTGTTCTTAATATGAATGATTCTAAAAGTAACTAATATGAGCAAATTTCAACTTATCCAGCTTCCATACGAGCCCAACGCCTTGGAGCCCGTCATCAGCAAAGAAACCATTGGCTTCCATCACGGCAAGCACCTGCAAGGCTACGTCAACAATCTGAATGCCGCTATCGAGGGCACTGAATTTGAGAACATGCCTTTGGAGGAGATTGTGATCAAGTCGGAAGGCGGAATGCGCAACAATGCAGGACAGACCTTGAACCACAACCTCTATTTTACCCAGTTCTGCGCTCCTAAGGCCGATAACAAGCCAGTTGGAGCCATCGCGGGTCTCATCGAGAAGCAATTTGGCAGTTTTGAGGCCTTCAAGGAAGAGTTTGCCAAGAAAGGCGCCACGCTGTTTGGCTCTGGTTGGGTGTGGCTCTCCGTCGATGCTGAAGGAAAACTCGTCATCACCCAAGAGACCAACGCCGCCAACCCCGTGCAACGCGGTTTGAAGCCCCTGCTGACCTTCGACGTGTGGGAACATGCCTATTATCTTGACTATCAGAACCGCCGTCCCGACCATCTTGCCGCCTTGTGGCAGATTGTCGACTGGAACGTGGTGAATAACCGACTTTAATACCTATCGCGATGGAAGATACTAATGAAAAGAAAGGGAGACACATCGGACGCAGGATTGTGACGACGCTGAGCATCATCATCGTTCTTGCCCTTGCAGGTTTCATCTTCTTCAAGTTCTATTTTGTCTTCGGTAGTGGAGTGAAGGCTGGAGAGCTGAATTTCTTTGTTTACAAAGGCTATGTGTTCAAGACCTACGAGGGAAGACTTATTCAGGCCGGCTACAACTCAAAGAACAGCAATGCCACCATCCAAAGCAATGAGTTTGACTTCTCGGTGAAGAAGAAGTCAGTCGCCGATCAGTTGGAGCGTTGCACGGGAAAGTTTGTTGAGCTGCACTACAAGGAATATCTTGGAACTTTGCCGTGGAGGGGAATGAGCAAGTATGTGGTCGACAGCATCTATTCGGTGGATAGTCCCACCCCGCTTAACGAACCGATAAATCTGCCTCCGAATGAGGTATTGGAGGTTTTCTAAGCCTTAGTTGCCTCGCGACACTTCCAGTTTACCAATTTCAACAGGGTGGTTCTCGGAGATAATCTCTATCCAGGTATTGTCTTCGCTGAACCACTTATATTGTGCACCAATGCGGAAGACGAAAGTCTTCTCTTCGTCGGTGGCTGCGATGGGCAGCACGAAGCCACCGTTTTTGCCGCTGGCGCCTCCGAATGAGACAATCATTGGGAAGGTGTTTTCGGGCTGCGGGTTGCGTACTTTGATGATGATATAGTTGGAACGGCGTACCGCCACTTCAATCTTGTTGAACTCGAAGCGACGGGCTTCGCCTGCAGCTAGGCTGATAAAGTCGCTGTTCAGTTCATAGAGTTTATTCTGCTCAATGATTTCACTGATGCGGGCAATCATTTCGGTGGGGTAGGTTTCAAGATTAAGTTCTTCCGCCTTGGTGTAGGCCTCGATGGCTTTGTCAAAGATGTTGTTTCTGAAGTTAGCGTCACCTTCCTTGATGAAAGCGTTGTATTGGGTACGAAGAGCGGCCAGACGGTTGCTCTCCGCTTTTTCGGCTGCGGAGAGTTGTGCAGCGGCTGTTGGATCTTCGGGCTTGTAGCTCAGGGCCGACTGATAGTGGGTGATAGCTTCGGCGAATTGTTCCGCATTCATGGCTTGGTTGCCTGCGTTCATTGCGCTGTCGTATTGGGCCTGCAATGCGGCAGCGGCTGCCAATGCTGCTTGGCGTGCGGCTTCCTCCTCAGCAGCGATACGAGCGGCTTCGGCTTCTGCGGCCAATCGGGCTGCCTCCTGTTCGGCGGCGATGCGTGCTGCCTCTTCTGCAGCAAGGCGTTCGGCTTCCTGTTGGGCTGCCAACCTTGCGGCCTCTTCTTCAGCAGCGATGCGAGCAGCTTCGGCTTCTGCAGCCAATCTTGCGGCTTCCTGCTCAGCGGCTATCCTTGCAGCTTCTTCTTCAGCGGCAATACGAGCGGCTTCGGCTTCTGCAGCCAATCGTGCAGCTTCCTGCTCGGCAGCGATACGTGCAGCCTCTTCCGCATCTTGCTGTGCGATAAGCGGGTCGAGGCGGGCAATCATCTCGGTGGCGTAGGGGTCGTTATCTACAACCGTTAGGGCATTCTGATATTGCGCTTTGGCTTCCTTGTAGGCTTTGTTTTCGTAGTATTGGTCAGCTGAGGCGATGATGCCGTTGTATCTGTCGCTCAAGCTCTTTGCGGCTTGATATTCATTTTTCATTGTGTTGGCTTGTACATCGTCAGGGAAGAGTTCAAGTGCCTGATCGAGTTTGGCGAGGGCGGCCTCGTAGTTTTTGCGAAGTCCCAGTTGGCGCGCCTCTTCAACGGTCTTGTCGAACAGGGTAACTCTCTCAGTGTAGAGCTGTTTCTTCTGACGGGCATCGGCTAACCGCTCCTTGGGTAGCTTGTCGTTGGGGAAGATGCCGATGGCGGTTTCAAACTGGAAGATGGCCGCATCGAAGTTCTCTTCTTCCAAAAGGGTTTCACCTTGACTCATGGCAGCATCAAATGCGTCCTGTTTGTCCTTGCGTTCCTGAAGGATAGCTCTCACCTCGTTGGCCTGACTGCCGACGTATTTGTCGTCAGGGAAAACCTTGAGGGCTTGTTCGTATTCTTCAAGTGCCTGCTCGTATTGCTGACGGTTGTAGTACTGGTCGCCAGCGTCAAGATGGGCGTAGAAGATTTCCTGACGCGCACCGTCTTCTTGGATTTTCTTTACCGTCTCATCGAGTTTCTTTCTTGCAGTGGGATCGTTTGACTTTTGCTTGAGGGCCATCTCGTAATAAGTCTTAGCGCTGATGTAGTCCTTGGCGGTGTATTTATCGTTGCCTTTCTTCATCAGCGACTCATACGACTCGGATTCTTGAGCTTGCGCAATGTTGGCACAAAAAGCGAGTGAAACGCCCAATAATATGGAGAATAGAATGTGTTTTCTCATCATTTGCTGTTTAATCTTTACGTAAACGATTGCTTTTGGCTTTTATTGTAATTCAGCTTAGACAATCTTTCCGTCCTTGAGGGTAATGGTTCTGTCCGACATCTTTGCAAGGTCAGGGTTATGAGTAACGATGACGAAAGTTTGCTGCATCTCGTCACGTAGACGGAAGAAGAGTTTGTGCAGTTCCTGGGCCGACTTTGAGTCGAGGTTGCCTGATGGCTCGTCGGCAAGTACAACGGCAGGCTGGTTGATCAGAGCGCGGGCTACTGCCACACGCTGCTGTTCGCCACCTGAAAGCTCGGAAGGCTTGTGGTCTTTTCTGTCGGTGAGGTTCAGGTAGTCTAATAGTTTCTCAGCCCTTTCGATGGCTTCTTTCTTTCCGATGCCGCCGATATAGGCAGGGATGCAGACGTTCTCTATGGCTGTGAACTCAGGCAGCAGGTGGTGGAACTGGAACACAAACCCAATCTGACGGTTGCGAAACGCGGCTAAGTCAGTGTCGTTGAGCCTGCTGACCTCGGTGCCGTCAATGACGATTTGACCTTTGTCAGCTTTGTCCAAGGTGCCGATGATGTGCAGCAGGGTCGACTTGCCTGCTCCCGATGCACCCACAATGCTCACAATCTCCTTCTTGGAGATGTGCAGGTCGATGCCTTTGAGCACTTCAAGGCTGTCGTATGACTTTCTGATGCCTGTCGCTTGAATCATAGCTGATTATTTAAAAAAAGGACTTCTTTCCGGAAGTCCTTTGACATGTGACCCGGTTGGGATTCGAACCCAAGACCCACAGCTTAGAAGGCTGTTGCTCTATCCAGCTGAGCTACCAGGCCATCGCTTCAGAGGGTGCAGGACGCACACCTCGAGCTATTTGTGGGGGAGGGTGGACTCGAACCACCGAACGGATTCCCGGACAGATTTACAGTCTGTTGCAATTGCCACTATGCGACTCCCCCGATACTCTAAAGAACCCTTGTCATTTTTGACGCGGCAAAATTACATCTTTTTTCGTTATCAAAGGCAAGAGCAGCGTTTTTTTTTGCAACTTTGCAGCATCAAACCCATTTGACTATGAAATACGATTTCGACAAGATAATTAATCGCGCTGATACCAACTGCGTGAAATACGACCTGCGCCAAAAGGTGTTTGGCAATCCCGATGTGTTGCCGATGTGGGTCGCTGATATGGACTTTGAGACTCCTGACTTTGTACGTAAGGCCGTCATCGAGCGGGCCGAGCATCCTGTCTACGGTTATCATTTCAAGGACGAGGCTTATTTTGAGGCCATCAGGAAATGGATTCTGAGACATCACCATTGGAATGTGCATAAGGACTGGATGTCGTTTGTCCCCGGTGTGGTCTGCGGCTTCAATATGGCTGTGTTGGCTTTTACCCAGCCCGGCGATGAAATTATCATCCAACCGCCGGTCTATCCGCCTTTCCATCATGCTGTTTCAAGTCACGGGAGAAAACTGGTGTACAATACCTTGGTGGATAGGGGAGACGGCTATGAGTTCAACTATGACCAGTTAGTGGAGCAATGCAAAACGGCCAAGATGCTGATTCTTAGTAATCCCCACAACCCTGTGGGACGCTGCTGGACAACAAACGAATTGCTGCTATTGGGCGAAATCTGTGTGAAGAACAACGTGCTGGTCATCTCTGACGAAATCCATTGCGATTTAGTGCTGCCAGGCTTCCGTCATCATCCCTTTGCCTACTTGGAAAAGGAGTTTGCACAAAACAGCATCACCTTTCACGCAGCCTCTAAAACCTTCAATTTGGCTGGACTGGCCACCTCAACGGCCATCATCCCCAACGAGGAACTGCGCAAGACCTACGTCGACTACGTGGAAGCCCTTGAAGCGCATCTCGGCAATATCTTCGGCAAAGTTTCAACCCAAGCCGCTATGACTTACGGCGATGAGTGGCTCGAACAATTGTTGGACTACGTTCAAGGCAACATCGATTACGTCTCCGACTTCTTGACATCAGAATTGCCTAAGGTGAAGTTCCACAAGCCGCAGGCTACTTATATGATGTGGCTCGACTTCAATGGATACGACCTGAGTGAAAAGGAACTGTGGGAGAAGATGACACAGGAAGCGCAACTCGGTTTGAACCGAGGCTCCGACTTCGGAGAGGCGGGCAGCGGTTTCTTCCGTATCAACCTAGCTTGCCCGAGGGCAACAGTGGAGGAGGCGATGCGGCGTTTAAAGGTGGCGTTTGGATAAACAACAAAAAAGCCGAGGTGATTACCTCGGCTTTTTCCATCCTTATCGTTGGATTATTTCAGCTTTTTGTAACCATAGACGGCAAGCTCGCCCAGCTCTTCCTCAATGCGGAGGAGTTGGTTGTACTTGGCCATACGGTCGGAACGGCTCAACGAACCGGTCTTGATTTGTCCGCTGTTGGTGGCCACTGCGATGTCGGCGATGGTGGCGTCCTCAGTTTCACCCGAGCGGTGGCTGGTGACGGTGGTGTAACCGTGACGGTGGGCCATATCGATGGCGTCCAGCGTCTCGCTCAGCGAACCGATTTGGTTCACCTTAATTAATATAGAGTTGGCGCAACCTTCTTGGATGCCTCTTGCGAGGAACTCCACGTTGGTGACAAAGAGGTCGTCGCCGACGAGTTGGCAGCAGCTGCCGATACGGTCGGTGAGTTTCTTCCAGCCTTCCCAGTCTTCTTCGCCCATACCGTCTTCGATGGAGTCGATGGGGTACTTTTTGATGAGTTCTTCGAGGAAATCAACCTGCTCGTCGGAGCTGAAGCGTTTGCCGTTGGGGTCTTTCTTCGTGCCGTTCTTCAGTTCGCGATAGTCATAGAACCACTTGCCTCCTTCATTATAAGCAAATTCAGAAGCAGCGCAGTCTAAAGCAATCTTCACATCCTTGCCAGGCTCATAGCCGGCAGCCGTGATAGCTTCACAGATGATGGAGAGTGCGTCTTCAGTGTCGTTAAGGGCAGGGGCAAAACCACCCTCATCGCCAACAGCGGTTGAAAGACCACGTTTCTTGAGCAACTTGGCCAGCGTGTGGAACACTTCAGCGCCCATGCGAAGACCTTCGCGGAAGTTGGGTGCACCCACGGGACGAATCATGAACTCCTGGAAAGCGATGGGAGCATCGCTGTGTGAACCGCCGTTGATGATGTTCATCATCGGGACGGGCAACGTGAAGGTGTTGGTGCCACCGATGTAGCGGTAGAGCGGGATGTCCAGATAGTTGGCAGCAGCTTTGGCGACAGCAAGAGAGACACCGAGGATGGCATTGGCACCGAGCTTTGACTTGGTGGGCGTGCCGTCCAGTTTCAACATTTTGTGGTCAATGGCGCGTTGGTCGAGGGCCGACATACCAATGATTTCAGGGGCGATGATCTTGTTGACGTTGTCGACAGCGGTGAGCGTACCTTTGCCACCGTAGCGTTTCTTGTCGCCGTCACGCAGCTCGAGGGCTTCGTGCTCGCCAGTTGAAGCACCTGAAGGGACCGAGGCGCGACCTTTAATGCCACATTCCAGAGTTACATCCACTTCTACCGTGGGGTTTCCGCGAGAATCCAATATTTCGCGGGCGATGATTTTGTCTATTAACATGATGTTTAGTATTTAAGATTGTTGTATCGTATTTGTCGTTTATTCAATTTATTGGATGAGGACCTCTGCGGCAAGCAGGGCTTCGGAAGTAATAACATCGTTCGACAGCATCTTTGCGATTTCCCTGATGCGTTCCTCTTGGCTCAGCAGTCTGATGTGCGACTCGCTACGCTGTCCTGTGTTGTCCTTGTATATGAAATAATGGTGTTCTGCTTTGCTCGCCACTTGGGGGAGGTGGGTGATGGAGATGAGTTGCAAGGAGTTGCCCATCTGGCGCATGATGTCGCCGATACGTGCTGCCACCTCACCTGATACGCCGGTATCGATTTCGTCGAAAATCAGCGTGGGGATATAGTTGTAGGATGAGACGGCACTCTTGATGGAGAGCATAAGGCGCGACAATTCGCCGCCTGAAGCTACGCGACGTAAGTCGTCGGGGGCAACGCCTTTGTTGGCTGAGAAGAGGAAACAGATGGCGTCGCTGCCCATGCTGCCAAACTGTTCTTGCGATGCTACCTCAACTTGGAACGAGGCATAAGGCATCGCCAACTGTCGAACCAATAAGGTGACTTTTTCGTCAAACACCTTTGCAGCCTGACAACGTCTCTCGTGAAGGGCTTTAGCCTTCTGAGCGAGTCGTTTCCTGCTTTCTTGCAGGTTTTTCTCAGCTTGGGTGATGGACTCGTCAATATTCTCGAAGGTATTCACACGTTCTCTCAGGCTATCACGCAAGGTGATCAGTTCGTCAGGGGATTGCACATGGTGTTTCTTCACCAATCGGCTGAGCAGGTCGTATCGTTCCTGCATGGTTTGAAGCAGCCCTTCGTCAAATTGGATGTCTTCTTCCTTGTGGTGAAGGTCATAAGCGATGTCTTTCAGTTCCACCTTCAGGCTGTCGATGCGTTCCGCAAGGTTTTCCGTGTCGGGCAGAAGGTGCTGGATGCGCTTCGCGATGCTGGAAAGGCTGTTGATTTGTCCCAATATGGCGTTTTCCGAGTCGTCCAAGAGGCCGTTGGCGCTCACCAACAGCGTCTTGATTTCCTCGGCGTTTTCCATCACGTTCAAGGTCTGTTCGATGTCGGCATATTCGCCTTCTTTCAGCTGGGCTTTGTCAAGTTCATCCAACTGGAATTTCAGGTAGTCGTTCTCAGCGGTGTTCTTGGTAGCCATTTCCCTCAACTCATCGAGTTTCCGTTTGAGGATGTTGTATTGTGTGTATTCTTCCTGGTAATCCGTCAGTAGGGTTCCGTTTTGAGCGATGTCGTCCAACAGACGCAGCTGGAATCCAGCATCGGTGAGCAGGAGAGAGTCATGTTGCGAATGGATGTCAACGAGGCGGCTCCCGATGTCTTTCATCGTTTGGAGCGCAACGGGTGTGTCGTTGATGAAGGCGCGTGTCTTTTTCTGTGGACTCAGCTCTCGGCGGAAGATGCATTCGGTGTCAAAATCGAGGTCGTTGTCTTCAAACAGGGGTCTCAAGGTGTCGTCAGTCAGCTCAAACTGCGCTTCCACGATGCACTTCTTGTCCTTGTCGTATAGTACATTCGTGTCGGCACGATTGCCCAATGCAAATCCCAAGGCACCAAGCAGGATGGACTTGCCGGCACCAGTTTCTCCGGTGATGACGCTAAAGCCCGTCCCGAAGTTGACGGTAAGTTCGTCAATCAAGGCGTAGTTGCTGATTTGCAGTTGCTTGAGCATGGTGTATTACTTGCCCGGGTTTTGCAGCATCATATCGTAGCGCGACGACTGCGACGGGTCAATGGCTTTCATGATATTGGAGGCCTCGTTGCGTAGTTTCATGTTGCCTTCCGAAAAGACCTGTATGATTTCATCGCGTTTGGTTTCGATGATGAGCTGCAGGAAATAACTCATGGAGTTACGATCATACACGTTTTGCAAGAGGGTGAGAGCAGCGAGTATAGCTTCCTGTCCCTCTTGGGTCTTCTCCGACATGACGTCTAACCCCAAGCGGTGATAGTCGTAGAGGAACTGGCGCAGCGGTTCGTATGTCGAGTTGTTGATTTCGCTGTTTAGGGTGTAGCGGTTTTGGCGGCCTGTGCTGCTCCATCCAACGTTTTCGTTTTGCGGCGCCGACTGTGTGATTTGGTCGCAGATGGCGTAGAAAGGTGTTCCGCCCATACGCGAGAAGGAGTCGAAATCCAGACCCAGCATCAGGTAGACGTAGAAGCCGATGGTGCTGCTCAGGTCGGAGATGTAGGTTGTGGGGCTGAAGTCGAGGGTTTGCCCTTCCATATACTCGAAGGAGAACTTTCGGTCGATGGTGTTGAACAAGGGCGAGTTGTAATTGCTCTTGTACACGGGACGCCGCAGGGCGATGTTGATTTCGCCTGCGAAGTTGTTGCTTTCACGCGACGTGATGTCGATGAGGATGCTGCACTCTATCTTCTCGTTCTGCCTAAAGTTGATTTCCGTGAACTTGGTGTTGTTGATGAACTCATACAATGCCGTCTGCAGGCTCTGGTAGATGGTCTTATCAGAGCCGGCCACCTGCGACGAGTTGACTCTCACTTCGCATTGCAGCTCCTGTGCCTGTGCCAGTACGCCTATAAAGAGGGCAGCGATGAGTATGAACAGCGCCTTTTTCATCAGAAGTCGTTTTCGTTTTCCTTGGCGGGGTTGCGGTAGTAAATCTGGTCGTGCAGAAACTCGTGGACGGCAATCAGCGTGGGTTTAGGCAGACGTTCGTAGAACTTGGCAATCTCAATCTGCTCGCGGTTCTCAAACACTTCCTCGAGGCTGTCGTTGGTGGTGGCTGCAAACGATTCAATCTTCTCGTTCAGCTCTTCTTTCATCTCTTTGGCAATCTGGTTGGCCCTGATGGACAGGATGGCGACGGTCTCGTAAATGTTGCCGGTGCCTTTGTAGAACTGATCTTTCTGACGGGTAACCACCGTCGTTTCTGTTTTGATTTTTCTGAAATCCATTTTATTTGATGTTTTCTAATTTCTTTCTTGCTTTAGCTGCGATGACTTTCGCCTCGTTCACGTAGGGGCTGTCAGGATAGAGGTAGGTCAGCGTGTTGCATTGCTCGACGCACGACTCGTAGCGTTCTCTCTGTTTCTCGGCAACGCTGTTTTCGGCAAAGTCGTAATAGGTGGCGGCCATGTCGAACAGGATCTCCTCGCGATGCTTGGTGTTGGGATAGTTCTTCAGCATGTTCTCAAACGAGGTGATGGCTGAGTTATAGTTCTCCATGCGGTAGTAGAGGCGGCAGATGTTGTAGTCTTTCTCCTCCAACTTCTCGTTGAGGTTGTCGATGAGTTGATTCACGCGCTCCAGACTGTCGCTATTCGGATAGCGCTCGGCATAGGCTTTCAGGTGCTTGATGGCCTCGTGGGTATTGGTCTGATCAAGTCCCGATTCCGGCGAGAGCATATAGCTGCAATAGGCGTTCATGAAGGCTGCCCTTTCAGCGCTTTTCGAGAAGGGGTAGGTGGTGCAGAACTTGTTGTAATAGAATGCCGCGATGTCGTAGTCTTTCTGGTTGTAATAGCACTCAGCCGTGCGGTAGGTGATGTTCTCGCCACGAGGGGTGTTGCGGTAGGCCGCCTGCAGCAGGTCGAAGAGCTGCAAAGCGTGACTGTAGTCACCTCGGTCGTAGTAGTCCATCGCCACCTCATACTTCATCTCGTTGTCGGTGCTCTTCACCAAACGGTTGAAGTCGTTGCACGAGGCAAGGACGAGGGCGCATAGTGCTGTCAATATCAGAATCCTGTTTTTCATCGGGCTGCAAAATTACTCATTTTTGCCTAATAACGCCTTGTTTTTCTTTTTATTTTTCGATGACGAGTTTTTCGACACGCGTTCCTTGTCCGTCGGTGAGTTGCAGGAAATACATTCCTTGGTGCAAGCCTTCAGCCTTGATTTGGGTCTCGTCGGTGAAATTGCCCGACAGGACTTGTTGTCCGATGCTGTTGAAGAGCTGGTAACTGCACTCGCCGTTGACGCGGATGGTGAAGCTGCCGTTGTTGGGGTTGGGATAGATGGATGCCGCAAGGTCTTCTTCAGATACTGAATCATCGCCGATGCAACGCACAATGGCTTTCCAACCGGGCATGTTGACACCGTAGTCGGAGCTGAAATAGAAGGTAAGGGCACCTTCGTTGTTGGTGGCGGTTATCGTTCCGGGTGAATCGTTGCCGCTGTATTGTCCGATATGTGGGGCACTGGTGGACGTTCCATCGTAGATGTCAAGGAAGTCGTAACCACTCTCTAACGAGAACTCCTCAAAGACCACTTCCAACATTCTGCCTTCTGTGGCAGGCATGAAGGTCAGCTTGTATTCTTTCCGGTCGCTGTAGTTGTTGTTCGGGCCGCCATTGTCATAGAACAGGGCGTTGCAGGTGGTGATGGTGCCGTCCTGCATGTTGTACGACTCAGTCACATGGATGTAGTTCTCGCGGGTGAGGGTCTCGCTGTTGCCGTCGCCGTCAGTGATAGTGAGGCTGACGCTGAAGTCGCCGATTTCGTTGTAGGTGATGTTTTCGGGATTCTGCTGCGTCGAGGTGGCAGGCGTGCCGCCTTCGAAAGTCCAGCTCCATGAAACGATGTTGCCAAATGAATTGTCGGTGAAGTCGATGCTTCCACCAAGGCTGATGTCAGTCGTCGATGCGCTGAAGTTGGCCATCATGCAGCTACCCGGGACGAGTTGCACGTCGAGGTTAACGGTCTCGTAGTCACCCACGGTGACGTCAATGAACTTCGGGCAGTAGCCGTCTTTGCTGACAATGATGTTCCAGGTGCCGCCCTTGATGGGACGATGGAAGTCGCCCACAGGCAGGTGGCTCCCCACGGTGGCATATTGGTCATCGTGGCTGCTGACGGTGATGGTGGCCTCAAGTGGCTCGCCGGTGATGGAGTCGGTCACCACGCCGTGGATGCCGTAGAGGCATTGGTTCATAAAGAGGAAGATGGACTCTTTGTTATAGTTCCAGAAACTGGGCAGTTGGCTGCCGCTGGGCAGTTTGGTATCCGAGCATTCGATGGTTAATTCGCGGCATTGGGCATAGCCGTTCATGTAGTCCTGACGACCTCCGCCAATCATGTACCACTGTGCACCGTTGGTGATGCCGTTGTTGAGGTAGCTCATGTAGTTTGAGCTGAACTCGTGGCACTTGTCGGCATATTCGCGGCTGATGAACCTATACCAGGCGTCGTCAGCATGAAGGGTGTAGGTGTTGTCCCAGGGGTAGTTCATCACTTCGGCGCCGCCGTGATAGTTGGCACCCATCACAAAGGCGTTTTCTTCAGCAAACTGCATGAACCATTGGGTCTCGGTTTGGTATTCAAGTCCGTCAGGATGGGCGCTGCCGTGGGGGTCGGCATAGTTGCGGTTCATGTCGACACCGTTGGCATTGGCACGGGTGGCACCATTCACGTTGTTGTTGCCACCATGATAGGTGCCGTCAGGGTTGGTGTTGGGGGCGATATAGAGGTCGATGTTGTCCATAACGTTCTGTACCTCAGGTGCGCTCGGGTTCTCAAGGAGGTAGTCGATGAGACGGAGCATCATAATCCAGCCTGTGGTCTCGTCACCGTGGATGGTGCTGGTGTAGAGGAATTTCGGTTTGCCGGCGCTGGAGCCGTTGTTCAGGTGGGCCACCATGATTTTTCGTCCGCTGGGCAGGGTGCCGAGGGTGATGATTTCGCACTTGTCGGGATGGTCGGTGGCGAATTGGAACATCATGTCTTCGTAGGCTGGATAGGTCGGGTAGCTGTCCCAGTCATATTCAGCGCGGTTGCTGCCGTCCCACATGGCGACTTTTTCCATCAGCGAAGGGGGCGTTTGCAGCGTGACTTCGTAGCCGAGTTCTTGGAAGTTCGCGAAGTCGTGGCTGTTGGCGTAGGCTGTGACCACATTGCCGTCGACGCGGTCCACTGAAACGGCGTGGGCGATGGCGTTCAGGTCATCGTTGCCGTTCAGCGTGAAGGTGAAATAATACTCATTGCGTTGCTGCATGAGTTGGTTCAGTTCCTGCTGACTTTTCTGAGCGTAAATATTGCCGCAGAACACAAGGGCCAGCAGCATGATGAAATAGCGTAGGGTTTTCATTTTTATCTTTCTTTTAATCTTTTCCATTCATTAGTAATATCGGCTTCCACATTGTCGTTCACGGGAACGAGGGGCAGACGCAACACATTCTGGCACAAGCCCATCTGGCTCATCAGGCACTTGATACCTGCGGGGTTGCCGTCGGCAAAGATGAGCTGGTTCATGCGCAACATGGCATAATGCAGCTGCAAGGCCTCGTCGGTGCGACCTTCCTTCATGGCCTTCATCATGCGGCTGAAAGGCTCAATATAGGCGTTGGCGGCCACAGAGATGACTCCAGTGGCTCCAAGGGCCATTAGGGGCTGGGTGATGCCGTCGTCGCCCGACAGCACGTCGAATCCAGCAGGCTTGTCGCGCAGGATTTCCATAATCTGCTGCAAGTTGCCCGATGCTTCTTTGACGGCGACGATGTTGGGATGTTGCGCCAGCTCCACACAGGTGGCGGCTTGCAGGTTGACACCCACGCGGCCCGGGACGTTATACACCACCACAGGGACGGGACTCGCGTCGGCGATAGCCTCAAAGTGGGCTTTCATGCCGCGTTGGTTGGGCTTGTTATAATAAGGTACGACGCTCAGGATACCCTGGATGTCGCTGAAGTCTTGCGCCTTTACGGCCTCCACGACGGCTTGCGTGTTGTTGCCGCCCATTCCGAGCAGGACGGGAATCCTCCCGTTGTTGGTCGTGAGTATCGTGTCAACCACCTGCTTCTTTTCCTCAGCAGTGAGGGTAGGGGCTTCCGAAGTGGTGCCCAGCGCCACAAGGAAGTCGGCACCGCCGTCAATGACGTGGTTAACAATACGTTGCAATGCCTCTAAGTCGACAGAATAGTCCTTCTTGAACGGCGTGATGAGGGCAATGCCTGTGCCTTTGAAGATGTTGTTTTTCATGTCAATAGGGGTTTTGCACTTGCGGTCCGGCCAGAGCTTTCAGGTAGTTGTGCAGCACGTGGATGTTCGACACGGGGTCGGTGGCCCTCGGGTTGTCAATCACCAGGTCGTAAATCTTGATGAACTCGGTTTGCTTGAAACTGATGCGGAAGTCGGCCTTGGGCAAGGTGCAGATGTAGTCGCTGATGTCGGTGTCTTTCGTCGCCATGTTGATAATCATGTTGCAGAAAGGCCACTTCTTGATGTACTCGTGCTTCTCAGGCTTCAGCACACTCATGAAGCCGAAGTCCTTAGGCGTGACCTCGGTATAGACGTCGCTCTGCAGGATGGTGTCCGACATCTGGCTGCATAGGATGATGAATCCGCAGCGGCTTGTGCCAAATAGGGCCTTTGCGCTGCTTTCAATATTCTTGACGATGCCCTTGTCACCCTCGTCGATGATGATGAGCATCGAATTAACCTTCTGTATATTAGGCAGTTTTACTGCTACCTTCTCTTCTGTAAACTGGTCAAGAGCCTTGCGTAGGGCTCTGTTTCTGATTTTGTTGATGACATTCATGCCGCAAATGTAGGGAAATTCCGTGAAACAGCGCGATATTTTACCTAAAAATCCTTACTTTTGCACTCCGATTTGAATCCTTCAATGATGAAGCAGAACGATGGAAATAGTATGATTATCACGGTGTTGGGCAGCGGAACCTCGCAAGGAGTGCCTGTGATAGGCTGCAACTGTCCCGTGTGTCGCTCGAAAGACCCCCGCGACCACCGCCTCCGCACCTCTTTATTAATACAGACCCCTCAGCTGACGGTGGCCGTTGATGCCGGTCCCGATTTCCGTCAGCAGATGCTGCGCGAGGGCGTCACCCACCTCGATGCGGTGCTGATTACCCACGAGCACAAGGACCATATCGGAGGCCTGGATGACCTGCGCCCTTATATCTTCATGAACAAAGCCCCCATGCCGCTTTATGTGGCGGATACGGCATTGCCTGAGATCAAGCGCGAGTATTCCTATGCCTTCGAGGAGCATCCCTATCCGGGAGCGCCCACCTACGAGATACACCGTCTCGACGAGACGCCCTTCGACTTGGGCGATCTGCATATCGTTCCCATCAAGCTGAAGCATTTCACTTTGACCAGCTATGCCTTCCGCATCGGCAACTTCGCCTACGTCACCGACTTAAGCGAGATTTCGGATGACATCATCCAGCGTCTGCAAGGTGTGGAATACCTCATCATCGAGGCCTTGCAAAGAAAGAAACACTATTCCCATCTGACTTTGGATGAGGCTATCGACGTGGCCCGAAGGGTAGGGGCTCGAAAGACCTGGTTCACCCATTGTAGCCATAGTATGGGCCTCGCTGCCGAAGTCAACCTCGAGTTGCCCGAAGGCATGATGCTCGCCTACGACGGACTAAAAATCGAATGTTAACCTCATACCTCATAACTCATACCTCATACTTCATACCTCATACCTCATAACTCATACCTCATACCTCCTACCTAAAATGAAATCAACTTATTCCCAAAGACTTATCAAGCTCGCTGACTTGAATCATCACCAGACCTTCTTCGCGGGTCGTTGCTCCGAGTATTTCTTGGAGAGCTCTTATTTCGCTGTCGCACAATACGTCGACACCAAAGACACCGTCCTGCTGGTGCTTCACGGCATCGACTTCAAGTTCCCCATCTTCGCGGGCGACATCGTCACCTTCGAGAGCAAGGTCGTCCATGTGGGACGCAGCACGCTGACCGTCTACACCAAGATGTACCGCAGTCGCGAGCCGGAGAAAGTGGCCGCCGACGGCTTCGCCACCTTCTCGTATCTCGATGAGAACCACCACAGCAAGCCGCACGGCATCACCCTCGAGCCAGAGACCGACGAAGAGCGTTTCCTGCAACAGCAGGCCATCGAGGTGATGGAAGACTCCAAGCGTCGGGCTTTAGCAATGAATGCGGCCAGAAAGTGAGTCGGGAAAAACCATCTGCCTTACCGGAAAAACACTGCAATTCACGCGTTCACGGTTCACACCCTCTAGTTGTTTGCTTCCCGTCTGCTCTCCGTTTGCTACCTATCTGCTTCCTGTATTCTCCCTGATTCCTCCCTGATTCTCCCTGAAAATAGGGAAAAATAGGGAGTGTAATTTGCTGATTTTGGTTGTCACTTCAGCGTCTTACGACTGATGCAAGTTGACGGGTTAATAATTTTAGACTGTTATAAGTTGTCAGCCGCTTTTTCCTCGACTGATTTTTGTTTACTCTGAT
>Ga0310690_10003524_pt1 | contig 23256 bp, 19 predicted proteins | sample AusTroGonzalo_MG_2_FD_207661 | JGI IMG/M metagenome (GOLD analysis project Ga0310690, IMG submission 207661) | Bovine rumen microbial communities from tropical cattle in Woodstock, Queensland, Australia - Gonzalo_04 (v2) (version 2) | ecosystem: Host-associated > Mammals > Digestive system >... | reverse complement strand
CCTAACGGGTTGTAAAGCACTGTGCACCCATCCGGCACCAAAGCTTGGTCGCGGTTGGTGTCGGTGAGCTCCATGCCACGGGCGGCAAACAGTTGGGTGACATGCTCGAGGGTGGGCTCGTCCATGACAAGTGACCGCTGGAAAATGTCGCAGATGACCTTTTTGGTGATGTCATCTTTGGTGGGTCCGAGACCGCCGGTCATGAGTACAACGTCGGTTTTGGCAAGTGCCGCACTGACGGTCTGCCGGATGTCGTCCCCATTGTCGCCAATGGTCAGCACATCGGTGAGGGAAAACCCGGCTAAGGCCATCTGCTGGCCGATGAAGGCGGCGTTGGTGTTCACCACCTGGCCAATCAGTAATTCGTCTCCTATGTTAATCAGTATCATATCGTTGTTTGTATTGTTCTCTTAATGTCAGTACTTCAAGGTGTTGTTGCATCTCCAAAAGATAGGGATTGTCGGGATAATGCCGTTGGAGCGATTCGTTGAGTTGTTTGAGCATTTCCAATTTTTCGTCCTCATTAAAAAAATAACGTCGGTTATAGCTTTGGTATAGGGCGATGTAAGAGGCCATCTTGTCGGGATGTTGCCGGATGAAGTCGGCAAGATACGCCTTATGTTTTTCCGTCATGGGGATATATGTTCGTTCGATGTATTCCCGGACAGAATCGTTGTCCACATACCGCTGGAAGAGGACGAGCAGATGGTCACTGGAATCTGCAAAGAGAGTCAAGGCACTATCCAACTGTCCCACTAAGACGGCCTCCTCGCTGCCCTCCACGTGATATCCACGGACGAGCTTCTCCGCATTGGCGGTGATGCGGATATGATCGCCGCCCTTCGCTATGGTGGTCAGCGTGTTATCATCAGACAACGATATCTGATACATCATGGGGGTGGCGGCACGGCTTTTTTCAGACTGGCTGCGGGCCTGTATCTCGAAACGGAATTGTCCGTTTTTCAGTTTTGTGGAATCTATAAAACTATTCCCATCGGGCAGAATGACGGCGAGCCGTATCTGCTCACGTCCGGCATTAGCCAGCGTACCCTCGATCACAATCCGGTTTTTGTCGGAGTGGCAGGCGGCCAAAGCCATACAAAGGACGAACAGGTACAATATCTTTTTCATGGCAGACTATAGTGCGGAATTTTGGGAAAAATCCGTCGTGGAGGTTAAGGTACAATCCGTCGGTTTAGGGGCCATGTTTTCGCAACCGCAGTTGCGATCACGACGATGTTTCCGCACCCCGTTGATCTTCGGAGAACAGGAGGTAGCGAACAGGGCCAGGATGCCGGTTATTAAAATGATTTTTTTCATCATAAAACAAATAGGCTGCAAAAGTACGATTAATTTGCGAGGTTATTCATCTTTAGAAATCCGTTTCCGGAAATAAAAAAGCGTGGTTTCATGTTTTTTTCTATTTTTGCCAAAAATTTACTTATGCGAAACGTAATTGCAACCTTTTTATTGTTAGCGATTTGCATGTTTTCGATGGCGCAGGTCCAATATGATGTGGAGCCTGAAATTGAGGCCATCCAGTCGGATTATGTCAAAGTGTGGGAGAGAGTGGGCGAGACGAAAGGATACCGGGTGCAGATTATGGCCGTCACAGGCACCAACTCGCGCAACACGGCGGAAAACGAACGCGCGCTCTTCCAGGCCCGCTTTCCGGAAGTGCCGGCCTACATCTCCTATACAGAACCCTACTTCAAAATCCGCGTGGGCGACTTCATGACCCGCCTGGATGCCTACAAGATGCTGGTGGAGGTGCGCGACATGTACCCCGGCGCATATATCATCATTGATAAAATCAAGTATTCGGATTAATTTGTTCCCTTATGAAAATCATTGACGGCAAGGCTTGTGCCCAGCAGATTAAAGCGCAGATAGCGAAAGAAGTGGAGATGATCAAGGCCATCGGGTTCCGCGTTCCCAAACTGGCCATCATCCTGGTGGGCGACCGCCCCGACAGCATGTCGTATGTGAAAAACAAAGAGAAAACCTGCCTGTCGCTCGGCATGGACTGCCAGACCTATCTGCTGCCGGCCACGACCGCGGAGCGGGACATTCTGGACCTCGTTGACCGCTTGAACAACGACCGCTCGGTGGATGCCGTCCTCATTCAATTGCCGCTGCCCGACCATTACGACAGTGCCCGCATCTTGGAATCCATTGATTATCGGAAAGATGCCGACGGTCTGCATCTGATGAACGTGGGCCTGCTGCATTTGGGCGAGCCCTACGTGATGCCCTGCACTCCGAAGGGCATTATGACCTTGCTGGAAACCAATAACATAGAGGTTGCCGGCCAACATGCGGTGATGATCGGGCGCAGCCAGCTGGTGGGCGAGCCGACGGCGCAGCTGCTCATCCGCCAGAACGCCACGGTGACCCTCTGCCACTCGCACACCCGCCATTTGTCGGACATCACCCGCATCGGCGACATCATCATCACGGCGGCGGGGCATCCCAACCTGCTGAAACCGGAGGATTTCAAAGAGGGCGCCATCCTCATCGACGTCGCCATCAACCGCACGGAAGAGGGTTTGGAGGGCGACGTCTATAGCCCGCGCACACGCGAGGCGCTGGAACAGCGGCTGAGTGCCGCCACGCCTGTGCCTGGTGGTGTGGGCCCCATGACCATCGCCATGCTGATGCAGAATGTGCTGGACATGTACAAGACCCGCAACAAATAGAAATTTACCAAAATACAACCTTTCCAAAAAGGTGAAAAACAAGGAGGCCAAGAATTATTTCTTGGCCTCCTTGTTTCTTAACTCCTTAACTTTTTAACTTCTTAGTTTAGAAGTACAAATCCCGCTCGCCGGCCTTGATGCGCTCGATGCGTTTTAGCAGCTCGTCGCGGAATTTCTCATCCACATTCACAAGGTTGTTCTCAATCACCTTCCAACCCTTGGCGGCAACTTCGGGAGTGGCGTAGTCCACCAAATACTCGCTCAATGTGAGGATGGCATTCGGGGTGCAGTAGCGTTTGATGAAACCGGGCACACTGAACTCCATGAAATGCTCGCCCGTGCGGCCCAGTCGGTAACACGCCGTGCAGAAGCTCGGGATGTAGTTGCCGTCCAGCAACTCCTCGATGATTTCGCCGAGATTGCGGTCATCGCCAATCTTGAACTGCTCGCGGTCGAGGTTTTGGTTTTCCTGCTTGTCGCTGTTCTTTTCCGTCTCCTCGTGATGGTATTTGTAGTCGCCGATTTGCAAGTTGGTGCCGCCGTCGATTTGCGAGATGCCGTATTGGATGGCTTTGGCACGGAACTCGGCGGTTTCGCGGGCGGTGAGAATCATGCCTGTATAAGGCACCGCCAAGCGGAAGATCGCAATGATTTTCTCAAACGTGTCATCATCCACGAAGTACTTTGTGTCGATGTTCAAGCCAGAAGCATCCTTGATGCGCGGGAAGGAGATGGTGTGCGGACCCACATTGAAACAGGCTTCCAAGTGGTTGGTATGACGAATCATAGCCATCACCTCGAAACGCCAGTCGTAGAGGCCGAAGAGGATGCCGAGGCCGTTGTCGTCGATGCCGGCCTGCTGGGCGCGGTCCATCGAGGTGAGCCGCCATTCGTAGTTGCCCTTGATGGTGTTGGCGGGATGATACCAGGAATAGGCCTCCGGGTGGTAGGTCTCCTGGAAGATCTGATACGTACCGATGCCGGCCTCTTTCACGATGCGGAAGCCTTCCACATCCAGAGGAGCAGCGTTGATGTTGACACGACGGATGGAGCCGTTGCCCTTCTTCACCGAATAAGCTAACTTTGTGGTGTGGGCGATGAACTCCGGCGAATATTTCGGCGACTCGCCATAGACGAGAATCAGGCGTTTCTGCCCGTCTTCTTCCAATGCCTCAATGTTGTGCACGAACTCTTCGTCGGTAAGCGTGGTGCGCACCTGGTCGTGATTGGAGGAGCGGAAACCGCAATATTTGCAATTATTAACACAATAGTTACCTACATAGAGCGGCGCGAAGAGTACAATGCGGTTGCCATAGATGCGGCGTTTCAGCTCGCGGGCTCCCTCTTTGATCTCCTCCACCAGTTCGGGATCGGTGGTGTTGATGAGCACGGCGGTCTCCTCCAACGTCAGGCGGTTCTTGTCCAAGGACTTTTGGATTATTTCGCGCACCCGCTCGGGCGTGCTTTTCGTGTTGTGGATGTAATCCCACAGTTCATCGGGATCGATGAAAGGTTTTCCGATTTCGTCGGGAATGCGACATTTTTCTGGATGAAATTGCATATTGTTGGTGTTTTAATTGTTGTTTGTTATTGTATAAACCTGATAATATTGTGGAAACGTGATAGTATCGCGTTTCCACAGTAAATTATAATGAATGCGGTACCATTATGATTTCGTCACCACCACCTTGACCTCCACATTATCGATTTTGCCCAATTTGCCGGAAAGGGCGTTTATTTGGTTTATTTCGCCTTCGACAATAAGAGCGATCACCGCAACGGAGCGGTCGCGGAAAGGCAGGCCCTGTCGGGCCAATACAATATCGGCATATTGGGAGATAGCGCTGTTGACCAGCGGTGCCACCGCACGGTCCTTGACCAGCACGGTAACGGTTCCAATTCTCTTTTCCATCAGTACAACTTTTGGATTAGGTTATTGTTTTAATTACGGCGGCAAAAATACAAAAAAAAAACGTATCTTTGCCGCCCGAAAACGTGGACAGATTTGTAATGATTGCAACCACATTAAAAAATGCTAAAAACATTTCCCACACGTTTTCCGTATTCATTCTTTTAATCATTTTAAAACGTTAGTTATGAGCTATCTATTCACATCTGAATCAGTATCTGAAGGACACCCGGACAAACTGTGTGATCAAATTTCAGACGCTTTGTTGGATTCGTTCCTGGCTCAGGATCCCGAATCAAAAGTGGCTTGCGAAACCTTGGCCACCACCGGACTGGTGGTATGTGCCGGCGAAGTGAAAACCAATGCCTACGTCTCTATCGATGATGTCGCCAGAGGCGTGATCAAAGAAATCGGCTATGACAAGAGCAGTTACCAGTTCGACTACAAGTCGTGCGGTATCATCTCCACCATCCACGGCCAGTCGCCCGACATCAACCAGGGCGTGGAGCGCACCAACGTGGAGGAGCAGGGAGCCGGCGACCAGGGCATGATGTTCGGCTACGCCTGCAACGAAATGGACAATTACATGCCGCTGCCCATCGAGCTGGCCCACCGGCTTGTGCAGGAACTGGCCGCCATCCGCAAGGAGGGCCGCCAGATGACCTACCTCCGCCCCGACTCCAAGTCGCAGGTCACGGTGAAGTATTCCGACAAGGACATTCCCGAAGGCATCGACACCATCGTTATTTCCACCCAGCATGACGAGTTTGACAAGGATCGCGCCATGTTGAAGACCATTGAACAGGATATCCGTAACATCCTTATCCCACGTGTGATAGCAGGTTGTCCGGACAATGTTAAAAAGTTATTCGACCATCGGTATAAATTATATGTCAACCCCACGGGCAAGTTCGTGGTGGGCGGACCGCATGGTGACACGGGGCTTACGGGCCGCAAGATCATCGTGGACACTTACGGTGGCCGCGGTGCGCACGGCGGTGGCGCCTTCTCCGGCAAGGATCCCTCCAAAGTGGACCGTTCGGCGGCCTACGCCACCCGTCATATCGCCAAGAACATGGTGGCCGCCGGCTTGTGCGACCAGGTGCTCGTGCAGGTGGCCTACGCCATCGGCAAAGCCAAACCCGTGGGCCTCTATGTGAACACCTACGGCACCGCGAAGGTGAAGATGACCGACGGACAAATCGCCAAGAAAATCGAAACCATCTTCGACATGCGTCCGCACGCCATCATCGAACGCTTCCAGCTGAAGAACCCTATCTACCAACCCACTGCCTCCTATGGACATTTTGGTCGCGACAGCTATGAGAAAAAGGTCCACGGCAAGAAGATCACCTTCTTCCCCTGGGAGAAGCTGGATTATGTGGACATCCTTCGTAAAAACTTCGAAATCAAATAAATATTTCTTATGAAAGCTTATGTTTTCCCCGGACAGGGTGCACAATTTTCCGGCATGGGGCACGACTTGTGCGAACAGTATCCGTTGGCCAAGGAACTCTTCCAACAGGCGGACGAGATTCTCGGTTTTCCCTTGTCTGAAACCATGTTCCATGGAACGGAAGAGGAGCTGAAGCAGACAAAGGTCACCCAGCCGGCGGTCTTCTTGCACGCGTATGTAGCCTTCCGCTGCTTGGCTGACGGCCAGCCCGACATGGTGGCCGGTCATTCGCTGGGCGAGTTTACCGCGCTGGCGGCCAACGGCTGCCTCACGTTCGAGGACGCGCTGGTTTTGGTCTCGAAGCGCGCACACGCCATGCAGCGGGCCTGTGAGCTGTGCGAATCCGGCATGGCCGTCGTCCTGAAATTCGACGACGCCATCGTGGAAGAGGTGTGCGCAACCATCCGTGATGAGGTGGTGGTGCCTGCCAATTACAACAGTCCGCAACAGCTGGTGATCTCCGGCAGCATGCGCGGCTTGGAGCTGGCTATGGACAAACTCCGGGAAGCCGGAGCCAAACGCATGATGATGCTCAATGTGGGCGGGGCCTTCCATTCGCCGCTGATGCAGCCGGCCCAGGACGAGCTGGCCGAGGCCATTCGTGGCACCCGCTTCCATGAGCCTTCCTGCCCTATCTATCAGAACGCCACCGCCAGCGCATCCACCGACCCTGACACCATCCGGCAAAACCTGCTGTCGCAGTTGACCCACCCGGTGCGGTGGACACAGTCCGTGCGCCAGATGATTGCCGACGGAGCCGTCTCCTTCCGTGAGTTCGGACCCAGCACCACCTTGTGCGGACTGATCCGGCGTATCGACCCCTCCGTGGAAACCATCGGCTTATAAAAAATGGGGAATCTTTCACTTGGAAGATTCCCTTTTTTTTCATAAATCTTTTAATCCTCTAATTATCAACCCGAAAAAATATTAACGTATTTTTGTTAATATTAAATGGTGTTTTCACGGTCCCGATATGGGACCTATTTTCTATTTTAGCAGACTGAAAAATTTCCACCGGAAAATTCAGCTATAATATTCTTTTTAAACTACTTAACTAAAAGCACTAACTGATGGGATTGTCTGTTTTTGCTCCGTTTGCATCAAACCATCACCTTTGTAAAATAATAAACACTTATTGAGTAAAGCCTATGAATAATGATTTATCTCTTTTCGGTTTCGAAGACGATTCTGTAGCAGAAACGCTAACCACCACCGGCGAGATGCCGAAGGTGTCGGAGTTGCTTCAATCACGCGAAAATGCCATCCAGAAGATGACGCAGCAGGCGGAAACGGATGAAATCGTTACTTCTGCGGCTGAACCGGAAAAAACTTCCATGAACGAAACCACCTCATCCATCCCGAAGAAGACCTACACGAAGAAAGAGATACTTGCCGATGTGGTCCGTTATTTCAACGGTGACGAGCTGGCTGCCGGCGTTTGGATTGACAAATACGCCTTGAAGGACAGGAACGGCAACCTGCAGGAGCGGACCCCGGAGGACATGCACCATCGCATGGCCAGCGAGTTCGCCCGCATCGAGAGACGTTACGCCAACCCGATGAGCGAGGAGCTGATCTTCTCCCTCTTCGACCATTTCCGCTACATCGTGCCCCAGGGCAGTCCCATGGCGGGTATCGGCAATCACGATCAGATTGTCTCCCTGTCCAACTGCTTTGTTATCGGCAATGAGGGGGATTCCGATTCCTACGGCGGCATCATGAAGATGGATGAGGAGCAGGTGCAGCTGATGAAACGTCGCGGCGGCGTGGGCCACGACCTGTCCGACATCCGTCCCACAGGCAGCCACGTGCAGAACTGCGCGTTGTCGTCCACCGGCGTGGTGCCCTTCATGGAACGCTATTCCAACTCCACCCGCGAGGTCGCCCAAGACGGCCGCCGCGGGGCCCTGATGCTCTCCATCTCCATCAAACACCCGGATGCCGAACGCTTCATCGATGCCAAGATGACGGAGGGGAAAGTCACCGGTGCCAACGTGTCGGTGCGCCTTGACGATGAGTTCATGCGCTGCGCCCAGAACAACGAAACCTACTCCCAAACCTATCCTATCTATTCAGACAATCCCAAATTCAAACAGGATATCGACGCTTCCAAATTGTGGAAGAAGATCATCCACAACGCCTGGAAGTCGGCAGAGCCGGGCGTCCTTTTCTGGGACACCATCCGGCGCGAGTCGGTTCCCGACTGCTACGAGGATGAAGGTTTCAAGACTGTCTCCACCAACCCCTGCGGTGAGATTCCGCTCTGCCCCTACGACAGCTGCCGCCTCATCGCCATTAACCTATATAGCTATGTTGAACACCCCTTCACCGACCAGGCATACTTCAACATGCCGCTTTTCAAACAGCATGTTCAGTATGCCCAACGGCTGATGGACGACATCATCGACTTGGAACTGGAAAAGATAGACCAAATCCTCGCCAAAATCGACAGCGATCCGGAGAGTGAGAGCATCAAGCGGGTGGAGAAAGAGCTGTGGCTGAAGATCCGCCGCCAGTCCACCAAGGGCCGCCGCACGGGCTTAGGCATCACTGCGGAGGGCGACATGCTGGCCGCTTTGAACATCCGCTACGGATCCGAAGAGGGTAACGCCTTTTCCACGGAAGTGCACAAACAGCTGGCCTTGGCCGCCTACCGTTCCTCTGTGAACATGGCCCGCGAGCGTGGCGCATTTCCCGTCTATAGCTGTATCAAAGAGGGCCACAACCCCTTCATCCAACGGATCCAGAAAGCTGATCCGAAACTGTATGACGACATGGTGCGCTACGGACGGCGCAACATCGCCCTGCTGACCATCGCCCCCACGGGCAGCGTCAGCATCTGCACGCAGACCACCTCCGGCATCGAACCCGCCTTCAACGTGGCCTACAAGCGCAAACGCAAAATCAACCCCAACGATATCAACATCTCCAAAACCATCGTCAAAGATGAGATGGGCGACAGCTTCGAGGAGTACATGGTCTTCCATCCCAAGTTCGTGGTCTGGGCCGAAACCCAAGGCTACACCTTTGAGCAGATGAAACAGATGAGCGAGAAGGAGGTGATGGCGCTGGTGGAGAAATCCCCCTATTTCAAATCCACTGCCGCCGACACCGACTACATCAAGAAGGTGGAACTTCAAGGTTCTGTGCAGAAATGGGTGGACCACTCCATCTCCGTGACGGTGAACCTGCCCAACAATGTGTCAGAACAGACCGTGGCCGACCTCTACCTCAAAGCTTGGCAGTGCGGTTGCAAGGGTTTGACCGTCTATCGCGATGGATCCCGCACGGGTGTGCTGACCTCCATCTCGGAAAAGAAACCCGAGGAGAATAAAAACTCCCTGCCCAAGAACTTCAAACGCCCGAAAGAGCTCCATGCCGACATCATCCATTTCAAGAACAACAACGAGGACTGGGTGGCTTATATCGGACTTTACAACGGGAAGCCTTACGAAATCTTCACGGGCAAGACCGGCGAGGAGAGCTTCCAGCTTCCAAAATGGGTGGAACACGGCATCATCATCAAGAATCGCCACGAAGACGGCACCAAGTCGTACGACTTCAAATACTATGATAAGGCCGGCTATGAGGTGCGCCTGTGCGGTCTGGATCGCTGCTTCGACCAGGAGTTCTGGAACTATGCCAAGATGACCTCGGCACTGTTGCGCAACGGCATCCCTGTGACCAACATCGTCAGCATCATCTCCAGTCTGAACTTCCGTCAGGAGAGCATCAACTCATGGCGAAACGGTGTGTGCCGTGCCCTGAAGAAATTCATCCAGGACGGCACCAAACAGGAGAGCGCCGAATGTCCCAAATGCCATCAGAAGGGCACGATGGAATTCAAGGAGGGCTGTTTGGTATGCACCTCCTGCGGTTATTCCAAATGCGGTAACTAAAAATCCTTACTATGGCCGACGACCGCAGCAATATTATCAATGTGTTCATCCCCTGTCAGATGGACATCTTCCAATCCGGAACCGCTGCCAGTACCTTCGCGGTGCTGCAACGGTTGGGACTGATTTGCCAATACATTGACGAACAAACCTGTTGCGGTAAACGTTTCTATATGCAGGGCGAGATCGAATATGCGCAGAACATGGGGCTGCACCTCATCAATAACTACGATATCGATCTGCCTTTCGTTATCCCAGACTCCTCTTGTGCCGGCTTCATCAAGCAGTATTACAAGAAATTGCTGGAAAACAGCCATCCTCCGCAAGACCTTAAGGCTTTCATCTCACACATCTACGAAATCTGTGACTATATTGTAAACATCAAGAAAATCGAAAGTCTTGGCAATACATTCAACCATAGGGTTTTCTATTTCAAGAGTTGTTCGGCGCGGAACCTGTATCCCGCCAACGATGCGCCGGAGACCCTGCTGCGCAATACGCGCGGTCTGGACCTGCTGACCGATGACAGCATACATGGCTGCTGCGGGGCCAACGGGCGTTTTGCCATCGTCAACCCGGTGGTGGCCGAGGCCATGACGGGCGAGATTCTGAACCAGATTTACAACATGGGGGCCGAATACATCACCTCCACCGATATCCATTGCCTCCAAATGCTGGATGCCTACAAGGAAGCCCATAACGTGGGTGTCGAAATCATACATATTGTTGACATTTTGAAAGGGGAAGACGCAGAATAAGGAAAAAGTGTATTTTTGCCGCCTTATTTGTAAAAATATCCACTTTTTGTCAATAATATTAGAATACGACATTTTATGAAAAAAACCTGCCTGTTTTTGGCTTCACTTTTGTGTTTTTTCTCAGCTTTTTCCCAAAACATACAATTTACACTGCTTCAATCCTCAGATCAGGAGGTTGTCATCCGTGTTGATTTTCCGGATTTCACCACGCGTTCCGTCATGGTTGACAATCAACGGATGTCCCTGCTGACCATGTCAGAAGCCTATCCCATCAACGAGGCCGGCAACCCGCAACTGCTTCAGACGGCCACTTCGCTGATGATTCCCGAGAATAGTGCACCCTCGGTGGAAATCCTACATTCCAGTTCCCATATTGTCAATGGTTTTGAGTTGGCTCCTTCCAAAGGCACGCTTTACCGGAATATCAATCCACAGGATATCCCTTACCAGAAGGGCCCCGCCTATTTGCAGGACAAAATGTTCTATAATGACAGCGTAACATTGGGTGATTCTTACCAACTGCGTGACTATCATGGCATTCCGGTCCGTTTCTATCCGTTTGCTTACAATCCCGTCCGCAAAGAGCTTAAAGTCTATTCCAGCATTACGGTGCGCATCCGCTTCAACAGCACGTCCGATATTGTGCATCCGAGCAGGGTTTCCAAAACATTTAAGGATATATACCAGAATCATTTCCTGAACTATCGCACCATGCGTTCCACGCCATTGGAGGAAAACGGTGCCATTCTCATCTTGGCTCCACAGGAGTTTTGCGAGGCTATGCAGCCTTACGCAGAGTGGAAAATCAAAAACGGGTATCCTACGGAAATCGTCTCTCTTTCCACTGTCGGGAACACGAGTAGCCAAGTGAAGACCTACATCACCAATTACTACAACAGCCACAACCTCACCTTCGTCCTGTTAGTGGGTGACAGTGGAAAATTCCCTACCATAATGGCAAACGGAAACATCAGCGACAACTATTATGGTGAGATTGCCGGCAATGACTGCTATGCGGATGTCATCATCGGGAAAATATCGGCGGAAACCGTTGACCACGTCAACACGCAGGTGGACCGTTTTATCCAATACGAACAGAATCCGCCGGAGACATCCCATTTCCCTGTCTTCTGCGGTATCGCTTCCAGCCAAGGTCCTGGCGATAACAACGAACACGATTACGAGCACATCCGAAACATCGACAATCTTCTCCAAAGCTACACTTATACCTCCGGTTATGAGTTTTTCGAGGGCAGTCATGGAGGTTTGGACGGATCCGGCAACCCCACTGCCACCCAAGTGGCCAATGCCATCAATGCTGGTGTGGGCGTCATCAATTATTGCGGTCACGGGGACTATAACATGTGGGTAACCTCCAATTTCACAAACTCCCATATCCAAAATTTGACCAATTACAACAAGTTGCCTTTCATCATTTCGGTAGCATGTATTAACGGCGAATACAGCGGACAGACTTGTTTTGCAGAGACTTGGATGCGGGCCACCAAGAACGGCCAACCCACAGGTGCGGTGAGTACGCTGATGTCCACCATCAACCAGTCTTGGGACGAACCCATGTGCGGCCAGGACCGCATGAACCTGCTTTTGACAGGAGCCAGCAACTTGCCAGAGAGACACACCTTCGGCGGCATTGTTTTCAACGGTCTTATGCACATGATGGACACCTATTCCAGCTCCTCCAACTCCGAAGCCACCAAAATGGCCCGCACCTGGGTTCTCTTTGGAGATCCCACCCTGTTGGTGCGTACCGACGTCCCACAACCCTTGAATGTGGCCTATACAAATTCCGTTCTCGTAGGCTCCCCAAATATCACATTCTCCTCCCCAGTGGAGGGTGCCAAAGTGTCGATTTCCCGCAACAATCAAGTGTTTGGCACCGGCAATATTTCCAATGGGTCTCTCGTCATGAACCTGCCCACAAATGCAGTCCCGGGCGACACCTTCTGTGTGGTGGCCTCCCACCCCAACTACATTCCCTTTGTCGGTACACTGACCTTCATCCCAAATAACGGCCCTAATATCATGCCCGAATCTTTTACCTTGAATGATAACGGCAACCACGACGGAAATGCCGACAATGGAGAGTCTGTCAACATTGATATGGATTTTCATAATATCGGCAACCAGAATGCCAACAACATCCAAACTATTCTCAGCACTAACAATCCCTATGTCACCATTACGAAAAGCACCCAAGATTTGTCACAATTGGATGCTGGTGCGAATACCATCAGCCAAAGTGCTTACAGGTTCTCGGTGGCAGACAATGTTCCGGCTTTTGAAACGGCTGTTTTCACCCTTACGCTTGTCTATAACGGAGAAACCAAGCAGGAGAATTTCTCCATTCCGTTGCATGCACCCCAAATCTCCATCAATAGCATTATAGTGTTGGATACTGCCGGCAACCGCAACGGGCGTTTGGATTTCGGGGAAAAAGCCACCCTGCTTGTCAATGTGAGCAACGAGGGCAACGGCTCGTCCGCCAACGGCACTATGTATGTGACCTGCCCTAACGGCAAGCTCAAATTCTTCCGCTGGCCGCAAGACATTCCCGCCTTACAGTCTTCCCAGTCGTATGTGGCACCTATTTATATCCAAGTGAAAAGCAATGTAACCGAGCCCACTATTGCCACCTTGCATTTTTCTTATTACTCTGGCAATTATATGGAAGTGAAAGAAATCCCATTGAGAATCGGAGCCACTATCGAAGATTGGGAATCCGGTGATTTCACACAATATGATTGGCAGAACAACACCACTCATCCATGGACTATCACCACGAAATATCCGTATGAGGGCACGTATGCCGTCCGGTCCGCCTCCATCACTCACAACCAGACCAGCACACTGTCCCTCCGCGTTGAGGTTAGCCAACCCGACACACTTTCATTTTACTATAAAGTCTCTTCAGAAGAGAATTACGACTTCCTCAATTTCTATATTAACGGTTCTAAAAAAGATGCTTGGAGCGGAGAATTCGATTGGACTAAAGCTCAATATTTTCTTCCTGCGGGCCAGCATACGCTCGAATGGGAATACAAAAAAGACTATTATGGGTCCGTCGGCAACGACATGGCCATGATTGACCTCATCAATCTGCCTCTTGCCGTCAAGTCGGGTGTGGGCATCGAAGAGACGGTTTCCGCCAATGAGATTACGGTGTACCCAAACCCCACCCGCGACATTGTGAAAATCCACACTCCGGAGGCCCGCCCCATGCAATATCAACTGATGGATCTTTCCGGACGCATCCTGAAGCAAGGCGAGTTCAGCCAAGAAGAAACTCTCTCTTTGGCATCCTATTCCAACGGCATTTATCTGATGCGCGTGACTGACAAACAGAATCTTATTAAAACCTTTAAAATCGTAAAACAGTAATGAGCAAACGCGTTATTCTGGTCGTCAATGACGATGGTTACGAGGCCAAGGGGCTTATCGCCATGGTGGAGATAGCCCGCTCGTTTGGCGAAGTGGTGGTGGTTACTCCGGACCAGCCGCGCTCGGGTGTGGGGCATTCCATCACCTTCATGCAGCCGCTCCGCCTCCATTTGTATAAAGAGGAAGATGGGGTGCAATATTGGCGTACCAACGGCACTCCGGTGGATTGCGTGAAACTCGGACAGAAGGTCATCTTCAAAGACCGCCCCATCGATCTGGTGCTGTCGGGCATCAACCACGGCTCCAACTCCTCGGTCAGTGTCATCTATTCCGGCACGATGGGCGCCGCCATCGAGGCTTCCTTTGAAAACAAGGCCATTGGACTTTCCCTGTTAGACTATTCCAAGGATGCCGATTTCACCGCCGCCATCCATTACGGCAAGAAAATCGTGGCCGAAGTGCTGAAACGGGGGCTCCCTCCCTTTACCAGCCTTAACGTCAACATCCCAAAAGGATCCATTGACGACATCAAGGGCATTCGGATTGCAAGGCAGACCAACGGTATATGGCATGAGGAGCTGGTGGAGAACACGGACCCGTTCGGTAGCAAATACTATTGGCTTACAGGCTATTTGGAAGTCCTTGACGAGAACGAGAACTGCTGCGAAAACCTCCTCAAAAACCATTACATTTCTGTGCAGCCGGTGCAATATGACATGACCGCCTACCGTTATATGAACGATTTAAAATTTTTGGAAGATGTTAGATAAATTGAGAAAAGACTCGTTTGTTTTAGGAATATTGATGGGTATTTTGGTGCCGGTCGTCCTGTTCGGAATTCTGTTCGGCGTTCTGTCCATTCTGGTGCACTCTTATCCGGATATGCTGGTCAACAACCCGAAACTGTACAAAACCATCATTCCCAAGCTGATTCTCATCAGCTTGATTCCGTCCCTTTTCATTTTGAGGCATTATTTGTTGAATCTGAAATACGATAAAACGGGACGCGGCATCGTCGTGTCCACTTTCGTATGCGGAATCATATTTGTAATCACGCAGTTCGCGTTATAGTCTGTTTCAGTCTCTGAAGAACTGGCGCACCCTGTTGAAGACGCTCCGCTCGTTTCGTCCTGGTTTTGGGACGAAATTCTCGTGCGTTTTCAGTGATTCGATGAGGGCTTTCTCCTCTTTTGTCAGGTTCTTCGGGGTCCACACATTCACATTCACGATGAGATCGCCCATATTCTTGGAATGGAGTTCGGGCAGACCTTTGCCTTGCAGTCGCAGAATCTGTCCGCCCTGCGTGCCGGCGGCGATTTTCACCTTGGCTCTGCCGTTAAGGGTCGGGATTTCCACCGTGTCGCCCAAGGCGGCCTGCGGGAAGCTGATATAATAGTTGAGATAGAGGTTGTTGCCGTCGCGTTCGAAGATGTCGTGGTCCATCACCTCAATGGCGATGAACAGGTCGCCGTTGACGCCGCCGTTTTCAGCCGCATGGCCTTTGCCGCGCATGGTGAGTTGCATCCCGTTGTCCACGCCGGCGGGTATGGTGATGGGGATCACCTCTTCGCCTTGGACGATGCCGCGTCCGTGGCAGTGCGGACAGGGGTCCTTGATGATTTCGCCGTTACCGTGGCATTGTGGGCAGACAGAGGCCTGCTGCATGATGCCGAACATGGTCCTGTGCTGCTGCACCACCTGACCGCTACCTTTGCAGGTGGGACAGGTCTGCTTGCTGTGCACATCCTTGGCTCCCGTGCCGCCGCAATGCGAGCAGGGGACATATTTGTTGATTTTGATTTTCTTCTCCGTGGGGTTTGCCACCTCTTCCAAGGTGAGTTTCACCTTGATACGCATATTGCCGCCCCGGCGCACGCGCTGGCCGCCACCACCGCCACCGGCAAAACCGCTGAACAGGTCGCCGAAGCCGCCAAAGCCGCCACCGCCGAACACGTCGGAGAAATGGCTGAAAATGTCGTTGATATTGAATCCGGAGAAGTCGCTGGCCGCACTGCCCATGCCCGCGTGACCGAACTGGTCGTAACGTGCCTTCTTTTCCGGCGTGCTCAGCACGTCATACGCCTCCGCCGCCTCTTTGAACTTCTCCTCAGCATCCTTCTTCTCCTGCTCGGTGCCATTCACCCACCGGTCGGGATGGTACTGCATGGCACACTTGCGGTAGGCCTTCTTGATCTCTTCCGCAGAGGCATCCTTGTTTACCCCCAAAACCTCATAATAATCTCTTTTTTCCGCCATAATATCTTTTCAATTTTTTGAAATTAATGTAGCAAAACACCAATTTCATTTCTTAACTTCTTAGTTTCTTAACTCTTATCACCCATTACTGCCCAACCACCACCTTCGCATAACGGATCACCTTGTCTTTCAGCTTGTAGCCCTTCTCCGTCACGTCTATCACTTTGCCTTTGTCCTCCTCTTTTTCCGTGGGGAAATGCGTGATTGCCTCGTGGAAATCGGTGTTGAACTCTTCGCCCTTGGCTTGAATCTCCTCCACGTCGAATCGTTTTAACAGTTGTATCAATTTATTATAAATCAATACAAAACCGTCTTTGATAGCCTTTATATCCTCCACTTTCTCGTTGGCGGCAACGGCTCTTTCAAAATCATCGATTATCGGAAGCAAATTCACAATCACCTTCTCGGAAGCGGTGGATAGAATATCCAGTTTCTCCTTGTTGGCGCGCTTTTTATAGTTATCAAATTCCGAATAGAGACGCAGGAAACGGTCATTCAGCTCCGCTTTTTCCGCCTTCAGCTTCTCGATTTCCGCCTCTAACTCCTGAATCTTGTTTTTATCCTTGTGATTCTTTTTGGAGAACAAACCATTCTTGCGTGTAGTCGTGTCAGTTTCTGCCGTCAAATTGTCAGTTTGCGGTGTGTTTTCGGCATTAACTTCCATTTCTTTGGTTTCTTCCTGTTGGTCAACTTTTTCCTCGTTTTCCATAATTATCTCTGTTATAATAAATTAAAACACTATTTTTTCTAAATGATTATAGGTTGGAAAAATCCAACCTGACTATTATAGCAAATAATTTGCCAAAAAAAGAATATGTGGCTAATTCTCTCAAATATGTAGTATTTTTGCAGAAAAAATTATGATGTACACAATCCGAACGAAGAGCGGCCTTTTGTCGTTAGACAAGCCCGTTATCATGGGCATTCTCAATGTGACGGAAGATTCCTTTTACGATGGCGGACGTTATACCGACCGGGATTCCATCTGCCGGCGTGCCGACCAGATTCTGGAAGAGGGTGGGGGAATCATTGACATCGGGGCGGTCTCTACGCGCCCGGGGGCGATGGAATTGCCTGAAACAGAAGAGATAAAACGCATCCAAAATGCCGTGCAGATCGTGCGCAGCCATTGTCCCACAGCCGTTATCTCCGTGGACACGTGGCGTGCCTCCGTGGCCCGTGCCGCCGTAGAGAATGGTGCCGATATGATCAACGACGTCTCCGGCGGCACCTTTGATTCCGACATGATCCCGACCATCGGCCAGCTGCAGGTGCCCTATTGCCTGATGCACACACCCGCCAAACCGGACAAGATGCAGAATTGCACCGAATATCGGGACATTTTAGCGGAAATGCTACAGTTTTTCGGCCAGCAACTGGAAAAACTGCATCAGGCTCATGTGCATGACATCATCCTCGACCCCGGTTTCGGATTCGGAAAAACATTGGAGCAAAACTATTTTATCCTGCAGAATATGGATGCCTTCAAGGTTTTTGACTTGCCCATATTGGTGGGCGTCTCGCGCAAATCCATGATTTACAAATTGTTGAACACAACACCTGACAAGGCGTTGAACGGAACCACCGTCGTGCACGCTTACGCGCTCATGCGGGGCGCACATATCCTGCGGGTACACGATGTGCGCGAGGCCGTGGAAACACGGACCATCATGGGACTGTTGTAACGGACGCTTCTTTTTGTTATCTTTGCACTCCAAATTGCGGATTAATGAAACATCGTCTTCTGATAGTATTCCTTTTATGTGCGGCTTGTTTGCAGGCCCAACCGCCTGCGGGCTACTACAATAATGCTGTCCAGAAAAAGGGATACGCGCTGCGGCAGGCCCTTTTTAGCATCGTAAGACCGCATACAGAACTATCGTACACGGCTTTATGGGGCGCTTTTCAATCAACTGATGTACGTCCTGACAACAATAAAGTGTGGGATATTTACTCTGATAACCCGATGGGTCAAACCTCTTATTACTATGTTTTTGGGACGAACCAATGCGGGAATTACGATTCGGAGGGCGACTGCTACAATCGCGAACACAGTGTGCCGCAAAGTTGGTTTGGCGAAAAAGCACCCATGAAAACCGACCTTTTTCACATTTACCCCACCGATGGTTTTGTCAATGGGAAACGCAACAATTTCGCTTTTGGCGAAGTGGGGAATGCCACTTGGACCAGTTCCAACGGCTCGAAGTTGGGATCTTGCTCCACACCGGGATACAACGGCACCGTTTTTGAACCCATTGATGCGTACAAGGGCGACCTTGCCCGTTCCTATTTCTACATGGCGGTATGCTACATGGACACAAATCTGGGCAAAGACAACTATTCCATGTTTTCCGGGGGCTCGCTCAAGCCCTGGGCGCTGAATATGCTGATCCGCTGGCACAACGAGGACCCCGTAAGCCAGAAGGAAATCGACCGCAATAACGCCATCTTTAATCTACAGCACAACCGAAACCCCTTTATCGATTTCCCCGAACTGGTGGGCAAAATCTGGGGCAGCGATTCGGTCAATGCGTTCTATCCCTATGGTATAAATGAAATAAGCATGGCCGACAGATGGAGGATTCATCCTATTCCTGCTAATGATCATATTACCATTTTTGCGCCTGAAAGCATCAACGAAGAAGTCGTTTTGCAGATTTTAAATCTGACGGGACAGATTTTGATGTCGAAAAAAGTCTATTTAGACAATCAGATAACGTTTCCATTACCGGATTTCACCCCTGGCATATACATTCTTCGTGTTAAAGGAAAGGATTTTATGCTGAACAAGAAAATTTTGAAACAATAATTAAAAAAACATCAATATGAACCCATTATTCCAACCTACCGTTTATCAGAACAGACGTGAAAAATTGACCCAATCCGTGGGTCACGGCATCGCCGTCTTCCTGGGCAACCACGAAGCGCCGATGAACTATCCCGACAATACGTACAACTTCCGTCAGGACAGCGACTTCCTCTATTTCTTCGGCCTCTCCATTGCCGACATTGCCGCCGTCATCGACTTTGACGCGCACAAGTCCATCATCTTCGGCAACGACTTCACCATCGACGACATCATCTGGATGGGCGACCAGCCGACGATTGCCTCTTTGGCTGAAAAAGTGGGTGTGGCAGACACCATGCCGTTAGGAAAGTTAGCGGAATACATCCAGGAGGCCCAGAACAAAGGCCGCAAGGTGCATTTCACCCCTATGTATCGCGGCGACAACCAGATATGGCTGTCCAACCTGACGGGCATCAACGTCAACAACATCCGCGAGGCGGCCTCCTTAGAACTCATCAAGGGCATTGTGGCGCTGCGTTCCACCAAGGAACAATGCGAAATTGACGAGATGGACAAAGCTTGCGAAATCGGTGTGAAGATGCATACGGCAGTGATGCGCCGCTGCGTGCCCGGAGCCTCAGAACACGAGCTGGCCGGCCTCGCCGAAGGCATCGCCCTCTCCTATGGTAACGGTATATCCTTCCCGGTGATCCTGTCACAACACGGCGAGACCCTGCACAACCACTTGCACAATGGAATCCTCCAAGAGGGCAACATGCTCCTGATGGATGCCGGTGCCGAAGGCCTCATGAACTACTGCTCCGACTACACGCGCACCCTGCCCGTAGGCGGAACATTCACCCAAAAACAGAAAGAGATTTATGAAATCGTGCTGAAAGCCAATATGGACGCCATTGATGCGGCACACCCCGGCATGTACAACAAGGAGCTGCACCGCCTCTCCTGCGAGGTGATTGCCCAAGGCCTCAAAGACCTTGGCCTGATGAAAGGTGATGTGAAAGAGGCTGTTGAATTAGGCGCCCACGCCCTCTTCATGGTTCACGGACTGGGCCACCAGATCGGTTTGGATGTGCACGACATGGAAGGTCTCGGCCAGATTCACGTCGGCTATGACGAGACGGTGCGCCCGAGCAACATCTTCGGCTGGGCCTCCCTGCGTATGGCCCGCGAGCTGAAACCGGGCTTCGTGGTCTCCATCGAGCCGGGCATCTATTTCATCCCTCACCTCATTGACATCTGGAAGAAAGAGAACAAGTTCGCCGACTTCATCAACTATGATGTGGTGGAAAAATACCGTGACTTCGGCGGCATCCGCATCGAAGACGACCTGCTGATAACCGAGACCGGCCATCGCGTATTAGGTCCGCACCTGCCCAAAGGCGTGGACGAGCTGGCCGCCATCATCGGCAAATAATATGCTGTCTTAATTCTATGATTATCAAGAATATAATCTTCGACTTCGGCGGTGTTCTCTATCGGATCCGGTACCAGAATATCGCCGAAGCCTTTGCTGCCTGCGGCGTGCCGGATTTTGAACGGATATACTCCAAAAAACATCAGAACGACATCATGGACCAGTGGGAGGTGGGCCTGCTCCCGGTAGAGGACTTCTTCTCCTACGTGCGCTCGCTCACCGACGTGCCGCTCACCGATGCGCAAATAGCGGACTGTTGGAACGCCATCCTGATCGATTTTCCCGTAGCGCACGAACAACTGTTAGCCCGCATTCACCCGCATTACCGGCTATTTCTTTTCAGCAACACCAACGCGCTGAACTATGAGGCCTTCACCCGGCAGATGATGCAGCAATATGGTTACAACATTTTTGAAAAATGGTTTGAGAAAACCTATTTTTCCCAATTGATGCACGTCAGAAAGCCCAACAAAGAAGGGTTCCTTCAGATTATGGAAGAAAATCATCTTCATCCGGAAGAAACCCTTTTTATTGACGACTCCCCGCAACACATTGAGGGAGCAAAGCTTTGTGGCTTGAACGCCTGCCACCTCAAGGACGGCCAGGATGTGACCGACCTGTTTGATGACAACGGCTTTCTGAAGCTCTGTTAGTCCACGCGGGCGATGTTGACAATCACCTCCGTGGCTTTGACCATGGACTCTAAGGGTACATACTCGTATTTTCCATGGAAGTTATGCCCGCCGGCGAAAATGTTCGGACAGGGCAGGCCGCGGAACGACAGGTTGGCACCATCGGTACCGCCACGGATAGGCTGCACCTTAGGCTTGATGCCAGCCTTTTCCATAGCCTTCACGGCACGTTCCACCACGTAAAATACAGGCTCCACCTTCTCCCGCATATTGTAATACTGGTCTTTGATTTCGCAAGTGAGACGGTTGTCGTATTTGGTGTTCAGAAAATCCGTAATCTGCTGGATCTGTTTCTTTTTAGCCTCGAATTTTACCTTGTCATGGTCGCGGATGATGTAGTTGAGCTGGCTCTGCTCCACACTTCCCTCCATGTGGATCAGCAGGAAGAAGCCCTCGTAATCCTGCGTGTATTGCGGACGTTCGTTTTCCGGCAGCAGGCTATTGAATTCCATGGCGATAAGCTGCGAATTGACCATCTTATTCTTGGCGTAGCCTGGGTGGATGTTGCGGCCTTGGATCTTGATAACCGCCGAAGCCGCGTTGAAGTTCTCGTACTCTAACTCGCCAATGGCACCGCCATCCATCGTGTAGGCGTAGTCGCAGCCGAATTTGGGCACATCAAAATATTTCACACCCTGCCCGATCTCCTCATCCGGCGTGAAGGCCACCTTGATAGGACCGTGCTTTATTTCCGGATGTTGCAGCAGATATTCCATAGCGCACATAATCTCCGCCATACCGGCCTTGTCATCGGCACCCAATAGTGTCTTACCATCGGTTACCAACAGTGTTTGGCCTTTATAATCAGCTAATTCCGGAAAGTCTGCTAACGTCAGGGCTGTATTTGTCTCCGCATCCAACATGATGTCTTTGCCGTCATAGTTCTCCAGAATCCGGGGTGCCGCAATGCCGGGCATGTCGGGAGCCGTGTCCATGTGGGCGATGAAGCCGATGGTGGGCTGGGCCTCCGTTGTGTTGGCGGGCAGCAACGCCGTAATGTAGCCATATTGATCCTTTTCCACTTGGGTTAGCCCGATGGCCTTAAGTTCCTCCACCATCACATCGCCGAAGTCTAACAGGGCTTTGGTGGACGGATACGATTCGGACGATTCATCGGAGGTGGTGGCGTAGGAAATGTACTTTGAGAAACGTTTCAATAATTTATCTTTCATAATATTAGGCTTTAAATGAATTTCCATTTTGCAAAAACGCCTGCAAAGATAAGAAAAAAGAGGTTATTTTGGGGTGTCCGTTGGCCGTTGGCTTTTGGGGCTGGTTTATGACCGTTATTTTACACCAACGCATCCGTATTTTCATTCTCCACATCCGGAATCAACCGTTGCACAATCTTTTTGTCGTAGAAAAAGCGGCTGGCAATGACGCGGATGACTGTGTAGGAGGGGATGGCAATGAGCATACCCACAATGCCTCCGATATTCCCGGCAATGAGCAACACGATGAAAATCTCCAACGGATGGGCCTTGATGCTGGTGGAATAGATGAGCGGCTGGTAGATGAAATTGTCCACTAACTGGACGGTCAGCATGATGGCTAGCACGATGAGAGCAAAAACCCAAATATTCACGTTCAGTCCGACACCGGCGCCATATTTCAGGATGAGACAGAGCACCACCCCGATGGCCTCGCCAATCAGCGGACCCACGTACGGGATGATGTTCAGCAGACCGGCAATGAAGGCGATGCCAAGTGCATAGTTGAAACCGATGCGGGCAATAAGCCAGAGCCCGAGGCAGTCGAGCACCACCACGCCGAAAATCTCCATGATCAGTCCCACAAAATAGCGGGAAAGGAGCCGTTCAATGTCCAGAATGGTTTTCTTCACCTTTTCTTCTATGGAATCAGGTGCCAAAGAACCGATAATCCTCCCGAAAAGAGTCTCATCTTTCGTGAAGAAGAATGAGATGAAGAGCACGGAGAAAAGTCCGACGGCAAGTCCGGCCACCGCAG
>Ga0310690_10003523_pt1 | contig 23283 bp, 24 predicted proteins | sample AusTroGonzalo_MG_2_FD_207661 | JGI IMG/M metagenome (GOLD analysis project Ga0310690, IMG submission 207661) | Bovine rumen microbial communities from tropical cattle in Woodstock, Queensland, Australia - Gonzalo_04 (v2) (version 2) | ecosystem: Host-associated > Mammals > Digestive system >... | reverse complement strand
CGTTCAGCTGTGTCCAAATACCCTACAAAAATCTGACCCGATGTCAATTCAATATGATAAAAATACCCAGGCATTACTGCGCCAGACTTATCTGAAAAAAGACTTCTCTCTTCCTCTGTCGCAGAATGGATGGGAAATTTTATAGGCGCAGATAAAAGTTGATGAATAGATGACATCTTATGCTTCTACACTTTCAACAATCGCCTCTTCTTTAATTTCTTCGGCAGCACCAACATCAACGCCTGCGGCCTTGAGTTCAGCTTGGATACCATCCAAAGCAGCGCTTGCCATCAAGTTGCAGTATAAAGCAATTGCTTTACCAGCATCATCATTGCCTGGAATTGGGTAAGCGATGCCATCTGGGTTAGCATTGGAATCGCAAATAGCAATCACAGGAATACCCAATTTTTTGGCTTCTGAAACAGCCAAATTTTCATGTGGCACATCGATAACAAACACAATGTCTGGACGACCATTCATATCTTTGATACCGCCGAAAGCAGCCATCAATTTTTCACGTTCACGTTCAATGTTTAACTTTTCCTTCTTTGTCAAACCTTCATAGGCGCCTTTTTCTTGTTTGGATTCAATTTCTTTCAAGCGTTTAATACTGGCTGAAATTGTTTTCCAGTTGGTAAGCATACCACCCAACCAACGTTGATTCACATAAAACTGACCACAGCGACCAGCAGCATCTGCTACCAAATCACGGGCCTGAGCCTTTGTGCCAACGAACAAGATTTTACCACCTTTGGCGGCCACATCACGAATAGCTTCCATAGCACGATAGAGCATCGGCACGGTTTGAGCCAAATCCATAATATGCACACCTTCGCGTGTACCATAAATATAAGGAGCCATCTTTGGGTTCCATCTGCGGGCATTATGCCCAAAGTGAACACCAGCTTCAATCAGCTGACGCATAGTAATTGTTGGAATAGACATTTTAAATCCTTTCTTTTTCCAGTTATTCCTCTGCGGGGATAATATGCCAAAACTCATTTCTTGACACACCGGAAGCGATCTTTTGGAACACCCAAAAGGCGCCGCCCCACATGTTTATTTGTTGTCCTGTTATCAAAACAACGGGAACATTATAGCAAATTTTATTTTAAAAATCAAGAAAAAAGTTATTCACGCACGCTGCGCACACGTCTTAACCCCAAACGTCCCAACAACGAATGGCGTCCTTTTTCTTCTGCACGCAATTTTTTCAACATTGAATGAATAACTGGTTTGCTTTCGACTTGCTTTTGTTTGGGGGCCAACAATATTTCTTCCAAATCAACACCCAAACGTTGTCCAACGGTTCCCACAAGACCAAATCTGATTTCGTCCTCTGGGGTTACCTTGTCCTTGATGATAATGTCATGCATTTCTTTCCAAACCAATTTTGATAACGTTCCTTGAGCCGAATTTGCAAGCAAAAATTGTCGAGTTTGTTCTTCCGCTAAAGCACGAAACATACGTCTGACCGCTGGCGTCCAACATTTTTTCTCCGCTTGAACTCCAAAAAACATCGCAAAATCTTCCGCGGGCACTTTTATGTCTGGCATATCATATCCGGCATCGCGATTCTCCCTCCCCGTCAATCGAGCGAACGTCCGCGCAATTGTCAACGGAGATAATTCCTCGTTTGGCGTAATTTTATTTGCTTTATAAATGATATCCTTTTCTTTTTGCCACGAAGCAAACAGCTTTTTAGCTGTACCACTTAAATAGGCCTCTGCTGCCGCTTGAACTTGCGGTTGTGTTATAACAGAACGACGTTCCAACATAAATGTGGCATTCAGAGCATCCGTCAAATCTGTGCCGATGCAAGCTTCTTTCTTATATCCAGAACAAACGCGTCTGGCACTACGATATTCTTCTTTCATTCGTGCCATGCCAAGTAACGCTTGTTGAAAATTTTTTAATTCCGAATACCATCTCAGGTATCTCATTTGTTCACTGTCTTCATTTGTCTGCCAAATTTTACGCTCTTCGTCTATCATAACATTCTCCTTTATAAAGTGGTTAGATTATACCATAAAATCAGACAATTGTCAAATTTATCTTAAAAATATAAAAAAAGTTGTTGCAAATAAATTTTTTCTGTTTTATGATATGAGAACAAAACAGGAACGAATTTTAACAAGGAGTTGAAAAATATGGAAAAAGATAAAGCATTAGAAGCCGCCGTGGCACAAATTGAACGCGCCTTTGGAAAAGGATCCATTATGCGCTTGGGACAACAAGACAACGCTGTGGAAATTCCCGCCATCTCAACGGGATCATTGGGATTGGATTTGGCTTTGGGCATTGGTGGTTTACCAAAGGGTCGTATTGTTGAAATTTACGGACCAGAAAGCTCGGGTAAAACAACTTTGGCTTTGCACGTTGTGGCCGAAGCTCAAAAGCAAGGCGGTGCTTGTGCTTATATCGATGCCGAACACGCAATGGATCCAAGTTATGCGCGCAAGTTGGGTGTCAACATCGATGATTTATTGATTTCTCAACCTGATACCGGTGAACAAGCTTTGGAAATTGCCGACACGTTGGTGCGTTCTGGCACACTTTCTGTGTTGGTGGTGGACTCTGTGGCCGCGTTGGTGCCAAAAGCCGAATTGGAAGGCGATATGGGCGATTCCCACATGGGATTACAGGCCCGTTTGATGAGTCAAGCCCTGCGCAAACTGACCGCCTCTGTGGCTCGGGCAAACACGTTGGTTATCTTTATTAACCAAATCCGTATGAAGATTGGTGTCATGTTTGGTAACCCAGAAACAACGACTGGCGGTAATGCATTGAAATTCTATGCCTCTGTACGCATTGATATTCGCCGCATTGGTTCCGTCAAAGACCACGAAGATGTGATTGGTAACCAAACGCGTGTGAAGATTGTGAAAAACAAGGTGGCCCCACCATTCAAGACGGTTGATTTTGATATCTTGTATGGAGAAGGTATTTCCAAAATGGGTGAATTGCTTGATTTGGGTATCAAAGCTGGCTTGGTGGAAAAAGCTGGCGCTTGGTTCTCATATAAAGACGAACGTATTGGTCAAGGCCGCGAAGCCGCTAAAGCTTGGTTAAAAGAACACACCAAGGAAGCGGGCGAGCTGGAAAAAGCCATTCGTGATCATGCCAAAGATATTTCCAAAGATATGATCGTTGGCGATCATGATGCCTCAACAGAAGCCGAATAAGGTTTCTCAAAAACAAAAAATCCCCGTCCAATTTGGGCGGGGGTTTTAATTATCAGAATTTTATTCTGCTGTTTTAGCAGCTTTCAAAGCGCTCAACACGTTTGCGGCAGCTGTCACAGATTCTTCGCTTAAGCCAGCTTTTTCCAAGGCCAATTGTTTTAAGCAAGCGGTGGAAATATTTTTGGCCAACGTTTTGACCTCTGTTGTAAACAAGGTACCATCGTTCAAGGTGGCATACGCCTTTTGTGTTAAACAGGTATTCAATGAGGCATTGGACGTATTGGCGGTTGTTCCACAAGCAGACAATGCCAAAGCCAAACCAACAACTAATAATTTACACATTTTGAAATCCTTTCTTTTGTTTTGCGTCGCCATTTTATACCCCTTTTTTGTTTTTGTCAAATGCCTTGACTTTCAAAGGCTTTTTTGATAAAATAGTCCCAATTTTTAACAAAGGAGAACAAAATGTCGTTTACCTATCATGAATTACGCGATTTATGGATTAACTTTTTTAAATCTAAAGGACACGTGGAAATTCCTTCCGCCTCCGTGTTCCCCGAAAACGATCCAACCGTCTTGTTCACTACCGCTGGAATGCATCCATTGGTTCCATACTTAATGGGACAAAAACATCCAGCCGGCACACGCCTAACAGACGTTCAAAAATGTATTCGCACCAACGATATCGCTGACGTGGGAGATTATTGTCATTTAACCTTCTTCCAAATGATGGGCAACTGGTCTTTGGGCGATTACTTCAAAAAAGAAATGGTGGCATGGAGCTTTGAATTTTTAACCCAAAAATTGGGATTTAAGAAAGAACAATTAGCCGTTACCTGTTTTGCTGGCGATGAAAATGCCCCACGTGACGAGGAAACTGCGGGCTATTGGAAAGAACAAGGACTTCGCGATGATCAAATCTTCTTCTGTGGTAAAGAAGATAACTGGTGGGGCCCCGCTGGACAAACTGGCCCATGCGGTCCTGACACAGAAATGTTTATTGACAATGGTCAACCTAAGTGTGGTCCAAACTGTGGCCCAGGGTGTCACTGTGGCAAATACACAGAAGTTTGGAATGATGTGTTTATGCAATACAATAAAAAAGCCGATGGAACATACGAATTGCTGTCCCAAAAGAATGTGGATACCGGAATGGGATTGGAACGCACCCTTTGCTTTTTGAATGGCATCCAAGATGTGTACTCCACCGAGCTTTTTTCGGACACAATCAAACAATTGGAAACATTGTCTGGCAAAAAATATGATGATGATTTAAAGGCCTTCCGCAAAATTGCTGATCATTTGCGTACCGGTGTATTTATCTTGGGTGATGACAGAGGTTTAACCCCATCCAACACCGATCAAGGATATATCTTGCGTCGTCTGATTCGTATTGCCATCAGAAATATGAAAAAGTTGGGCGTTGAGCCGGCCGAGTTGCCAAATTTGGCGGCAACCGTCATTGATAAATATGCGCCAGACTATCCCGAATTGGGCCGCAATAAAAACTTCATTTTGGACGAATTGGCAAAAGAAGAAAAATTGTTCAGCCGCACATTAACAACCGGCCTTAAAGAAATGGATAAAGTCATGTCCAATTTACAGGATAAAACTATTGATGGACAAACGGCCTTCCATTTGTATGACACTTATGGCTTCCCATTGGAATTCACTCAAGAAATTGCTACAGAAAATGGCATTTCGGTGGATGTGGATGGATTTAACAAGTGCTTTGAGGCGCATCAAGCTTTGTCTCGCGCTGGTTCAGAACAAAAATTCAAATGCGGTTTGAGTGACCATTCTGTTGAAACAACAAATTTACACTCCGCAACACACTTGTTACACGCTGCTTTACGTAAAGTTTTGGGACCAGAGGTCGCTCAAAAAGGCAGTAATATTACCCCAGAACGTTTGCGCTTTGACTTTTCCTTCGGTCGCAAAATGACCCCAGAAGAAGTGAAGCAAACTGAGGATTTGGTAAATGAAGCCATCAGCAAAAAGATGCCTATTACTTGTGAAGAAATGCCTCTTGATAAAGCGGTGGCAGAAGGCGCAACAGCCCTGTTTAAAGATCGCTATGATGCCGAATTGGTAAAGGTCTATACTATGGGCGATTTTTCCAAAGAAGTGTGTGGCGGTCCTCATGCCTCGAATACGGGCGATTTGGGACATTTCCGCATCTTAAAGGAAGAATCTTCTTCCGCCGGTGTGCGCCGCATCAAAGCCGTTTTGGAATAGGCGCCTCATGAAAAAATATCGTCCCGCATATGACATCAGAAAACATCCTGTCCGGCATTTTTTTGATGAACTGTGGGACGCTAAATGGGAGATTTTTAAGTTAGTCGAACGGCTGGCCATTATCGGTTTCATCGGAACCGCTAGCTATAATTATTTATTAAAAGATGGCGACTCGCCAAAAGCTTCTTTAAAAAGCAAAATAGCCAAATTAGAAAAAATACCAGCCATTCAAGATTTTAAAGAAAATTGGCGACAAAGTAAGTCGGCCGTCCAAGACATGATTGATGAACATCGTTGGGCCAATTCGCCCGAAGGAAAGCGCCAAGCGGCCGAAGCGCGCAAAATCAGAAACGAACGCGCCAAAGACTTGGATGAAATGTTTGGAAAAGACGGATGGCGCCTCAAATATGTCAAACCAGGCGACCCTGGCTATGAACAAGCAAGAAAAGATTATTACGATTTAATGAACGATCGTATCAGATAATTATTCCAAAAAATGTATCACCTTAAATAAAAAAATAACCTATATATTTCAATAGGTTATTTTAAATTTGGCGGAGCGTACAGGATTTGAACCTGTGCATCCCTTTTGACGAGGATGACGGATTAGCAATCCGCTGCATTACCACTCTGCCAACGCTCCATGTGGTAACTTTAAGATAGCAAAAAGCACCTTAAATGTCAAGGATTTTTTCACTCTCTACAAACACGCCTTACAGGTTATATGCTTGATAGTCCTTATAAAACCTGCCCAATTCTTTCCATTTTGACACAGATCGTGTTGTACCATTGGGTAATGTCTTCTCAAGCAATGGATCCGCCACTTGCTTATTGACAATTTCTAAAGAGGCCTCAGCGGTATTTTTATCGCCATCCATATCTAAATCCATATACACAACATTACGACCAGCAGAAGCTTCATGACGTTCCTCTGGGGTATGACGGCCAATAACTGTGGCGATTTGTCTGTCTTCCATTGAATCCATCGCACTCATTTTCTCTTTCATACAACCGGCAAAACTAAAGATAGCCGCAAAAATCCAAAGTCCATTTATCAAATTATTTGTATTGTCTTTACTCATATTAATTATATCAAACTCCTTACAAAAAACAGGCGAGGAGTATATCACAAAAACTATGCTTTTGTCAAGTTTATTTGCTATTATCTTTTCGTACGGCCCGAATTTTAATGTCTGGCATCCGTTGATTTTTCACATCGTTGGTGACACATGGTTGTACCGGTTTATGGGGCACCCCCGTTAAAATAAATTTTTTTGCCCACTCTGCCGTTATCTCGGCCTGTTTTTCAGGCGGAATCCAGCTGGCATCATAGGCATCTTGAACTGGCAACAAAAGCTGTGTTCCCGTGTCTTTATTTTTATATTGTAAATATATAGCACGACCACCTTCTATTTCCATTGCATCCATAACTTCAATGTTGTTGAGAACTAAAATATTGGGATACTTGTTCAACATTTTTAGCAAATCGGGATCTGCCTGCAACGATTTTTTATCCGACAGTATCGTCACCTTAGATGCATCTAAAGACAACCGCATTGCTTCGGCGATGGCGGCCGGACCACTGCCTATAATAGCAATCTCGTTTTGACCTTCAAATGTTTTCAGGGGTTTTGTATGGTTTTTTGTTTTTGCAATTATATTTGTTGGCATAGTTGTTTCACCAACATTTTTAGGGACCATATGTTGTTTTATGCCCGCTACTAGGGTCTTATGTCCTTTGATTAACGATTCTTTTGCCCGATGAAAACTAAAATCACATTCTTTTGCGATCAGCGTTCCTAAAACACCCAATCCAAAAACAACGGCAAAAACACCCCAATCAATCTGGCTTTTATATCTCGATATTTTTTGTTTCATCTGCCCTCCTTTCTACACTAATCCCAAAGATTCAACGATAGTAGGTCGTTTATCTTATTGTACATTTTCGGCTTTGCGTACAGCCTGCACTTTAAGGACAGCCATATCTACACCATTTGTCTTTCCCGCTGTTGCACGATCAAGATCAATGTGTGGAATATTCCGTTGTGAAGATTGAAAAACAACCGGATGATGTATGTCTTTAAGCTCTGTTTCCCTGTTCACTTCTTCCCCATCAAAACATGTGGATATATAAGGTGGTTCTGGTGGAATTTGGGGTGCCCTTTGCAATTGCTTTGACACTTTAGGCATTGACTCATCTGCCTTAAAGCTGTACTGATCAATTTTTTTCAAACTATACTGACACCCCTTGACCAACAATGTGCCAAGGACAAGCATCCCCAATAATCCACCAAAACAGGTCAGATCAAACCGTGTCTTAAACTCTTCTTCTGTCATCTAATTAATCCCAAAGATTCAAGGATTGTGTATCGTTCACCTTTTTCACTGTGGCAATAAAGTCATCCAGAGAAATGGCGTTCTTTTGCGCACCTGTACGATCACGCACAGAGATAGTTCCCGATTCAATTTCCTTATCTCCAATGATCACAGCGTATGGAATCTTGGCATTATGGGCTTCGCGAATTTGGTAACCAATCGTGTTGGATTGACGTTCCATTTCGGCACGAATACCCGCTGCTTCCAATTTTTCCAAAATCTTTTGTGCTGCTTCACGATGTTTGTCGGACACAGGCAACAAACGCGCCTGAACTGGGCAAATCCACACAGGGAAAGCGCCCGCAAAGTGTTCCGTCAAAACACCCATGAAACGTTCCAAAGATCCATACAACACGCGGTGAATCACCACTGGGGTCTTTTGGCTGCCATCCTTATCAATGTATTTACACCCAAAACGGCCGGCCAATTGGAAATCCAACTGGAAGGTGCCAGTTTGCCATTCACGACCCAAGGCATCTTTCATTGCAATATCCACCTTTGGACCATAGAAAGCACCATCTTTTTCCTTTAAGGCATAATTTCCTTTGCCGCAATGCTTGTCCAAAATCCGACGCAAAGCATCCTCAGCCCGATTCCATGTTTCAATGTCACCAATGAAATCATCTGGGCGGGTGGACAGCTTCATTTCATATTTCAAACCAAACAGCTTATAGAATTGATCCGCCAACGCAAACAGACGTTCATATTCTTCCTCGATTTGATCTTCCGTAATAAAGATATGCGCATCATCTTGATGGAATTCACGCACACGGAACATCCCGTTTAAGGCACCCGATGCTTCGTTGCGGTGGATCATATCCACATCAGAAAAACGAATTGGCAAATCTTGATAAGAACGAGTTTTTAAATTAAATAACAACATGGTTGAAGGACAACTCATTGGTTTTAAAGCATAAACTTCATTTTCTGCCATCTCTGTCGCCGTCAAAAGATACATGTCATCCTTATAGTGTGACCAGTGGCCAGAAGTTTCCCACAACACTTTAGAGTTCATGAGTGGACCTGCAAATTCTTGATAACCGGCTTTTTCATGTTCTTTACGCCAATAATCCAGCAAGATATTATACATCTTAAGGCCTTTTGGCAACCAATATGGACAACCCGGCGCCGTTGGATCAAAATAGAACAAATCCAACGCTTTACCGATTTTGCGGTGATCGCGTTTTTCTGCCTCTTCCAACAAAGTGAAGTACGCTTTCAATTCCTTATCGGACCAAAACGCGGTCCCATAAACACGTTGCAAAGATTCACGATTGGAATCACCGCGCCAATAAGCGGCAGCCACCTTGGTCAATTTAAACGCTTTTCCGATTAAACCTGTACGCGGCAAGTGCGGCCCACGGCACAATTCAACATAATCGCCTTGGGTATATAAGGACACTTCCTTGACGTCTTCTGGTAAATCATTAATCAATTCCACCTTGAACGTTTCGCCACGTTTTGTAAAAATCTCGCGGGCTTCGTCACGCGACACAACCGACCGAACAATGGGCAAATCCGCCGCCACAATTTCAGCCATTTTGGCTTCAATTTTTGGCAGGTCTTCTTCCTTTAAAATAATCCCATGAAAATCATAGTAAAAACCATTTTCAATGGCAGGACCAATGGTGGCCTTTGCTTTCGGATATAACGCCTCAACGGCTTGCGCCAAGGTATGCGCTGTGGAGTGACGCAAAATTTCTAAAGCCTCAGGGGTTTTAGTTGTCACGATAGAAACTGTTGCGTCTGTTGTGATAGGAGTCGTTAAATCAGTGAGTGTTCCATCCACGATTGTGGCTAAGGCAGCTTTTGCTAAATTGACACTAATTTTTTCTGCGATTTGAAGTCCGTTCACAGGTGCTTCAAAGGGCAACTTTGACCCATCGGGCAACTTGATTTCTATCATTTTATTTCCTTCTTGTTAAAAATTACGCCGGACAACCCCTGTCCGACAACGATTTTATTATAGCAAAAACAGACCTTAAAGTCAATGGTTTTTCTGGCTTTTTGTTTTGGGGCGCGACCAATAAAATTCCGCCTCTGGAATCACATTTCCGCGACGTGTTCGTACATACAAAGGAATTTTTGTTCCTTCTGGCACAGGCATATCAAAATAAATTGGCCTTTTTTCGCCCAATAAACCATCCAAATAGTCAACCAAGGGATCGATATAGATGCGATGCAACCCTAGGTGTGCATTTTTATCAATCCAATAGATATTATCCATATCATTTTTGCCACCCAACGCACGCGGTACAATATGGTGGCAGGTCAGCCCTGTTTCCTCGGGGATATGACCGGTGGCCGCTATTCTTTCTTTGATTTCCTCTGATAAATGATCAAAGTCACCCCGCGCCAACGAAGCGCGAACAATATCGGGACGTGTTTTTAAATATTCTTGACGCACCAATGCCCGCTCAACCATCGGAACAGATCTCACCTGAACAAACGCCATTTTCATCCCCTCTGGTGCCCGAATTTTTTTACCCAATTCCAACACCAATGAATTAGGATTTTCTGTTCTGGAAATCATTCGAATGGCTTCTCGACGCCATTGGGCTTTTCTGGCTAAATATTCGGCTATTTTTTGCTTTTCAGCAGGGAGCACAAAATCTAAAAATTCCAAACTCGAAAAGAAACGAGGTATTTTAGGCATCACAACACCGATTTTGTGTTCATCCTCTTTGTATTGAAACGCCTTCATTTCTAACAAAATTTGCCGCCAATAAAGGTCATACATTAATGTGGCCACTTCTTTTGATGTCACATACAAATTATCCGCACTATAGGTACCTCCCACAGCAGGCGGAATGATAAAATCTACTTGATAATCCCGAGGCAATCGTCCATTTATTTCGGCGTTTTTAACCTCACGCGCCTTAAAACAACCATTAAAGACCCCTTGTCGCGCCAATCGTTTTACCAATTTATTTGCCTGTTTTTTGACATCAAAAGTTGGGTCTGGCGTCGAACCTTCTACATTCAAAAAATATGTTTCATTTTCTTGTCCTTTTTCGTGAACCAAGAATTCAAGAAGTGTGTTTTTAAATTTATCTTTCTTTCGATGATAACGTCGACTTTGTGCCCCGATATTAAAATCGTCCATGGCTTAAACTTTCACGGCATAGCCCGAAGAACGAACGGTCCGAATCAGCTCAGAGTCGTCGTCTTTCAGGTTGCGCCGAAGCCGGCGAATATGTACATCCACCGTTCTGGGTTCAACAAAGACGCTATCTCCCCATACCAACTTCAGCAGCTCTTCTCGTGAAAACACGTGACCAGGTTGCTCCATTAAAATTGCCAGCAAACGGAACTCTGTGGGTCCCATATGCATAGCTTCCCCTTCTTTTAAAACCATTTTTTTATCAAAGTCCAACGAAAGGACACCGGCTTTTAAAATCTTTGCTTTTGGTTTAACCACGACACGCCGCAAAAGCGCCTGAATCCGCGCAATTAATTCTGGGACAGAAAATGGCTTGGTCATATAATCGTCTGCGCCATAGGAAAGCCCACGCACTTTATCAGCTTCTTCGGCACGCGCCGTCACCATAATAATCGGCGTCAATTTAACGTCTGGATGCTGACGAATTTCACGACATAAATCTACACCAGATACGTTGGGCAACATCCAATCCATCAAAATCAAGTCTGGTTTTTCGGTTAATACGGCCTGCATCACCAACTTGCCATCCATAACTTCGGCTGTTTCAAAACCATGTTTTTCAAGATTGTATTTCAGGAGAGTCACCAACCCTGCTTCATCTTCTACGATCAGTATCTTTGTCATGACTTTCCTTTCAGTTTTTTAATTGCACCCGATTTTGATTTATTTTTCAAAACATAATTGCCGGCCACCAACACATCAGCACCCGCTAAACGACACGCTGGTGCGGTAACATCATTAACGCCACCATCCACTTCAATCAGCACTTTTTTGCGTCCAATCAAGGCTCGTAATTCCGCCATTTTTTTGAGAGCGGTCGGAATAAATGCTTGTCCACCAAAACCTGGCTCAACACTCATCACCAACACCAAATCAATCATTGGTAAATAAGGAATAATATCCGCTACTTTTGTTTTGGGTTTGATGGAAATGCCCACCTTTTTATGATGCTTTTTTATAAGGGAAATCAAGTTTTCCATCTTTTCCCCACATTCCAAATGGACGGTAATACTGTCTGCTCCAGCGGCAGCATATGCTGGAATCAGCACGCTTGGCTTTTGCACCATCAAATGCACATCAAGCGGCTTTTTTGTATACGGACGAATGCTTTGCACCACCATAGGTCCCATGGTTAAATTCGGCACAAAACATCCGTCCATTACATCGATATGAATCCAATCTGCACCAGCCTTGTCCAAGGCCTTCACCTCGGCACCTAATTTGGCAAAATCTGCCGACAAAATGCTGGTTGCAACTTGGACCATCTTACCCCACAATCTTTGGATCTAATTCGCCAGCGGCATAGCGTTTTGCCATATCTTCCAATGAAATTGGAGTAATATGGGAAGCTTGTCCAGCGGCACCAAATTGTTCATAGCGCGCCTTACAAACTTTTGTCATTGCCTCCATGGCTGGCTTCAAATATTTACGTGGGTCAAATTCGGCCGGTTTGTCGGTAAAGACTGTCCGGATAGCGCCTGTCATTGCCATACGCAAGTCTGTGTCCACATTGACTTTGCGCACGCCATGTTTGATGGCTTCTTGAATTTCTTCCACAGGTACACCATAGGTTTGTGGCATTTGCCCACCATGAGCGTTAATAATGTCCTGCAAATCTTGTGGCACAGAGGAAGAACCATGCATCACCAAGTGGGTGTATGGCAATTTTTCGTGAATTTTCTTCACTGTGTCGATGGACAAAATAGCGCCATCTGGTTTGCGTGTAAATTTGTAAGCACCATGGGATGTACCAATAGCAACGGCCAAAGCATCCACCTTTGTTTGACGCACAAAATCAACGGCTTGATCTGGATCTGTCAAAAGTTTGGATTTATCAATTGCCCCTTCAAAGCCGTGACCATCTTCTTTTTCACCTTTACCAGATTCCAAAGAACCGATGCAGCCCAATTCACCTTCAACGGATACACCATTAGCATGTGCTTTTTGGGAAACTTCACCCGTCACTTGGGCGTTATATTCATACGTCGCAGGCTTGCCCTCTGGATCCAAGGAACCATCCATCATCACAGATGTGAATCCGGCCGCCATAGCAGAATAACAAACCTCTGGGCTTGAACCATGATCTTGGTGCACACAAATTGGCAAATGTGGATACATTTCCACGCCCGCCATCATCAAGTGCTTCAACACGGCATCGTTAGCATAGGCACGAGCACCCTTACTAGCCTGAATAATAACCGGTGCATTCACTTCGTTTGCAGCGGCCAAAATAGCCAAAACTTGTTCCATATTGTTTACGTTAAATGCTGGGATACCATAACCATGTTCCGCAGCGTCATCTAAGAGTTGTCTTAAAGAAACTAAAGCCATTTTTTCATCCTTTCCTTTTGTTTTTAATGGTACTTTCATTCTATAAAAAGAAAAGAAAAATTGCAAGGACATTTTCCGCTTTTGACAACAAAAATCCCCCACCATTTAAGGCGGGGGTTTTTTCAGCTCACTTGCTTAGCAATCACACATGCAGTGATAATGTTTGTGGGCTTTGTTGTTCTTTGCACATTGGCCCGCTTTAATATCATCCGCTCCGCAGCTTCCACAATTTTTGTATTGCTTTTTAATTGTGTCAACGCTTACGTGAGATCCTTGTTTACATTTTTTAGCTGCAGAACAAGTGACCTTACCATCCTTTGTTGAAGTATTGAAGCCTGCTTTACATGTGGCCTTTTTACCATCGCATGTCGCGTTGGCTGGGCAGGCTGTACAAGTTGTATTGACCATGTATTGATTTGCCTTGCACGCAGGTGCTTTGTTACAAATCACATAACCTTTTTTATCTTTTGTATAGCCATATGGACAATGTGGATTCTTGCCATCACATGTTGCGCCCGCTGGACAAGCCACACAGCTCTTACCCATGGCATATTCATTCTTGGCGCAGTTACAAATCACGTAACCATTACCATCCTTTGTGTATCCGTTTGGACATTTTGGATTTTTGCCGTCACAGGTTGCTCTTTCTGGACATGCTACGCATTTGTTATCAACAATGTATTGATCTTTCTTACATGTTGGGGCGATAGAAATACATCTAGGAGCAATACCTTTTGCTACATTTTCCTCTTTTTTGTATCCAGGTTTACATGTATACTGTGTTCCATCGCATGTTGCGTTGGCCAAACATGTTGTGCATTTGTGTGTAGATGGATGCATGAATTCATTTTTAGCACAGTTACAAGTTATGTAACCATTTTTATCCTTTGTGTATCCATTTGGACATTTTGGATTCTTGCCGTCGCAGGTTGCACCCGCTGGACATGCTACGCACTTGTTACCAACAATGTATTGATCTTTCTTACATGTTGGGGTGATAGAAACACAGTTAGGAACTTTACCCAGTACTCCGTTCAAATTCTCTTTTTGATATCCAGCTTTGCATGTGTAGTGTGTTCCGTCGCATGTCGCATTGGCTAAACATGCTGTACATTTGTGTGTGGATGGATGCATGAATTCATTTTTAGCACATCCTTCAACCACACAGGTTGTCTTTAATGTTGTGGATTCAACCATGGCGCTGTAACCCTTAGCACATTTCACACCTTTCGGTCCAGTTCCGCCATTACAGACAGCATTCTTTGGACATGGAGCACAGGTTTTATCTTGCAACACATATCCTAAACACTCACAGCTTTTTTTGCCTGTTTCTTTGTTCACAGCGATTGTATATCCCTTCGGACATTTTGGATCTGGTTGTACCTTTGTTTGTTCGGCTTTTGCACAATCGCAGTAACAATAGTACACTTTTTTACCTTGTGAATCTTTTTGTGTGCCACAATTGGTACAATTCTTATTGCGTGCTTTGATCCACGAATGACTTTCATGTGAACCAACTTTACAAGACGCTTTCTTTTCTTTTTGTGCGACAGTTCTTGCTTCAGACTCTTTAACAGCTATAACTTCTGTTTTTACTTCCTTAGCACTCACAGCATTGAGCACAACAGCTTGTTGTTGAGCGGCACATACACTGCCTGCAGCGAAAAGCATCACTGCTGTACATGTCATTAACAATACTTTTTTCATTTTTTCTCCTTTTTTTGTTTTTGGTTATTCTTTTGTGATATTTCTACTTTATAGAAAGAAAAAAGCTAAATCAAGAACTTTTTTATTTTAACAATCACAATAACAATAATGGTGCTTATGCGTGCCAGGAACACGGGCGCACGCACCATCTTTTATCTCTACCTCATGACATTCTTCACAGTGTCGGTGGTTCTTTTTAACTGTTTCAATACTTACATGGGATCCATGCTTACATTTATTACCTAATTTATGCGCGTTTGTTTCCATGTCTGCCGCCTTGATAAGCAATTCATTTATTTTTCTTTTATTTGGATGCGGCATTGCCTTTAATTTTTCAACTTGAGCGTATATCTCTTTTGCTTTTGCAACGGCTGCCTCATCTATTGTTTCTTGTATTTCCAAAGCTTGTGCACAGGAAAAACCTCCCATCAATAAAGCCGCCGCCATAAATAATGCTATTTTCTTCATCGTATCCTCCTTTTTTATGATAATCCTATTTTACAAAAAGGACATCCAAAGATCAAGTTTTAATAAAAAAACCCCCTCGTAAAAACGGAGGGGATTTTGTTTAGGCTTCGTTATTTATTTGACCTTATTCTTTCACTATCCTTGTCTTCAACACAGGTTGTTTTGAGTGTTGTAGATTCAACCATAGCGCCGAAACCTTTTTTACATTTTACACCCTTTGGACCTTCTGTACCATCACAGGATGCGGCATTCTTTGGACAAGCGGCGCATGTTTTATTCTTTAACAAATAACCACCACATTCACAGTGTGTTTTGCCTGTCTTAACATCGATCTCAGTGTCATAACCTTTGGCACATGTCACCGCATTTCCATTACAGACAGCATTCTTTGGACAAGCAGCGCAGGTTTTGTTTTTCAACAAATAACCACCACATTCACAGTGTGTTTTGCCTGTCTTTTCTTCAATCCCAGCATCATAACCTTTGGCACATGCCACTGTCTTACCATTACAGACAGCATTCTTTGGACATGCCGCACAGGTTTTATCTTTCAACAAATATCCTACGCAATCACAGCTTTTTTTACCTGTTCTTTCATCCACGGCAATGCTGTAACCCTTTGGACATTTTGGATCTGGCTGTGCCTTTTCGGCTTTTGCACAATCGCAATAGCAGTAGTACACTTTTTTACCTTGTGAATCTTTTTGTGTGCCACAATTGGTACAATTCTTATTGCGCGCTTTGATCCACGCATGACTTTCATGTGAACCAACTTTGCAAGACGCTTTCTTTGCTTTTTGTGCGACAGTTTTTACTTCTACTTCTTTGTCTGCTTCAGCTATAGCTTTTGTTTCTACTTTTTTGACAGCTACAGCGTTAACTCCAGCAGATTTTTGAGCAACTTTAGAAACTACTTCTTTGTTATTATCGGCTGCTTTTTGAGCAACGCCAGCTTGTCGTTCGGCAGCACATACACTGCCTGCAGCGAAAAGCATCACTGCTGTACATGTCATTAATAATACTTTTTTCATTTTTTTCTCCTTTTTTGGTTTTGTTTTCTTCTTTTATGAAACGTTTTGTGTACACAACACAACAATCTCATAAATTCAGTATCACATAATCAAATATGATATGTCAACACTTTTTTATCATATGCCGTGCAATTTTTAACACATTTTCTTTTGTAAACCCAAAATGGGCAAAATTATCTTTCGCGGGGGCGCTTTGTCCAAAGGTATCAAGCCCTAAGATTTCATCTTGTTCCCGTTTCAATGGATACCATGACAAGCTGCTGCCCGCCTCGATAAACAAACGTGGCGCTGTTCCCAAGATTTTTTCACGATCTTTTTCGGGCTGTTGCATAAATAAATCCAAACATGGCACAGAAACAACCGCCACATCAATTCCTTCTTCCGCCAACGTAGCGAATGCTTGAATTGCCAAACTGGCCTCTGATCCGCTGGCCACAAAAGTCAATTGTCTTTTCTTTAATGGAGAACGCACAACATAAGCCCCTTTTGTAACTAAATTTTCACTCATATCACGACGAACAGTTGGTAAATTTTGACGAGATAACACAATGCAGGAAGGCCCATCCAATTGCATGGCCGCTTCATAACACTCCAACGTTTCTACCGCACCAGCTGGCCGGAAAACATGCATATGAGGAATAGCCCTTAAAGCCGTTAAATGTTCCACGGGCTGATGGGTTGGACCATCTTCCCCCACCCCAATAGAATCGTGGGTAAAGATAAATAATTCTTTTAAATTCATCAAAGCTGCCATTCGCAAGGCTGGCCGCATATAATCAGAGAACACAAAGAATGTGCTGGCGTATGGCACAAAACCACCATGTGCCGCAATGCCATTTGTCATCGCGCCCATTGCATGTTCCCGAATGCCAAAATTGATATAATTTCCGTTATAATTTTTTGCTGAAATTGGCTTAGATACCGCTGTCTTTGTAAGGTTACTTGCTCCCAAATCCGCTGAACCACCAATCAAACAAGGACAATTTTCCAACATTTTTTCCAAAACAATTTGCCCAGATTTACGTGTCGCTAAATTTGGTTGTTCTTTTAAAAATTGCTTTTTTAATTCTTTCAGCGCTGTTGTTAAATCTTTTGGTAATTCCCCTTTTATTCTTGCCATCAGATTGGGGTTCTTTTTGGCTAACTGCAACCATTTATCATGCGCCTTTTTTCCTTTTTCAGCACACATATGCCACATTTTATAAATATCCTCGGGCACCTCAAAAGGGGATAAAGTCCACTTCATGTTCTCCTTAAAAGTTGCCATCATATCGCCCAACGGTGTTCCGTGTACTTTGGGCGTATTGGCCAATGCCCCTGCTCCATACCCAATGGTTGTTTTACAATCAATCATTGTGGGATGTTTCGCTTTTTGTGCCTTTTTCAACGATTTTTCAATAGATTTATAATTATGTCCATCACACGTTAAAACTTGCCAACCATTTGATTTAAAACGTTTTTTCATATTTGTTTTTGTGGAAATATCTGTGTGACCATCAATTGTCACTGTATTATCATCCCAAAGAACAATAAGATTTTTTAGATTCAGCACACCAGCCAAACTGATGGCTTCTTCGGAAATACCTTCCATCAAGCATCCATCGCCCACAAAGCAATAGGTTTTATGATCCACCAAATCCTTTCCAAATTCGGCATTTAACATCCTCTCAGCAAGTGCCATTCCAACCGCACCAGCAATCCCCTGCCCCAACGGACCAGTCGCAAAATCCACACCATCTGTGGTGATTTCAGGGTGCCCTGGTGTTAAAGATCCTGCTTGACGAAAGTGCTTTAACTCACCCATCGTCATTTTTGGATAACCCGTCAGGTGCAACAAAGCATAAACCAATGCCGAAGCGTGTCCATTTGAAAACACAACTCTATCCCGATTAAACCAATGTGGGCAATCGGGGTTGAACTTTAAAAATTTAGCATACAAAACTGTGGTGATATCCGCCATACCAAGCGGTGCACCTGGGTGACCAGATTTGGCTTGTTCAACCATATCAGCCGCCAATACACGCGCTGCTGTTGCCATTTTTTTAAAGTTCTGTTTCATCCCTATCTCCTTGTTTTATAAATAAAAATAAGTTTCTGCCCGCTGCACGTTCTTTGATTTCATGAAAACCATCTGGCACAATTTCGGGGGCTTTTTTATCTGTTTCTACCACAATCAATGTTTCTTTGTCAATCCATCCTGCTTGGATCAATTTAGGCAACGCTGCCGCCCATAATCCTTTACCATAAGGCGCATCCATGAACGCAATACTAACTGCACGCGGAGCAAGAGGTGGATTTAGGGCGTCCACTGCCGTTGCTTTAGGCAATTTTACAAGTGCCAAATTTTGATTTAAAACTTTTAGAGCATCCGCATCATTTTCCATAAAATAGGGGCATTTGACACCACGAGACCATGCCTCGATTCCAATAGATCCAGAGCCGGCAAATACATCTAAAAAACCAAGTTGTCCCCAACCTTTTCCTTCTTTTAAGCGCCAAGATTCCAACATATTAAACAAAGTTTCTTTGGCCCTGTCCATTGTTGGCTGAGTTGCTTCTGTTGTTGGGGAAAAAAGCTTTTTACCTCTTGCTATTCCTGAAATAACACGCATGGAACCTCCTTTACTTCACCCATTTTTAAATCACCCATTTCATACGGACCATAGGAAATACGCACCAATCGTGCCACTTCCAATCCAAAAAATGCCATCAAGCGCCGAATTTCGCGATTTTTACCTTCGGTCAACGTCATCCGAACCCATGTGTTCGTGCCTTGTTTTTTCTCAATTTCCACATGAGCGGGTGCATATTGAATGCCATCAATTTTAACCCCTTTTGAAAGGCGAGATAAAACTTCCCCCGTTAAATGACCATGTACCCGCACACGATACGTTCTTTCCAAATGGGAAGAGGGGAGTTCCATCTTTCGTGCCCACTCGCCATCATTAGTAAGCAACAAAAGCCCTTCTGAATTTAAATCCAATCGTCCAACCGAAATAACACGGGGCAGAGATTTGGGTAATTTTTCAAACACTGTTGGACGTCCCTGTGGATCATGTGCTGTTGTCACCAAGCCAACAGGTTTATGATACAACCAAACACGTGTTTTTTCTTTTGTTTTTAACGGCTTATTATCAACAAGAACAATATCGTCTTCTCCCACCACACAAGCGGGCGTTTCCAATTTTTTACCATTAACAATTACCCGCCCAGCAGCAATCCATCTTTCTGCTTCGCGTCGGGAACACAGGCCAGCATCGGCCATTTTTTTTGCAATTCGTTCTTTCTTTTCTATCATATTTATGATACTATTACAGTTATGGAAGAAAAGCAAAGAAAAAAGATTATTTTAGCCGCTTTAGCGGAAGCTCATAAGGCCTTTGATTTGGACGAGGTGCCTGTGGGTGCTATTGTCTTTGATTCTAAAACAGGAGAAATTATTGCCAAAGCCCATAATTTAGTGGAGAAAAAAAGAAATCCGCTGAATCATGCTGAAATGCAAGTAATTGAAAAAGCTTTAAAAAAAATCAATGATAAGTTTTTAGGTGGCTATTCCATCTTTGTGACATTAGAACCATGTGTTATGTGTGCTGGTGCAATTGCTTGGGCACGTTTAGATGGCCTTTATTATGGTGCTTCCGATCCTAAAACTGGAGCCATAGAGCAGGGGGCAAAAGTCTTTTCTCACGCTCAAACGCATCACAAGTTAAAAGTTGAAAAATGGGCCAATTTAGAATGTGGCGCCCTAATGACTCAATTTTTCAAAGGAAAACGCAAATGACCGAACAACCTATTTTATCCGTCACAGAATTATCGCTTTCTTTGAAAAGTTGCGTGGAACAAGTTTTTAATCATATTAAAGTACGCGGCGAAGTATCGGATGTTAAAAAAGCCGCCTCTGGTCATATCTACTTTTCATTAAAAGATAAAGATTCAGTCCTTTCTGCAATTTGTTGGAAAGGATCTTCCCGTCAATGTGCTGGACATATTCAAGAAGGACTTGAAATCATTTGCACAGGTAAACTTTCCACTTACCCTGGACGATCAAACTATCAAATGATTGTGGAAGCGGCAGAACTAGCGGGAGTAGGGGCATTACTTAAACTTTTAAATGAACGCAAAGAAAAATTAGAAAAAGAAGGTTTGTTTGATCCCGCTCATAAACAACAAATTCCATTTTTACCCGATGTTATAGGCGTGGTGACAAGCCCAACTGGTGCCGTCATTCGTGATATTATTCATCGTGTAACGGATCGTTTTCCGCGCCATATTATTGTATGGCCAGTAGCAGTACAAGGGGAAGAGTGTGCAGAACAAGTTGCCGCTGCGGTTCGTGGATTTAATGCTTTACCTGAAAAAGGCAAGATTCCAAAGCCAGATGTACTGATTGTGGCTCGGGGAGGCGGATCGTTGGAAGATTTATGGGGATTTAATGAGGAATGCGTTGTGCGGGCAGTTTATGATTCCAAGATTCCTGTCATCTCCGCAGTGGGTCACGAAACCGATACAACTCTGATTGATTTCGTGTCCGATTTACGGGCTCCCACCCCAACAGGTGCGGCAGAGAAAGCTGTTCCTGTTCGAATTGAACTTTTTAACACATTGAATATAAAAGAAAATAATTTAAAATCAGCCCTGAATCAAACACTCATTGAATCACGCCTTAAACTTCAAACATTAGCTGGACGTTTTCCGAATTTAAATGAAATAATTCAAGGATTTATTCAAAAAACTGATGATAAAACTGAAAGATTAGCACTTGCCATCAAATCTTACCTTAAGCAATATCAAGAAAAAACAAAATCTATGGCGCGTTTACTTCAATCTTTCTCCTATCAAGGTGTTTTGAAACGTGGTTTTGCCCTCATTTCGAACGGATCAAAAGTTATTACAAGTGCCATCGATGCACAAAATCAATCCAAATTACAGGTACGTTTTTCGGATGGAATTGTTAACGCTATCCCATTGAAAAATAATAAAAATAAAGAAAAACATCAAGGACAAAATGAACCGGATCTCTGGTCCTATATATCTACAAAGTAATTACATGATTTTACAGATGTATACACAAAGTAATTACCACCTAATTATCCCTTTTGAAAAATTACTTGACTTTTGATAAAAAATGTATTATACTTATTTTATTCTTTGATCAGAAAGGCTGCGGTGAATTTGACCGCGGTATCTTTTTTTTCTTTGAATGAAAGGAGTTACACATGGAAGATAAAGTTCCAATGACAAAAGCTGGCTTTGCCACTTTAACTGAAGAATTAAAAAAATTAAAGTATGAGGATCGTCCTCATATTATTGCTGCTATTGAAGAAGCACGCAGCCGCGGTGATTTATCTGAAAATGCTGAATATCACTCTGCGCGCGAACAACAAAGCTTTATTGAGGGGCGCATTCAAGATTTAGAGGGCGCGCTTTCTCATGCTCAGGTTGTAGACACAACGGAATTGTCCGGCGATAAAATCTTGTTTGGCGCAACCGTGGATGTGTCTGACTGTGATACAGAAACAAAGGCCACCTATCAAATCGTGGGCCAATATGAAGCTAACTTGGAAAAAGGATTAATCTCCTTTATTTCTCCATTAGCGAAAGCTTTGATCGGTAAACAATTGGGCGATATCGTTGAAGTTAAAACACCAAAGGGCGACAAAGCCTATGAAGTTTTAGCAGTTCGCTACGTCTAATATATTTGTAATTAAAGAATCGGCTTTTCAGGATACACTGAAGGGCCGATTTATTTTTTGAAAACTTATCCTAATAAAAACCTTTCTATTATTTAATATATAAATATTGTTGTTGTTATCCTGGGGATGATGGGGATAAATTTTTTAAATTTTGCTTGACGTAAAAATACAAAAAATGACGAATCGTTGAAAATTCAATTCAAGCGCATTTTTATAGACCTTAAAACCGAATCGGTTAACTTTTTTTGTCCATTGCATTGTCAAAGCATAGTTTAGAATGTTTTCTAGACAAGGGGTGAAACTTTGGACAAAGGATGTATTTATCCACATTATGCAAAAACTTATTCTTGATTCGTTTAGGAAAATCTGATATACTGATATGTATGAGAGAAATTGTGTTAGATACTGAAACGACGGGCTTAGATCCCGATGCAGGCGATCGGATTGTTGAGATTGGTTGCGTCGAGTTGATAAACCATGTTCCGACAGGGAAAACTTATCATCAATACATTAATCCAGAACGTTCTATAAGCGAGGAAGTTGTAGCGGTGCACGGTTTGACGGAAGAATTTTTGTCTGACAAACCGAAGTTTGCCGAAATCGCGGATGATTTTTTGGCGTTTGTTGGGCAAGATACACTGGTAATCCATAATGCACCGTTCGATATGAAATTTTTAAATTTTGAACTCAAAAAAGCAAATAGACCTTTACTGAGTTATGATCATGTATTAGATACATTAGTGATGGCGCGCCAAAAATATCCTGGATCGCGTGTGAACCTAAATGAGTTATGTAAAAGATTCAGTGTGGACGCTTCGCGACGGACGGTCCATGGTGCTTTATTAGATAGCGAATTATTGGCCGATGTTTACCTTGCGATGATACTTGATAAAGAGTTGAAATTTTCTCAAGTGTCTGAAAAGAAAGAAAAAAAATCTATAAGTCAAAATGTTTCACGTGAAACATTGACGCCCAGAAATTTTGAATTATTACCAGAAGAAGAGGCGGCTCATACAGCCTTTGTTCAAAAAATAAAAAATAATTTATGGGGAATAAATCCACCCAAAATTGATGAAAAAGTATAAAAAAAT
>Ga0310690_10003522_pt1 | contig 23284 bp, 43 predicted proteins | sample AusTroGonzalo_MG_2_FD_207661 | JGI IMG/M metagenome (GOLD analysis project Ga0310690, IMG submission 207661) | Bovine rumen microbial communities from tropical cattle in Woodstock, Queensland, Australia - Gonzalo_04 (v2) (version 2) | ecosystem: Host-associated > Mammals > Digestive system >... | reverse complement strand
ATCAATAAAAAATGGATTAAAAAATGCTTTTAATATTAATTTTAGTGTTGGCAGTAGTTCAAGTAGTTTTAGTGGAAGAGCTAAAGGTGGTATATTTTATCCAAGTATGTTGCCAAAATTAGCAGTGGGTGGAATAATAAATCAACCCGGAACAGGTACATTTTACAATGGAGCAATAATTGGAGAAAGAGGAGCAGAAGCGGTTGTTCCTTTAACAGATACGCAACAAATGGAATTATTAGGAGAAACAATAGGAAGATATATAACTATAAATGCAAATATAGTAAATACAATGAATGGTAGAGTTATATCAAGAGAATTAAAGCAAGTACAAAATGAGCAAGAATTTGCTTATAATACATAGAAGGAGGACTAGATAGATGTATGTAAATAAAGATAGTGTTATAATAAATAGTTTGTCTATGGGGCAATATTTATTAGAAGCAGAAACTCAATATCCAAAATTATGGCGGAAATGATACTCGGAAGAAATTTAGCAGGAACTTTTACAGGAACTTTTAAAGGCGTTTTTCCAAAATTAATATTAACATTTAGAAAATTAAATCAAGCTGAAATGCACTTACTTGCACCATATTTAGATAGTCCTTTTCAAACAACTTCTTATTATGATGATAATAAAGGAGAACAAATAACAATAAATACATATTCTGGAGATTGGAGTAATAGGTCAAAAAGAATGGGTGTTGCAGAAGGTGTAAAATGTAGCTTTATTGCAACCGCAAAAAGGAGTTGATATATAATTGAAAACACATACAAACGATTTTAAAAATCAAATAAAAACACTTGGTAGAGAAATAAAGGCAACTATTACTTATGGAAATACAGTATTGGAAGAGGAATTGTTTTCAATAACTCCACATTTTGAAGCAAATCTTTTAAAATCAGTTATGAAACAATTAGATATAGAAAGTTCTGTAAGTATTCCAGTAGATACAATAATTAATTGTCAAATAGGTATAAAAGTAAATAATAGTTATGAAATGCTAGATTATGGAAATTATATTGTATATAGCGTAGAAAGACAAGAAGATTTAAACAACTATAAAATAATAGCTTATGATAAAATGTTGTATGCAATGAAAGATTATGAAGAATTACAAATTAATTATCCTATAACAATAGCTAATTACTTAAATGCAATAGCAAATGTTTTAAATTTACAAGTACAAAGCAATTCATTTTATAATGCTAATTTAACAATTGCAACTGATTTATATAAAGATTTAGGATATACATATAGGGATATATTAGATGAGATTGCGGAAGCAACAGGAAGCATTATTTGTATTAATAGTAATGATAAAATAGAAGTAAGATATCCAACAAGTACAGGCGATACAATAAATGAAGAATTTTTAAAAGATATTAATATAAACTTTAGTGAAAAATATCGGACCAATAAATTCTATTGTATTAAGTAGGACTGCAGAAAGTGATAATGTCTATATACAAGATACAGAAAGTGTCACAGAAAACGGATTATGTGAATTAAAAATAATAGATAATCAAATTATGAACGGCAATGACAGAAGCGATTATTTACAAGGACTATTAGATGCTTTAGATGGCTTGTATTATTATATTAATGATATAAATAGTATAGGAATAATGTATTATGATATAGCAGATTTATATAATATACAAATTGGAGAAACTGCTTATCAATGTATTATGTTAAATGATGAAATAAATGTAACAACAGGAATACAAGAATTAATACATACAGAAATGCCAGAACAAAGTGAAACGGATTATACAAAAGCAGATAAAACAGATAGAAGATTAAATCAAACATATTTAATAGTAGACAAACAAAATCAAATAATAGAAGGCGTTGTTTCTAATGTAGAAGAACAAAATGAACAAATAGCAGAAATAAGATTGCAATATAATGAACTATTATCAAAAATAAGTGATATTGCAGATATAACTACCTCTGGAGAAAGTTCTTATGCTTCTGTAAATTTAGTAGATGTAAATACAAGTCAGCCAATTTCAATTAAAATAAAGCCAATTACAACAAGTATAAGTTATACGTATCCTATGAATACATTATATCCAAGTGATACTTTGTATATGAAAAATAGAATATTAAGATTTAGAAATACAACAACAAGTGAAATATTTTATTGGGAAATACCAACAAATTTGTGGTATTATAATAGTACAACGTATGATGAATTAGAATTAAGCTACGGAAATGGAACAAACTCAAATGTAATTGTAACAAGAAGATGTACAATAGATAGTGCAGGGACAATAAGTCCAGCTGGTACAGAAACAACAGAAACTTATTCTTATCCTACAACTCTAGTTTTAACAGATGGAGATTATATAATAGATATTCCAAGTTATTCGACCGCATATTTATATGTTCAGTTAATGGCAAAAAACATATATACTACACAATTTTATACAAAAGCAGAAACAAATTCTTTAATAGACCAGACAGCAAGTAGCATAGATTTGAGTGTAAATCAAAAATTAAGTAATTATAGTACAACAACAGAAATGAATAGTGCAATTAATTTAACAGCAAATCAAATAAATTCTGTTGTAAGTACAAAGGTGGGAAATGATGAAGTTATTTCAAAAATTAATCAATCTAGTGAAGCGGTAACAATAAATGCCAACAAGATATCATTAGCCGGAAAGCAAATAAATTTAACAGGTGACAATACAACTATAACAAGTAATAATTTTAGCGTTGATAAATATGGAAATATAACAGCAACAAATGCAAATATATCCGGAACAATAACAAGTAGTAATGCAACAATTACAGGTGGAAAAATAAGTGTGTCGGGTAATGGCTCATCAACAGATTTAATTAATATAAAAAATTCACAAAATAATTCAGAGTTTACATATTTTCAGCCAGTCGGGGCTGGATTTATTGGCGCTAATGGAAGCGTATATATTACAGCACAAGGAACAGATTTTGCTGTTTCAGAGGTCGATGTTACCGATTCTAATGGAAATACTAGCATACAAGGAGCAAGAGTTAAAACTCCACAAGTAATTCAAACATCATTAGAAAGTGAAAAGAAAAACTTTGAAAAATTAGATAATGGTTTAAATATAATAAAAGTAACAGACATTTATAAATATAATTTAAAATCACAAAAAGATGGAAGCAAAAAACACATAGGTTTTGTTATAGGAGATAAATATAAATATTCAGAAGAAATAACATCAGAAAATAATGATGGAGTGGATACTTATTCTATGATAGCTGTTGCATATAAAGCAATACAAGAACAACAAGAAGAAATAGAACAATTAAGAGAAAAAATAAATAAATTAGAAGGAGGAAAGTAAAATGAGTTATACAAAAACAGTGTGGGAAAATTTGCCAAGCACAAACACACCAGTAAATGCAACTAATCTAAACAAAATAGAAAATCAATTAGAGACAAATACAAGTGATTTAAGTATTTTAAAAGGAAAAATAGTTGATAGTGGCTTTAAATCAACAGTTTCACAATTTACATATAATTTAGAAGGGCTTAGAATATATTTATTGACAATTGCCACCGTTGGAAATGGAAATGTTTATGATCCTTATACTTATATTATAGTAACAGGAGCATCTTCAAGTAATGCTGGAGCTGCGCTTGAGTTAGGAAATGGTTCGGGTTATAATAAACCCACAATAAGTTTGAGTGGTTTAACCTTAAGTATTACAACAACGACTCCATACAACATATTATCATTAGTAGAAATTGGATAATTAATTCTTAAAAGAAAGGATAAAGCTATGGAAGGAATAATAGCTTCTTTAATAACAGGTGGATTAGCATTATTAGGTGTTATAATTACAAACATGATGAGTAATAAAAAGATAGAACACCAATTAGACAAACAACAAGCCATAACAGATACAAAGTTAGAAGAATTGACAAGAGAAGTAAGAGTACATAATAATTTTGCTCAAAGAATACCTGTGATAGAAGAACAAATAAAAGTTGTAAATCATAGAGTAGAAGATTTAGAAAAGAAAGTGGGGTGAGATTATGGAGATAACAGTAGCATTAATTATAACGGCATTAACATTAGTAGCAGGAGAAATAACAAAAATGACAAATATACCAAATAAATATATACCATTACAAAATATTATAATTGCAATTATAGCAAGTGTAATATGTATTGTATTTAAAGTACAAAACATGACTGTATTAGAAACAATTGTAACCTGTATATTTGGAACAATGTCAGCTGGAGGGTTAGCAGACTTAAATAAAATAACAAAAAAGGAGGAACTAGATGAACGTTAATACATATAGTATAAAAAAAGATAAAAATTATCACGTTACAAAAAATATCACAGTATGGGAATTAAGAAGTAGAGACGGAGCAGATATTGTAAAGCAAGATTATGTCGTAGTATGTATAGCTCAATATTCAAGAGAAGTTTATGATAGAGCTTTTATTATAAATTCTGCATATAGAACAATATCATGGAATAAAAAAGTAGGAGGAACGGCTAATAGTAAGCATTTAATATCATGTGCAATAGACGGGTGGATAAGAGGAGTAGCACAACAAGATTTAGCAAATTTATTCTATTCTATAGGGTTAAATAGAGTGGGCGTATATGAAGATTTTGTGCATTTTGACACAGCAAGAAGTCCAGAGTGGTTATCTCAAGGAAACTTTAAAAAAGTAAATGTACCATATTTGAATAGATTAATAAGTGCCAAAGTAAATAGAAATGATTATCAAGTTGCAATAATACAGTATAAATTAAATTTATTAGGATATAATTGCGGAATAGAGGATGGAATTGCAGGCGTTAAATTTACAAATGCAGTAAAAAAATTCCAGCAAGATAAAGGGTTAGGTATAGATGGAATAGTTGGCAAAAATACATGGAATAGATTGTTTAATTAGGAGGAAAAAATGAAATTTGTTTTAAATAAAGATAAGTTATTAATTCAAGAAACACAATATTTAAATTCTGGTTCAATAAATTATTATGAGGCAGAAGTAGAATATGATGAAGCTTGGAATAATTTAAGTAAAGAAGCAATTTTAATAAAAACAGGAGAAAATACAGGAAAATCAATAGCAGTTGTAAATAATAAAATATTTATAGACCAAGATGTAAAAGGAAGTTATTCAATAGGATTTATTGGATATACAATAGAAAATAATGTAAAAGTATATCAAATATCAACAAAATTAAAGACAATATTTTTTGCCAAAGGTGCAGGAGAAATTGAGGTAAGTAATTCTAGCGAAGTTCCAACACCTAGCGAATGGGAGATATATTTAGCACAAGTACAAGAATTTATAGACAATGGAAATGAAATAATAAATCAGGCAAATAATTTAGATGTTGATTTAGAAGGAAATATATTAACAATTACTAAAAAAGACGGAACAGAGGAAAGCGTAAATACAAAAGGAGAAAAAGGTGATGACGGACAAGATGGACAAGACGGATATACACCAATTAAAGGTACGGATTATTGGACGGTTCAAGATAAATCGGAAATGGAAAATGATGTAATAACAGATATTACACCAATATTAAACAATAAAGCTGATAAAAGTGAAATTCCAGATGTTAGTAATTTCATAACAAAAGATGTAAATAATTTGACTTATTATGAATTAAAAACAAATACAGGTAGTTCTGTTGAATTAAGTATAAATAGTTCTACTTATGTTGTTACATTAAGCTTAAAAAATAGTGCTGGAACAATATTAAATACACAAACAATAGATTTGCCACTAGAAAGTGTTGTTGTAAATGGAAGTTATGATAGCACAAATAAAAAAATAATTTTAACATTACAAAGTGGTAGTACAATAGAAATACCAGTTGGCGATTTAATAAGTGGTTTACAAACAGAAATAACATCTTCAAATAAATTATCAAGCGACTTAGTAGATGATACAAATAATACTAATAAATTTGTTACAGCAACAGATAAAACAAATTGGGATAATAAAGGAACTTATAGTAAACCAAGTGGAGGAATACCAAAAACAGATTTAGATAGTTCAGTTCAAACAAGTCTTGGAAAAGCAGATACAGCATTACAATCACATCAAGATATATCAGGAAAAGAAGATAAAAGTAATAAAGTTACAAGTTTATCTTCTAATAGTACAGATACACAATATCCTAGTGCAAAATGTGTATATGACATAGTAGGAAATATAGAAACATTATTAAGTGAAATATAGGAGGTGGAATAATTGAGTATATCTAGTGAAATAACAAGATTACAAGGAGCAAAAAGTACATTAAAAACAAAGCTAAACGCTAAAAACGATGCACAGCATCAAATAGACGATGAAACTATAGATGAATATGGAGACTTTGTTGATAGTATTTCTATAGGAATTGATACATCTGATGCAAATGCTACAGCAGATGATATAATAAATCCTAAGACAGCATACGTAAAAGGACAAAAAATAACTGGTAGTATGATACCGGTTTATGAGAATATATCTAGTTATACAGTGACGCAAATATTATTTAGTGGTAGTGTATTTGATTTTTTATCAGAGAAAGAAGCTATTTTATATACCACAAATGTAGGTTCAACAAGTTGTATACTGAAATATAATGATACAACACTGACTTTAACTGCAACGTATGGAATAAGAGCGGCTAAATTTTTTACAACACCAGTAGATAGCTCTACTAATACATATAGAATAATATTATCAACTGTACCACGGTACTTCAGCTGGGTGGTGCTTGATTGATGTAAATTTGGATACGATGACTATAGTTAAAACATTAGAGGGAAGTGCTAATGGAGGCTTGAATGATGCAGAAGCTTGGTTTTTATTTTACCCAAGACCTCGGAACAATAACTGATTTTTGTGGAGTACCTAATAGAGATAGATGGTATCATAGAAATTACTACGCACCTTTATATGTTGTATTAAATAATGATGATAGTTTTAATTCTAACTTATCTGAAAGTGTAATTTATTATGTTCAACGGAGGCGACGCTGATGAAAAGAGAACTATAGGTCAGTTTTCTAGTGACGGAAGATACTTTGTATCATATAGTTATTATTCAAACACTTGCTTAGTATTTGATTGGAATACTAAATCTACAGTATATTCATCTACCGGTATGATATCTGTTACTATGATTGATAGTAACTATTACATAGCCAAATTTTCAGGTTCAACAATAAGCGTCTTATCATTATCAGGAACAAGTCTATTTAATATTACATCAACTATAAGTAGTAATAGTAATTCATCTTTAGTTTTTAATAATAAATTAATTTTTGTGTCAAATGGTACTACTATGGAAGTATATAGTATTAATTTAACAACTAATTCTGCTGAAAAAATCGGTACTGGTGTACTACAGACAAGTTTTACTTCAAATACTATTGGTATTATAAATAGACTAGATTTTTCAGATAGTGTTTGGTCTTATTATTATATGAGTGGAATTTCTGATTATGGAGCTAATAATAAATTGCTCACTGAATTAACTGTAGGTATTTCTACTTTATATAATCCAATAGCTGTGTCTGCAGAAAGTGAAGATATTTTAAGTACTAAAACAGCCATTATATCTAGCGGTTCTACTATCGGAACAATGCCAAATAATGGAGCTTTGACTTATACGCCAAGTACTTCACAACAGTCAATTCCTTTAGGATATACTTCTGGAGGAACTATCGCAGCAATATCTTCAACAATAGAACCAAATCTAGTAACACAAAATATAATTTATGGAAAAAGTATATTTGGAGTAACAGGTTCAGCAATAAATAATGAAGCATCTATTACTACTGAACTAATTCCTTTGGATGGTGCAGTAGGATTGAGTATTAAATTAAAAGACACAACTGGTACAGAATTAATACCAGTAAATAATATTTATACTACTACAACCAGACCTACAACAATAGAAATTTATCAATTTGAAACAAAGGTAGATGAAACTACTTACGATATTACTACGGATGGTTTGTTAAGTGTATCAATAGGAAATTATGCAGTTTCCGCTTATGATGATTATGCAAATGAAAATATAAATTTAGTGAATGGTGGAATAAGCACTACAAGCAGCACTTCTGGAAGCTTAACATTTGAAGAAAAAGATGGAAGTAAAGTGTTATATACACCTAGTGACGGTTATGTACAATATACTTTTGATTCTATGTCGATGTATACAATAGAATTTGATTTCTTTAAAAGTGGTACGGCGGCATATTCGAGAGGAATTGGCGCAATTGGGGCTAATTATGAATTAGAAATAAAAGGTGCTTCGAATACAATTTATTGGGGAGAAAGCATTAATGCTGGATGGGTACAAGACGCGTGGAATAAAATAAAATTAGTAAAAGCAAGTGCGAATTCATCAAGTGTCCAGTTATATGTAAATAATGTATTAAAGGCAACTAGAAGTTATAGTAATGCATTGACAGGTATTTATTTAGGTAGAGGAAATTCAGGAAGTAATTATTTTACGGGTTGGTACAGAAATGTAAAGATATATACTATGACTTCTACGCCATCTAGTCCATTAGAAGTCACATTTACAGAAACATCTATTTCACAACAAGATTATCAACAAGCATTAGAGCAAATAGATGATTTATTTGGAGAGGAGGTTAGTTTGTAATGTCAACTTTAAATGATAATTTAACAGAAATACAGGATGCAAGAGACGACATGAAATTAGCACTCGAAGAAAAAGGACAAACCGTAACAAAAGACATTAGAACTTATGCAGAAGCTATAACTAATATATCTGGTGGAGGAGGAACAATATTAAATGTAGGAAATAGTTATGTAAGCGTAAGTGGAACAACATTAACATTTGAGCCGGAGCATATAGAACTTGAATATATTCAAAGTACAGGAACACAATATATTTTAACATCTTTGCTTATTTCAGGAGGTTATAAAATTGTTGCAGATATATTAATGACATCTGGGGTAACTGGTGAAAATTCGTTTTTTGGATGGAAAGATTATAGTGATAGTCCACAAGAAGGTATGGAATGTTATTTTAATAGTGGGAAACCTTCTGCGTGGATTAGAAGTACAAGTACGGTAACTCTTGGAAATGCAACTGCTTATTATAATCAATTAATTCATTATGAATTAGAAGAAACATCAAGTGGAACTACTCTTACTCTTAATAATTCAACAACGTATTCTTCGAGCGTTAAATTATCAAGAGCTTCAAATACACCAGCTATGATATTTGCATATAATTCAGAAGGAACAGCAGATTATTTATTTAAAGGAAAATTATATAGTTTAAAAATATATCAAAATAATGTATTGGTTGCTGATTATGTTCCTTGTCGTTTAAATAAATATAATATAGTATGTTTATATGATAAAGTAAATAATACATATTTGTTTAATCAAGGTTCTGGCTCATTTACAGCTGGACCAGTAGTAAGTTAAAGGAGGTAATAAATAATGTCAAGTATAAATAAAGTAAGAGTAAATAATGTAGATTATGATGTAATTGATTTTAACTTAATATATCCAATAGGCTCAGTTTATACATCAACTGCTAATACAAATCCATCAACGTTGTTTGGAGGAACTTGGCAAGAGATACAACAACAAACTTTAAATGTATATATGTGGGAAAGAACAGCATAATAATGAGAAAAATGAAAGGATGTAAAGTAATAAAAAAATAGAACATTAATTGGAAAAAATATTTGGAATAGATTATTTAATTAATATTTACAAAAATGAATAAATATTATATAATAATGATGTAAAAAATATTTTTACTATCCTATAAATAAGTCAAGGCTAGTTAGGAGTAATTAACCTAATGAAAGTGCACTCCATTGCATTGCCTTGATTTAATATAAAAATGGAGAGAAATGGAGGAAAAGGATATGTATTATGTGTTAAGTATTTTATTAGGACTTATTCCGGAAGTTTTGTTTTTTACATTATTTATAACTTATACTAAAAATATAAAAGAAAAAAGAATTAAATTGTTTTTATTATTAGCAATAGTATATTTCTTGTGTGTATTAGTACAAAATTTACAAATATTATTTTATACATTGTTAATAGCATTATTTTATTTAGTTTTAAAATTATTGTATAAAAATAAAATTCAAATAATAGATATTTTTATAATTTCAATTGCTTATTTATGGATTATGTTATTGTCAACTGTTATGTTGTTTTTATTAAATAGTGACCGTTCTAATTATTATTATTTATATATAATTGATAGAATATTACTATTTTTACCTTTTATATTTAAAAATAAGTTCAATAAAATATATAAAAAATATTGCAAATTTTGGAACAGAAATGATGAAGAAAAAAGACATATAAAAAGTATCACTTTAAGAAATATCAGTTTAATTGCTATTAATCTTACTATTGTTATAGCAAATATAATAATAGTAGAAATAATTAAAGTAGGAATGGGGTGATATTATGGAATGGCCACCAATCGGTTCTTTATTTTTATTTTGTTCAACAGAAGACGGAGAATAATCTATGGAAAAATTTAAAAAACTTTTACCTAGTATTATTTTCAATTTAGCAGAAATTCTCGTCATCTTTTTAGCAGGCAAGATGATGGGATTAAGACTAGAAATAATGCTAGTAATATTTGGAATTTTTGTTATGATTAGAATTAGTTTGGGTGGAGCAATGCATTATAAAAGCCCTTATAAATGTGCTATATGGAGTTTACTTGTATTTTTAAGTTTATTTGTATTAACAAACGTAGGACTTGGAGTGTCTATTATAATGGCTATATTTTGTGCTTTTATCTTAACAACAAAAGGCGATATAAATGATATGTTTATGTGGAAAGGAAAAGACACAAAGTATGCAGATATAGAAGAATATATTAAATATAATTCTATGGAAACAAAATTAATTGAATATGAAGAAAAACTAAAAGAAAAAGATAATTTAACTTATCTTATATATAAATATAGATTTAAAGACAAAATGACATTTTCACAAATAAGTGAAAGACTTGATTTAGAAAACTCAAGAATAGTGGAAAAGCTAGAACAAATTGCTTTTAGTTTTAGAATATATTTTGGAATATAATTTGTTAGTAGTAGTATTAATATATAAATTGAGGTTAAAAAAACCTCAATTTTTTTATTCTAGTCGTACTAGATAGAATTAAAATAAGAATTATATAATTAAAATAGAAATAGATGTGAGTGCCTGCTAACATCTATTTCAAGTGGGCAATTTACCTAAAAAGTAAGTTGCCTTATTTTTATATCAGGAAAGGAGATACGAGAAATGAAAAAAGAAAGTCGAAATATAACAAAGTAGATTTTGCTTGGTATCTTCTTTTTATTTTAGACATATACTTTTATGTCTTAACAATAAAAATGTCTTAGAAACGATTTTGAAAAGAATTGGAGGTATTTTAAAATGGCATATCCAGCATATACAAATAATAATCAATATTATATGCAAAGTTTAGAAGATATGAGAAATAGAATTGACAATCAAATAAGACAGTATCAACAAAATCAAATGCAAATGCAACAACCACAAGTACAACCTATTACACAGAATTTTTCAATAGCACCAACACAAAACAATACAAGTGAATTAGAAGCAAAATATGCTAACAACATTGATGAAGTTAAAAATACTTTTGTTATTAAGACAGGAATATTTTTAAATAAAGATTATTCTACCTTATGGCTCAAAGATGTAAGTGGTAACATAAGAACATTTAAGATAGAGGAAATAATAGAAGTAGATGAAAGAGATAAAGAAATAATGGCTTTAAAACAACAAATAGAAGATATGAAGGAGATGATTGCAAATGAACGCAATGCCAATAATTCAAACATTGATGAACAGTTTGAAAGTAAAAGCACCACAAAACTTTCAAATCGTAAACAATCTAATGCAAAGTAATGGAAATCCTATGACAATAATACAACAACTTATGGGAAATGCAACACCACAACAAAAAGAAGCATTATTCAAGCAATGTAAACAATATAATGTACCAGATTCAATTCTTTCACAAATACAAAATATGAAATAGATAGTAATTGTTTCACGTTTAACACTGAAACATTTATTATAAATATTTTTGAAGAAAGGAGGAATATCTATGGGAGACAATATGAGCCCAGCAGATGTAGCTGCAGTTGTTGGAAATACAGATAGAAACTATGGTTATCCTTATCCAGTATATGGCGGAGGATTTGGCAATAGTGGATTTGGCGGAGATTCGAGCTGGCTTTGGTTAATAATCATTTTGGCACTATTCGGACGGATGGGGCGGAAATGGCAATGGTGGATTCGGAAATGGCTTTAATAATGATTATGCTTGGTTATCAAATGGACAAAAAGAAATTATGCAAAACACAAACGATGGATTTAACACATTACAACTAGCAAACCAATTAACAGGAATTTCTAGTGGAGTACAAAATCTATCAACTCAATTATGCAACTGTTGTGCAGATGTAAATTCTAACTTATGTAATGGATTTGCAGGAGTAAATGCAACAGTAAACGCAGGATTTGCTAATGCAGAACAATCAGCTAATGCAAGACAAATAGCAAATATGCAACAAGCATTTAATAATCAATTAAGTACAGTACAAGGATTTAATACTGTAAACTCTGCTTTATGTGATGCAAGTGCTGAAAACAGATTAGGACAAGCAAATTTAACATCAACTATTTTAAGTGAAAATTGTGCAGACAGAGCATTATTGCAAGAAGGAGTTAGAGATATAATCACTAACCAAACTGCTAATACTCAAAGAATAATTGATGAAATCTTTAGAGATAGACTAGATGAAAAAGACAGTAAGATTTCTGATTTACAAAGAGAATTACAAACTGCACAACAAAACGCATTTATAGCAAGTAACTTAAATAATGAAATTGATTTGATGTATAATCGTCTAGTCAATTGCCCAATTCCATCAACACCAGTCTATGGCAGAACTCCGATATTTACTTGCAATAGCGGTTGCGGATGCGGAAACACATTGGGAAACACATTAGTTTAATAGCAAAACGTCGCAAGACAACCTCGAATACGAGAATTTGCTAATTTTAAAGATAGCAATATTCTTGCTATCTTTTTTAAAAGATTAAAAAGGAGGAAATTAATATGAATGGAGTTATTCAAGCTGTAACAGAAAGAGAAATTACATTACCATCAAATACCGCTTCTGTGCCTTTTGAAACAACAGATTTAAGAACTAGAAGTGCAATGAATTGTTGTGGTTTTATAAATCATAATGAAGGTAGTGCTTTATTTAGCATTTTAGATGGTGGAGTATATGAAGTAACTTTTAATGCAAATGTTACAACAGCGGCAGCAGGACAATTTGCTTTACGGACTTTTTGCTGACGGAGTTTTAGTACAAGGAACAGAAATGGACGGAGCAATAGCAACAGCGGGAGAGTTTGAAAATGTAAGTTTTGATAAAAAAATAAAAGTATGTTGTAAAGGCACATTAAATCTTGCAATAACATCTTTACCAACAGTCGTTTATAGTGGCGGAGCAACACCAGTAGTAACAGATACAGAGCCACCTATATTAAAAAATAGTGAAATAAGCGTAACTCGTCTTGCTTAATTATGAATAATAAATTTGAAAATAATTTAGAATTTTTATCAAATAGCTTACAAATATTAAGTTTTTTAATATTGATAAATGATTTTAATAATACTGACCTTATGCAATATTTAAAACATCAAGACGAATTAATGGATAAAATAATTCAGCAAAACGAACAAATAATTAATCTATTAAAAGGAGATAATTAATGGATATAGATAATATAATACAAAAAATAATTGATAATGGCAGAATAGAAGATATGAGAGAATTATCTAATATGTTACAAGAAGGTATGCAAATAATAAAAAATTATGATGAAGATTGCTATAAAAAATTTGAAATGAAACTTTATAAAATGGCTTATGGAAATGTGTTAAGTCCTGAAATGGCAGAAAAAATTGTTTCAAAAATGCGTCCGTATGGCAAAAGATGGACTTTAGAAGAAACTAGGCAAATACAACAACAAAGAGGAATTAATAATATATCTCCAATTAATTTTTTTGTAGTATTAAATAGTGCATACAACGATTATAACGATATATTTAGAGATAATTTAGAAGATTATATAAGATTTACAATAGATTTTATACAAGATGAAGATGCAAAAAATGGTAAAGTATTCCGATATTTTACTCAAATTGTTGAATAGAAAGGAGTATAAATTATGAATGAAATGGAAAACATGAGAAGCGATTATAGAAATTATCGTGATTACAGAGAAGATTATATGGATTATGATAATAGAGATTATGATAATAGATATTATAATGAAAATTTATATGGCAATAGAGAAGATTATAGAAATTATAGAGAAGATTATAGAGATTATAGAAGAAGAGATTATGACAGACGCGGTGGAAAAATAAATAATAGAAATTATCGTAATTATCGTGAGCAAGACTATTTTGAAGAATTAGAAATGACAATGGAAGATATGAGAGAACAATATAGAAAATTAGAGGATATAAGTGAAATGGCTCATAATCAACAAGATAAAAATATAATTATGCGTGTAGCTCAAAAAGAAAAAGAAAACTATAATATTTTAAAGCAAATGTCAGAAAAACAAATGTAATATAAGGTGGCAGGCAACCTTATTTTTTGGCAAGGTGGTGAAGTTGATTAACACACAATACTGCAAATATTGTATACGCAGGTTTAAATCCTGTCCTTGCCTCCAAAGAGGTTTATATGGAAGAAATTTGTAAATTTATAATTAACAATAATATATATACGATTTATAATGTTGATAAAATAACAGGAAAAGAAAACTATGTAGGTAGAAGTCATTATGAAGATAAAACTATATATGTAGAACAAGGAACACAAGAGCAAATGATGTTAACATTAAAACATGAATTAATGCACGTATGGTTATATGAAAATGGACATACAAACCAAAATAATGATGAAACTTTTGGATATGAAGATGTATGTGAATTGGTTGCATTAAGCAATAATTCTATTAATAGAATAGTTGAATTATATTTACAAAATTTATAAAAATTATTGTATATATTATAAATTTATGTTATACTAATATAGCAATCAGCAAAATAATATGTATTTTATGTAATTGGTGGCATAAAATACATATTTTTTATTAAAAGGTATTTACATAGTAAAAATTTTATTATATAATATATATGAAAGGAGGATAGTAAAATGAATGATTTAGAAAGATTACGAAAGAAAAGAACTAGATTAATTAATAAATCAATACAAACTTGTGATGAATTTATTAAAATACAACAAGAATTAAATGAACTGGATGTGCAAATTATGATAGAAGAGAATAATGACCATATTCCAAGAATTGATTAAAAAGGAGGGTAGTAAAAATGGAATTATATTATAGACAAGACGAATTACAAAATTTAATTGATACATTAGAAAGTTTAGTTGATGACAGTGAATATTATAAGCAATTTAACGATGTATTAAATGACATAAGATTTCAAGCACAAGATATATTAGATGAAATTGGAGAACAAATTGCAGAACAAGAAAGAAAAGAGCTAGAAGAAGAAAATAGACAATTTATAAGTTCAAGAATTTAATTTATAGGAGGAATAAAAATGGAAAATGTATTTGAAAAATTAAGCAAAATAAATGTGAATGACAAAACAGAAAACAAGAACGGATTAACATATTTAAGTTGGGCTTGGGCTTGGCAAGAATTTAAAAAAGTATACCCAGAAGCAACATACATAATTAAAAGAAATGAACAAGGATTGCCATATATATATGATGAGAATTTAGGTTACATGGTATTTACAGAAGTTAAAGTAGGAGATTTAGTACATGAAATGTGGCTACCTGTCATGGATAATGCAAATAAGTCAATGAAAGACAAGCCTTATACTTATCAAGTAAAAGAATATCAATATGGAAAATGGACTGGAAAAATGGTTGACAAAACAGTTGAACCAGCAACTATGTTTGATGTTAATAAAGCAATTATGAGATGTTTAACAAAAAATCTAGCAATGTTTGGATTAGGAATTTATATATATGCAGGAGAAGATTTACCAGAAGAAGAAAGTATACCAACAATAAACAAAGAACAAGAAAACATATTAAGAGATATAATAAAACAAGAAGAATTAGAAAATGAAGAAGTAATACAAATTTTAGAAGCTAACGGATATAAAAAATTATCAGAAATAAAATTAAATGATTATGTTAAAATAACAAATCAAATAAAGGGGGGAAAAATAATATGAAATATGAAAATATAACTTTAGAAGATTGTTTTGTATATTATCATACAGCAAAAGTTGCTTGTGAATGTAACGCAGATGAAAAATTAGTAAAATTTATGGAGGAATAAATGGAAGAATTACAAAAAATGAATGAATTAAACAATTATTTGACATCTGCATTAAGTGAATTTAAAAAAAGAGGTATAGAATACGCAAAAGCATATAAAAAATATAGAATATTATTAAGTCAAGAATTATTAAAATTAAAAGCAGAAGGAATGCCTGTAACTATTGCCTATGATATAGCTAGAGGAAAACAAGAAGTAGCAGATGCAAAAGAACAAGAAATAATTACAGAATGTTTATATAAATCTTGTCAAGAAGCTATTAATACATTTAAGCTACAAATAAAGATTTTACAAGAAAATATAAATAAAGATTATTAAAAGGAGATAATACAATGGAAGATTATATAAAAAATTTAATAAATAAATTACAAGAATTGCCTTTAGAAGAAAAAATTGTAAATATAAATAAAATAAAAAATGAATTAAAAAAAATTAGTCCGTTTGAATATGAGCCTGTAGATTGTGTGCAATGGGTAAAAGAAGAATTGGTAATAGCGAATGATTATAACCCTAACACTGTTGCTCCACCAGAAATGGAATTATTGCATACATCAATTCAAGAAGATGGATATACTCAACCAATAGTTGTATATGAACATGATGGAATATATGAAGTGGTCGATGGGTTTCATAGAAATAGAGTTGGTAAAGAATATAAAGATATTCATGACAGAATACATGGTTATTTGCCTGTTACAATAATAAATGATGATAGACATGAAAAAGCAGATAGAATTGCTAGTACAATTAGGCATAATAGAGCTAGAGGAAAACACAGAGTAGAAGCAATGAGTGACATTGTAATAGAACTTAAAAGAAGAAATTGGAGTGATGCTAAAATAGGCAAAGAACTTGGAATGGACCCTGATGAGGTATTAAGGTTAACACAAATAACAGGACTTGCAGAAATGTTTGCAGATAAAGATTTTAGTGAAGCATGGGAAGTAGATATGCTAGATGAAAATGATTTTGTTGATGAAAAATTTGAGGGTGATGAATAATGAAACAAGTTTGGTATCATTATACAAAATGGGAGGATTATCGAAATGGAATGTACAACGAAATTAAAGAAGGCAGAAAAGAAAGAATAAATAAAGCTATATATTTATTAACAAACCTTGATTTGTTGTATGAAAACATGAAAAAAGTTACTATAAATTGGAAACATTGTACAGAACAAAATTTAACAAATCCTATAATAAATCATCAAGCCTTTTTGGGACAAACAGCTTGTAATATATATGCAAACATAAAAGAAGATGAAACAAGAGAAGCTTGGGGATTTTTAACAAACGAACAAAGATATAGTGCTAATAGAATAGCAGATAAAGTTTATCAAGAATGGAAAAAACAATATGAAAAAAATAAAATAAATAGTCAATTATTTTTATTTTAAAGGAGTTATTATGAAAAAAAAATTAGGAATAAATGTTTATGAGGCTGCAAAAGAAAGAATATCATATACTTTTGATAATTTTGAAAAAATTATTGTATCATTTAGTGCTGGTAAAGATAGCACTTGTATGTTACACATGGTATGTGATGAAGCAAGAAAAAGGAAAAGAAAAGTAGCAGTTATGTTGATAGATTTAGAGGGAATGTACGAGAAAACTATCACTCACGCAGAAAAATGCAGAGAAATGTACAAAGATTGTACTGAATGGTATTGGATTTGTTTACCTTTACATTTAAGAAATGCAGTAAGTGTTTATGAGCCTTTTTGGAAATGCTGGGATGCAAGCCAAAAAGAAATGTGGATAAGAGATTTTCCAAAAGATTGTATTAATGATTTAAATTATTTTCCGTTTTTTCATGAAGGAATGGAATTTGAAGAGTTTGATGTATTATTTGCACAATGGTATGCTCAAGGAAAAAGTTGTGCTGTGCATATTGGTATAAGAGCAGATGAAAGTCTGAATCGTTATAGGACAATAGCTAATAAATATAAAGAAACATATAAAGGTTTAATGTGGACTACTAGAATTATTGACAATGTATATAATTGTTATCCAATTTATGATTGGAAAACCGAAGATGATTGGATTTATCAAGGAAAAAATAAAGATAAACCATATAATGAATTGTATGATTATATGCATCTTGCAGGTTTAACAATATCACAAATGAGAATTTGTCAACCTTATGGAGATGACCAAAGAAGAGGATTATGGTTATTTCATTTAATAGAGCCTCAAACTTGGGCAAAAGTTGTTGCAAGAGTAAATGGTGCTAATAGTGGTGCATTATACATAAATGAGACAGGTAATATTAATGGCTATAATAAAGTAAAAAAACCTGCAGGACACACATGGAAAAGCTTTGCAATATTACTTATAAATTCAATGCCACCCAAAACACAAGAACATTATAAAAATAAAATATTTAAATTTGTAGAATGGTGGAAAGAAAGAGGATATCCAGACGGAATCCCTGATGAAGCAGATTATCAAATGGAGCAAAAAAAAGATGTACCTAGTTGGAGAAGAGTTTGTAAAAGTTTATTAAGAAATGATTTTTGGTGCAAAGGGTTAAGTTTTACACAACAGAAATCTACAGCGTATGAAGCATATTTAAAAAGAATGAAAGAAAAAAGAGAACATGAAGGACAGATGAATTTATTTTAATAAAAATTATTAGGAGATATTATGAATGAACATCAATTAAAAATAAAAAAATTATTTGATAAAAACGAACTTAATAGACTAGAAAGAGCATTAAAAGATAAAGACAAAACAAAATTAACAGATTGGGCTAGACAATTTGAAGAACAAATTGCAGATGAATTTAGTAGAGCTTATAAACAAGAATTAGATAAAGCAATAAATAATTTTATTGTAACAATAGTTTATACATTACATTTTAACGAGAAAACAAAATTTGGAAGAGAAAGAATAAAAGATTTTATGGATGATTTGTTTTCAACGATAGAATTATATACAACAGAAGAATATAAACCAGAAGAATATATAGAAATTTTAAGAAAAGATGGTATTATAGTTAGAAAAAAAGGAGATGAAGTTTAATGTATAATAATGATAAAATTGAAATTAAAACTAATTGTATTATGTATAAGTCTTTTAAAAAAGAATGTGATGGATTAAAAGAACTATATTGTGCAAAAGAAAAATGTAATTTTTATAAAACTAAAAAAGAAGTTGATAAATAATGTATTGTAAATATTTATCTAAAACGTTTCAAAATCGTTTTAAATGCAAATTATATAAAAGACAAGTAATTTATCCTTTGTGTAAGGAAAATTGCTTAGAAACGAAATATGAAGCAAATAAGGGTATAAAAAAAGTAAGCAAGAAAAAAATAACTGTAAAAAAAGAAATTTATGATAAAGTTTATGAAAGAGATAAAGGTTGTTGTAGATTAGCAGATATAACTTGTGATGGTAGATTAGAATTACATCACATTATTTATAGAAGTGAAAATAAAAACTTAATAAATGAGCCAACAAATTGTATAATGTTATGCAATGCACATCACAGACTTGTACATAGTAATAAACATTTATGGCAATCTATTTTAAAGGAGATGATTAAAAATAATGAAAATGAACGAAATCCAATATAAAAATATGTTAAAAAAAGAAATAAAAAAATTTTTTTGTGTAGAATTTGTTTATGTTTTAAATAAAAATCAATTCTATATACAAAAAAGTAATAATAGTATTGATAAAGATGATTTTGTTTTATATTTAGAAGAAAATCAAGATAAATATAAAATACTAAGTGAAGATAAAATTAAAATTATTGTTGAAATTTTAAATTTAGAGCAATATAAACAACCTAAAACAGAATTAGACATAAAAATTGAAGAACTAGAAAAACAATTAAAAAAATTAAAAGAAAAAAGAAAAATTCAAAAATTAGAACAAATAAAAGAAAATAAAATATTAAAATTAAAAGAAGAATTAAGAAAATTGGAGGAAAATTAAATGAATGATGATATTACAATAGCATGTATTAAAAATCATGTTTACAAATATGAAATAGCTCAAAAATTGGGGGTTACAGACACAACTTTATCTAGAAAATTAAGACTTGAACTATCTAAAAAAGAAAAAGAAAAAATATTGAATATTATTGAAAATATTAGAAAGGAGAGAAATTAAATGAATGATAATATAGGAGCATTATGGGTAAAAGAAGGACAAAAAGGAGATTTTTATAAAGGTTTTATAACATTAGAAAATGGAGAAAGGTTAAATATTCTTGTTTTTAAAAATACCTATAAAAACAATGAAAAACAACCTGATTTTCAAATACTAAAAGCAAAAGAAATTAAAAAACAAGAAGAAGAACAAGATGATATTATAAAATCTACTCTTCCATTTTAGGAGGTTAATATGTATAAAATAAAACCAAAAGTAAAAGAACTGTTAAAAAATAATAAAATAACAAATAGAAAAATAGCATATAAATTAGGTGTAACAGAAGGATATATTTCACAAATTATAAATGCTCGAAAGCTAGATATATCAAAGCTTATGGCTTATGCTTTTTGTAAAGCAATAGATAGTGATTTAGAAATTACAGATTTATTTGAAATTTTTTAAAAAACTATTTACATTTTCAATTTGTTATTATATAATACAAACAACAAAAGACGATTGAAAAAATAATTAGATATTTAAAGTTATTAATAACTTTTTATATACATAAAGGGAAGCTTGTATCAATCGTCGCAAGTTTCCCTTATTTGTTTATACAGAGGAGATTATATTATGGCTCAAAAAAGAATGTTTAATCAATTAGTAGTTGGTAGTGATGATTTTTTAGAAATGCCAGATAGTTCTCAAAATTTATATTTTCATTTATCAATGAGAGCAGATGATGATGGTTTTGTCGATAATTGGAAATCTATTATGAGAATGACAGGTAAAAAAGAAGATGATTTGAAAATTTTAATTGCAAAATCTTTTATTATTCCGTTTGAAAGTGGTATTATTGTTATAAAACATTGGAAATTAAATAATTATATTCAAAAAGATAGATATAAAGAAACTATACATATTGCTGAAAAGTCTTTATTATCAACGGATAAAAACAATGTATACAATTTGGATACAGCTTGTATACAAAATGTATACTCAGATAAGATTAGTATAGATAAGATTAGTATAGATAAGAATAGTATAAAAAAAGAAAAAAATAAAAAAAAGAAAAATGAAATGGAATTTGACCAATTAATTGATGAAAAAATAACAAATGAAGAATTAAAAAACACAATATATGAATTTATAAAAATGAGAAAATCAATAAAAAAAACGCTTACTATTAGAGGATTAGAATTAATCATAGATAAATTAAATAAATTATCACAAAATAAAGAAGAACAAATAATGATTTTAAATAAATCTATTATGAATAATTGGCAAGGTATATTTTCGTTAAATGAAGAAGATAAAAAACAATTAAAAGCAAATATAAAATATAAAGAAAATACTATGACAGAAGAAGAATATTTTAAAAATGGTGGTGGTAAAAGATATGTATGATGAGGAAATAGAAAAAGCAATATTATATTATATTGTATTTGCAGATGAAGATTTTGATTTATCAGAAGAAGATTTTATAAATGAAACACACAAAAAAATTATTAAAGCTATATTAGAATTAAAAACTAAAAAGGAGCAAATATCAATATTAACAATAAATAATAAAATAAAAAATAATGATGGAATAATTGATTATATTGCAAATTTAGGAGAATATGTATCTTATACTAACCCAGAAAAAATTTATGAAATTTTAAAACAATATACAAAAAAAAGACAAGTTTTTAATATAAGCAAAAAAATACAACAAAGTGTAAAAGAAACTGAAAATATTGATGTTTATATAGAAAAAGTTATAAATGCACTTAAAAAAATTGAATTACAAACAGAAAAAGATGAAAGTTTTGTAAGCCAAGTAATAAATACAGCAGAACTAATTGAAAAAAACAAAAACAAAAAAGAAGATTATAGTTTATATACAGGATATTTTGATTTAGACGGATTAACAGATGGACTACATAATGGAGAATTAACAGTAATAGGAGCAAGACCAGGAGTAGGGAAAACAACATTTACATTACAATTAGCAGAAAATATAGCAAAAAAAGGAAAATGTGTTGCTTATATCAGTTTAGAAATGTCAGAAGTGCAAATGATACAAAAATTATTAAGTATGAGAACTAGGATAAATTCAAGAAAAATAAGAAATGGCAATTTAGATGAAAAAGAAATAGAAAAAATCAATGAAGAATGTATATCTTTGTCTGATTTAAAATTTAATTTATTAACAAAAATTAATACTATACAACAAATTGAAATTATGGCAAGAAGGTTAAAAAATAAAAATGAGTTAGATTTACTTATAATCGACTATTTGCAGTTAGTTAAAAACGCAGGAGGATTTAGGAGCAGAGAGCAAGAGGTTGCAGATATGTCAAGAACATTGAAATTATTAAGTTTAGAATTAGATATTCCTATTATTGCACTTTGCCAATTAAATAGAAATGCTAGTAGAGAAAAACCAACACTTGCAGATATAAGAGAAAGTGGAGCAATAGAACAAGATGCTGATAATGTAATATTTTTATATCAAGAAAACCAAAATAATGATATAATTACAGTAGATTTACAAAAACAAAGAGCAGGAAATATAGGAAGTTTAGAATTAAATTTTATTAAAAATATAAGTGAATTTAGAAATATAGTGAGGTAATAAATGGAAGATAAAGAAAAAATAATATTTTATTTAAATTTTGCAAAAACAAAATTAGATAAAAATAATTTGAGCCATAAAAAAGCCAATGAGGAAATAACAGAATTGATTAAAAAATTAAATAAATAAACGTAG
>Ga0310690_10003521_pt1 | contig 23286 bp, 55 predicted proteins | sample AusTroGonzalo_MG_2_FD_207661 | JGI IMG/M metagenome (GOLD analysis project Ga0310690, IMG submission 207661) | Bovine rumen microbial communities from tropical cattle in Woodstock, Queensland, Australia - Gonzalo_04 (v2) (version 2) | ecosystem: Host-associated > Mammals > Digestive system >... | reverse complement strand
CTTTTTGACAGATAATGAAATCGGTTTTATTTTCTGCTAGGACTTTTTCAAAATCCTTTCTGTCTGTAAAAACTACCTTCTCTTTTTCAAACATAATTTACTCCTTTTCTTTTTAAGTTTCTTTTGTTCACGCTCGGCCCACCAAGGGTGAGTAAGTATTTTGTCTAAGTGTTTGCAGCCTTTCCCAAGACAACCTTTAGTCTGTATTTGTTTTTTCGTAAGATGAGTATGATGTCTTTTACACCAGCCAGGACACTTTCTGTATTCGACATAACTTCCGTACAAGACGGCAACAATATCATTTGGTTTCTTTGCCATTTTTGTACCTCGCTAAAAAAGTTCCACCTTTATGTATCACCTGGAACACGAACCTAATGGAAGGGGAGTTCGCTATCGTATACACCGCCAAGTGGGGGCTTGCTATGGAGATAAATCTATGCAGATTTCTTATCTGCTTCTTTTTTAGCCCAATCAACTATTCTTTCAAGATAATTTGTATTTCCTTCAGAAACTGCTTTATCTATGTCATTCCATTTTTCATCTGGAATGATGTCAGAGTAGTCGAGAAGAACATTCTTGATTTCTTCAGCTTTCTTTATAGAATCTTCTGAAGGTGGAGTAGGATTAGATTTCTTGGAAGGGCTTGATGAAGTAGTACCTTTTGGAAGAGCTTCGCTTGGTAATGCTGGCGGATTCCACTTAAATTCTTTTCCTTCTTTTGTTTTACCTCTGTATTGTCCATTATCATCAATGATAGCCCAGCCGTCTTTGAGATTGTAGAGATAACGTCCACATCCAAATAAAACTGCACATCTTTTTATAGCACCAGAGATGCCTCCTTTTACAGGCTCGATATCAGTAGCATCTGCTCCATCAGTGCGAGAAATCCACTCTGTTGTACCATCATCGTGGGTAACACGAACTGATATTGTACAAAGATATGCGTCGCCTTCACGACGAATTGCACATTGCCATCCGTCTGGCCCACAAACTTCATCAAATCGTTCTTGCACAGCACGAGAAGTTATGTAAGCCAACGCTCGACCCCAAAACTTTCCATTTGTGCAGCCACACGATTGTAAACGCCATTCCAGGTCTGTTTCTGGAAATGGTTCCTTCAATTTCACCATATCTTCAATTTTCATTTTGAACCTCCTATTGTTTCTTTGGAATTCTTCGTTCTTCAATAAAGTCATATATCTCGCTAAGTTTATACAGATAACCTGAACGAGAGCCTCGATACTTTGGTAATGCTGCAGGTATCTCACTTTCTTTTATATGAAATATCTCTGCACAACGTTTTGCATCTACGAAGGTCTTGCCTTCAATAGTGCGGTTAAGGATTTCTCTGAGATTTTGAAGCTCCTCTTGAAGAGTTGAGAAGCTTCGATCAAATGCAAGTTTGATGTCCTCTTCATCAGGGTACATCGCACCATAGTCTACAGCCATAGTATTTACCTCCATTAATGAGTATAAGTTGTAATGTAATTGGGATTTGCTTAATCGGTTACAAACCGATAAGTAAATAAAAAGACCACCAGGTTGTCTGGTGGTCTTTGATAGTGGAGAGAGAGTGAAGGTTATTTCATTTCTTTCCAGGAATCTGGGTTTCCGATTTCTTTGATTGCGTCTTTTACACCCTTTCCTACAATTGTTGCTCCAGCAATAACACTGATTGTGCCATAGGTTAGGTTGTCTTTCTCTTTCTTCAACTGTTCATTATCTTCAGGGATATCAAACTTTGCAGCAGTTTTAATCATCTGGTTACTTGATACTAAAGACTGAATGACACAAAGCGGCATAGTAAAGAACATATAAAAGAAAGATGGAGCTGTATGTTTAACAATCAAAATCACAATTGAAATTATAAGTGGTATAAAAGCCAGCCATCTGTATAACTGACAGGTGGCATTATAGTCACCTACAGACATTGTTTTTGAGTCATATGGAATGTTTATTACTTTGTAGATACAAATACCCATATAGATTAAGTTTAAGAACCAGAAAAATGAATACATAATACACCTCCTTATAATTCAATCTGTGTAAGCAACTGCTTTGCAAAATCTTTGATAGCGGCAGCCTGGCTGTCATACTTGCAGTTAACGTTTACCCAGTTATCTCTGTAATTAAAAACAATTAGTTCTCTTTCGTAATCAACGATAAGACGAGTGTTATTTCCTTTCTCTCTTACCAACGCAGTGGCCAATGTTTTCATAGCTTTCTGTACCTTATCTTCAATAATATCCATTATAAACCTCCTGTGGATAATTAACAAATAAAAAAGCGTGGAATATACCACGCTTTAACTTATGCTGCACCAGCTTCCTGTAAACCTTTCTCTTTGATAAGATTTCGAACCAGGTCGATTGTCTTTGACATTTCGTCAACGCTTTTTTCTGGAGTATCATACTCGCAGGTACATTCCCACTGTACAACTCCTTTACTGTTTAACGAGAAGTTGATTCTCGTTCTTGTGTTTGTTTCTGAAGCTTCGTTCATAATAATCTCCTTGGCTAACTAGCCTGTTTAAATTTTTCGAGAATGTCAGCGAACATTTGATAATTCTCTTTATCTATCCTTCTGACTTCTTCACTCCAGAGTTTTGATTTAGATGATTCATCCAACTCTTTCATCTTGTCTTTTACAAGATATTTAAGTTGCCAGATTTCATATTCGTCGAGTTCAACTTTCATATTTACCTCCCGTTTTCAATGAGCTTGTCTACGTCTACGCGAAGTTCCCTGATGTCTTTCTTCAAACTTTCAAGAAGCAACATAACCTGCTCTTCGAAAGACAGATTTTTTGCTTCGATAATTTTAATATCATCTACTTTCATATTAACCTCCTATAAGTGATGAGAAACAAAATAATACAAGACATAGAATTGCAATAAGAACAAGGTAAATCGTGTTCTTATGCTCCTCTAGCCAGCCTGCTTTCCGATATACGTTCCCCTTTCGTATAATCTTCATTTGTTGCCTCCTGATGAAACACGGCAAGTGAATTACTCAGATTAAGAACTGCTTCGTTGAAGTCGGTGGTTCCATACCAACCTTTACGAACCATTTCGTTCATCTTGTTTAAGTCATTTAAGACTATTTCGTTAAACATCTGTTCCATATTGCCTCCATTTTAGAGCAGGAAAAGTGTTAACATTTGGTTTGTGTTTACTAACCGAAATGTTACGCAAGAGCCTCCGTAAGAAAGTAAGTGTCTTTACCTTCAAACACCAACACACCAGTCGCAGCAAACTTCTTATAAAAGTTTTTACGTTGATCATCTAAAGAGAAGGGTAGCCAGCAGTCAACTGTTGTTTGAAAGGAAGAACACTCGTTGTTCAACTTGCCCTTGACTGTAATCCACAAGCCTCTCTTTCTCTGTCTTATTTTTGTAGCCTTACCGACTACTGTCCATTTAGTTCTCGAAATCATAATTCCCCCAATAAAAAAGCACTGCCGAAGCAGTGCTTAATCATTCACCATAATAATTTCAAGTTTAACTTTACTGTCATATCTCCAACTCCTCAGCGTCGTAGATATAATCTTTGTCTTTTAACCAACTTGGATTTTTGTCTAAGATGTGTTGAAAATCATTCTCTGCATCTTCGTACTGGTCTCTCCAATCTGGAAGAGAGTCGAGTACATCAACAGGTGGGTCAATATACTTGTCATTTTCATTGTCATACGCCCACCACTGATTTGTGTTAGGCCCTAATACTGCTTCGTATCGCATATAAACCTCCTTATTTTATATTGAGATAGATAAAATCAGTTTCACTGTCTTCAAACTGAACCATAATCTGCATTAGCAAATTTTTGCCATTTTCTCTCTCAGAAATGTTCATTATTTGCAGGTTGTGAATTTCGTATGACCACCTGTCTTCAAACACTTCTTGAAATACTTTTGCATCGACAGTTGAAGAGCCAATGAAACCGATTTCTTTTAGGTGCAACCTTGCAGTGTTACACTTTTCCTTAATTGCGTTTGTTTTTTCTTTAAGTTCTTTTTCTACAATTTCTAATTCTGTCATATAGACCTCCTTGCTTCTTCTCTTACTTCTGAATATTTGTCGATATGTCCACAAGGGTTTGTCCAGCAGTCTACTGTAAGTCTGCGACTGCCGTCATAACTGAACCCTTTGTGGATTGTATCAACACCTCTCTTTTTTCCACACTTCGGACAATAATCAGAAATGGTTACAGTCATTGAAGCGAATCCTTCGTGCTGTTCACAAGCTGGAATTGTTACTGTCATTCTTAAACCTCCTTTGTTGTTTTATCGAGAGAGAATTCGATATGTCTGTCTCCGATTTCAATTCGGATTTCAGCTCGGTCATAATCAGGCTCACCACCATCTTCAATTAAGTTGTACATAAATGTAGAAGTGTCCATACTGAGAATTATTTCCGCAAGTTCTTCATCAGAAAGGGTTTCATCTGGAATAAGAAGCTCATACTCTCCTTTGATACGTCCACCGATATAATCTTTCTCGCTGTCGTAATCAACTTCACCACAAACATCTACAATATAATGTTTGCCATTTGTATCGAACTCAATTGCACCGAAAATTAAGTCTTCGTAAATGTATTTTGGGAAATCTCCGTAATAATCAAAATACAATCTCATTTCTTTCTCCTTGCTACTAACATAGCATCTGCAATTTTATAAGCGGCTTCTGGAATCTTTTTAAGATAATAACCCTTGTACTCTTCGCTCAAAATATCATCAAGATTAGAAACTGTGTGGTCGTGAATAATTGTATTCATTGCCGACATAGCAAACAAATCTCTTAATTCAACTTCTGGAATGTTACTTGCAATTGTTTGAATTGCAGCCATTGTATTCTGTTCTCCAACTGTCTCACCATTTGTGTACATATTAGACCTCCGTTTTTTCAAATTCTCTAATTGCTCTTACAACACACGCTGCTGTAGGAGACTGGGTAATTGAGTGTGTTTCAACCCATTCTTCAAGAACCAATTTAAGCTCTTTTAATTCCCAATCACGCAGGATAATTGCCAAATCTCCTGTTGTGTATTCTGTTACTTCGATGTCATCAATTTTTTCAATTCTCATACAGACGCTCCATTCTATTCTCAAAGTAATCAATCCAAACCTGTGGATTATCCATCTGCTTAAAAAAGTCTTCGTCACTGATGTAAGAGAAGCAGTAAAAAGCTATAGTGCAGTCTTTTTTGCTTATCCAATAACTACGTTTGTCGTTGAACGAGTTGTTTACATCTGTCATAACATAGTCTCCACAGACCATATTACCTTTGTTGTCATAAATCCATTTCATAATTACCTCCTTATTCGCAGTCATCAATTGAATATTCTTCCCACGGATGAACATAAAGCCATTCAATATCTGATTCTTCAAGTTGCTTGATCAGTACATCAACGTCTTCTTCTTTTGTCTTAAGAACACGCTGAAGAATTGAAACAACGTAGTCCTTTGAAGCTTCGTACTCGCTGTCAATGTCTTCAAATCTTTCGGGTGGAGCATCGCATACGTCGATGAAATACCTGCCAATCATATCTGGGTCATTCGTTTCGTAGATACCCATACCGCCTTCTTCTGCAGAAAACCAAATCTGTGCGTCAGGAAGTTCCTTATCAACAAGCAATTGCCACATCTTCATCATTGGTGCCCAAGCAGTTTCTGTGTTGATGTTTATATGATTACCCTGAAACTCAAGCTGAGTAAGAGTTCCGCGGCAGGCAATATTCGGAACAAAGTCAGTTCTTTCTTCCGAAATCTTCTCCCACTTTGCAAGACCTGAATTACCGACAATGTTTCCAAGCCAGTAATAATCCAAGTTAGGATAATCAAATCCGTTCTTGACATATGGGGTTTTAGCCCATTTTTCAACTTTGTCAAAAAACTCTTTTAACTTCTTTTCGTCATTGTGACAAATTGTAATGTTTGTATAACACCAGTTTGGCATATGAACCTCCTTAATAATTGATGTAAGTTACGTTTTCGTCGATTTCATAGTCGATACCGCTATCCATAAGACCTTCCATCAAGTCATCAAAACTCCATTCTCCTGGCATAGACTCCTTGACGTTGTTGATGATTTCTTCGATTTTTGAAGGGTCTTCCTTTGTTCTGATTACAGCAAAACAGCTGCAAGCGTCCTGATCGTACAGAATAATTGTATTCATTTACTGTTCCTCCTCGATTTCTTCTTCGTAAATTTCTTTACAGAAAGCATTGTGAGAATAAAGCTCAAACACCAACTGCAGCTTTTTCTTTTTATCTCGGTTTACATATTCACAGATAAATCGTTCACCACCAAGTTTGGTTTCTCACTTGAACATATATCCGAGTTTTGAAAGTTCAGGCTCGATTTCTCTTTGAGATTTTTCGATAAAGTTCATAATTATTCCTCCTCATTTTCATTAGAAAGCCATTCATCATAACTTGCAGGTGTTTGATACATACAAACATTGTCCGAATGACTGTCAGCCCACGATTTAAGATATTCAATGTATAACTCCCACCCAGTCATTGGACGATTACCTTTCACAATAATCAAATTACCGTTACGTTCATCAACAACGATATCTGCAATATCCTCTAACATCTTAGTTTCTTTGTTTTCGATAAGAATATCCACATTTAAGTCTGGATACATTCTTAATCTGTTAAAAAATTCTCTTGCTTTCATTAGTTATCTCCTTCTGCAATACGCAGCCATTTGTTAGAGAAGTCAGTTTTCACTGCGTTCTTTATTTCTGTTTCAAGGTCTTCAAGATTAAGTCTGAAGTTGCCAAGAGTGTCGCTTTCAAGAGTGCTCAACTCTATAGAGTTGTTGTTATCCACAGAGTAACCAATTGCAAACACAGTCGAGTCTTTTGCGTTCGGGTCTTGAAATTCATCAGGGTCACAAACGATTTCCGCAACTGTGTTTACGAAGCCAACCAAAAATTCAAGTTTTCTAAAATCTTTGTCTGATATGTACATATAAACCTCCTTAGTGCTCCTTGAACACTATCTGTTCTCCTTTCTGAAGAGACCAGCAATTTTTATTTTCAATTCCACATACAGAACAGTTTCCTGAACACCATTTCGCACCGTCTTTTGCAGTTGTTGTTCCGTCTCTGAAAAGAACGTGTGCTTCAGGCAGGTTGTAAGGGTTGTTCATCTTCAAACCTTTCCAAGCTGAAAATATTAAGTGCAAGTTCTTTGGAAGTCTGTGATGTTTCAAATACTCGTTTACGATGTCGTACTGTTTTGTGAAACACAAAATCTCACAATGTTTGTATGTTCGAGCAATTTTGACAATATGTTCCAAATAATCAGTTGTCGGAATATCACCACTTACTCCAAAACGGAAGTGTGTAGTCATTGCAACAGCAGCACTTATTTCTCTCCAAAACTTGTCAGGGTCATTACTAAGTAAGAACCAGTTACGCTCGTAAGCATCTCTTACAGTCTTGCGACGAGCAATGATACGTCTGACATAACACTTCTTTCCACACAACTCACACGCAGCGAGCGAGCAAGATTTAATCGGTGGTAAAGACACAGAAGGAATTGCACCCATTTTTGCATTTCCAGGACTAATTGAAACGTGAAGTTCTTTTTCCATTTGAGTAATCTCCTATTGATTTTTTCTTTGATAGGAGTTACCTTTTACTTGCTAGGGTAGTGGGGTAACTCACTATCTGCCCCTGAGAAATCAGGGGCTTTTTATATTGTGAAATCTATTTCGGGAGCTACAAACTCCCAAGTCCAATCTCTGTCTCTGCATACTTCATCTAAGAAAGCAGAAGTGTTCCAACCAATGTCGTTGTATTCACAATGACCGTCTTCATCTTCTTTTCGCAGATGTGTGTCTGTTTTTACAAAGGTGTTTACAATGTCAAACTTCGTGACAGTTCCGTCTGTTGTAAGGCGGATAAAATCTACGTCGTCTCCAAATTCTAGACCACTGTTATCCACAGTGATTTTAACCAACCAGTCTCTTTTCATATCTAACTCCTTCGTGCTTATAAACACGTAGATAAACTCTCTCATAAACGCTTACACCACACGGCAGTAACTTTATAATTGTGATATTGATACAGCTTCCAGTGATAGCTTTCGATCACTGGAAGCTGTAGGGATTAAATCTTTGGTTCCAGCGTTTACATTTCTGCTCAGATACTCATAACTTGTGGCAGTAACTTTAATCATCTGATAATTATCGCAGTATAAAGCTCCACTTCTATGGAGCTGGATACTGCTATCACTTTGAATGAAGTTCCTTGTATCTGTGTTCTGCTTGGAAATGCTCATAACAAACGGCAGTAACTATAACTTTGTGATATTATCCAGATCACGCAGCAGTTAGTTGTTTCAACGTGGTGCTGCGTCATCTGGACTAATTAAAGTCTTGTTCCTTGCATTTCCTATTCTGCTTAAACACACTCATAACGTTTGGTCTGACTTTATCTTTGTGATAAATGAAGGCAGCGACTTCCTGTCTGCCTTTCAATTTGAAGCACGTTCCTTGTGTGTTTATCTGACTACATACTCATAACAGATGGTCGTAACTATAATTCTGCGATATTGTACGCCGAAAGACGGTTCACAATACCATCTTGTTTAGGATGGTCTTTGAACCGTCTACGGCGTAATATTAAAGCCTGTTCCTTGTATGCTATTTCCGACTGATGTACTCATTGTCACGGTCATTACTCTAAAGGTCTGATGTTAATACCTAGCTACAGGAGGAAGTATTGCCTCCTGTAGCAGGTATCTGCTAAATACGACACCTTGTACATCTGTTCTGACTGTGGATACACTTATCACTTGTGGTCATAACTTTAGAACTCTGATTAGGAGATTCAGGAGCCGCGTGGATTTCTTTCGACGCGGCTCCTGAATCACTTATAAAATCAGTGCCTTGTATATCCTTTCTGACTTGTACGCTCAACATTTATGGTCAATAACTTTAGCGGTTTGATTTAACAATCCAGGTGATCAGGTAGTTCTGACCTGATCACCTGGATTGTATATAAATCCAATATCTTGCGTACCAACCATTGACTTGGTAAACTGCTTACCACTTCAATTCAAAGTGAGTCTGAGAAACTGAAGTCATAAGAAGTGACATCAACATATCCCAACGTCTGTCAGACGGAGAGTATGAAACAATTTCATTGAACATATGTTCAACTGTGTCCAAAGAAGACTGCATATCATTACAACTTGGAAGAACAAATCCGTGAGTGCGGATAATGTTCTGTAAAGTGTAGTATGCACCTGCCCCTTTGAAGCAGTTCAACCAACGCTGCGGCATAAACTTGCATTTGTTACGGAAGTGCCAAGTGCGGAAACTAATTGCCCTATCAAGCTGTGAATATGTTGTACAGCCTTTAATCATAGAAATCATTGATTCTGCATACTGTGCCCACATCGCTTTTGGGGCAAGTTCAATGAAGATTGCTTTCATATCTTCGAGAGTGAAGAACTGAAAACGTTTGTCATCTTTTACACCTTTGCGGATAAGTTTTATCTGCAGATAAAGTTCGTTGCGTGTCTGTTTGAAGACATAACGAGTATCGTAACGTTTACGAACCTGGTCTGTCCAACTTACATTTGCGTCTTTGATAAGGGCAAATGTCTGTGCGGTTATCCAACGCCTGAACAGTTCTGGGTTTTTGATAAAACCTCCTTTTGAAATCATTTCGAGAATAGGGTCGTCATCATCGAAAATTGTCTTCAAGATGTCATTTGAAGACATAAGGCTTTGCAGCTTGTCCACATTGACACCTGCACTTTTCAATGCTTCCATACGAACGTTAGCCTTTGTAACGTTGTTATTGCGAACTGTCTCAGGAACAAGAACGTGAATACCTTCTGACAATTCTGAAATAGGTGCACCACCTTTTGAAATCTTGAATGATGTGCCACAGTTTGGACATACAACTTCTGTTTTGTTCATATAAATCTCCTTTGGTTACCTTAGAACCATTTTTTGAACAGAACCAACTTAGGTTCTGCTTTGCTTTGCCAATACCATTCATTTCCAAAATCCCACAACTGATTGATAATCAAACCGAGTACGAATAATTCTAACTTGGCTCTTGCGATATAACGACTTTCGTTTTCAGCAAGCTGTTTGGTACTCAACTTTGACTCGTCAAATCCGAAGAAGTATTTTGAGTCTGCTTTGGCACTAGGCACTGAATACTTATAGTTTTCGAACAACTCCAACAACTTTTCTTCTGCGTTGTTAGTAGTTTCAAAATCTATATCCACCAAAAAACCATTCAAACGAACTTCTTTTTTCTCGAAGTTAATTCTGTATGGTTCACCGTCTTCGACTTTCTTAATGAACTCATCTGTTGTCATAAGCACTCCTTACAAAAGTTTTGGAATTATCTTTCCTTTGTACAAACCTTTGTTTTTATCGCTTGTTGAAACAGACCATTCCATAAATGAATAATTCAGTTTTCTACCATTTCGATAAATAAAGCGTTCATAACGGTCATAAATCTTAGGGTCATACTTCTTTTGTGCATTGCGATTGAGCCACCTTCGAGCGTCACGGCAATTATCAAAATAACCAACAACTTCTTCTGTACCAGAAGCGTTATCTGTTAGGTATAAGAGCGTCCAATAGGTTCGTTCTTCTAAACTCATAATGACCTCACAAGATTGTCAAACATATCTCTGTTACCTAATGCTTTCTTTGCAGCATAAAGTGAGAGATAGCCGTCAAGTTCTTTTGGAGTTCTCTGACGGTTTGTAGTTACATTCTTACCCCTTCCACGAGTAACAACTCCGTCTTTTTTCATTAACTCAACACCAAGACCACCTAAGTCAAATCGTTTTGTCTGACTTGCTCTTAAACAATCCATAACGTAAGCGTTAAGTGTCTGAATGTCCGTTACATTATTAATGTAAGCCAACACACCTTTAGCCCAGCAATACTGACCGTTATACAGGTAACGGTTTACTGAATGTACTGCGGATTTATAGGAATTTGCTTTCTTACAACGACTGAATATTTCTTTCTGAAAGTTCTTCAATCGTTTCTTTGAGAGTGAGATTTCAGTTCCACGTATCATAAAGCCCAGGAACTTGAAGAACCTGTCTTTCGTAAGAACTTCAACTTTCTTCGGATTAAGAATGAGTTCCTTTTCGTTTAATCTGCGTTCAAGGATTTCTTTGCCCTTTTCCCATTCGTCACCGATTATGAGAATGTCGTCTGAGTAACGAACGTAGTAAACGTCAAGTTTCTTAATCTCTTCATCCATTTCATAAAGAACTGCGTTGGCAAGGAATGAAGCGACCGCACAACCCTGTTTGAGAGACTGAAAATGCTTAATGACATTTCCTTTTTCGTCTAAACACAAGTCACATTCGTAGTAACGACGAAGCAGATTGATAACCGCAGACTTACCGACAATTGTTTCAACCTTGTCAAATACTTCTTCAATGAACCTTAATGGCACACTGTCAAAATACTTAGAAAGGTCTGCTTTAATTCCGATAGTCTGCAACTTACAACTGTTAATCTGACTTACTACTTCGCGGACAACCTTGCCACAAGATAAGTTTGTCTGATATGCCTTACTTCGTTCTGATATGAGAGTAGGGCAGAACTCGAAAAGCATATCGTTGATAATCGACAGGATAATTCGGTCTATATTCTCATTGATGTAAACAATACGAACTCCACCGTCATCTTTAGGAATTGCCTGTTGATGCGGTGGAATGATACTGTACTGATTATCTCGTATAAGAAGATAGAGTTTACCCAAAAACTGTGGTGAACAATACTGTTCCAACTCATAGTGCGGCATATTCTTGTCTACCGCAGTCTGAATTGCTTTTTCCCAACGTTCAGGCTTAAACATTTCTTCCAAAAGTTTATCCATACGTTTTCTCCTTGAAGTTCACGACTTCTATAACGCTTTTAACATTGTCTGACAGATAAATCACGCAAACCGTTTACAATTCGGTTTGTTCAATCGTGTATACTTGTCAGCAACCAACTTCAAATACTCCTTTTTGTTTTTAGACTTTGTGTAATGGACACGAATTCGGAACTGACCTTCAAAAACGTATTCATCATACTTTGAGTGTTGGTTTATGAAGTTGTTCCAAGTGTCGCCATACATAAAGATTGACAGTTCAACAGGAGAGTTGCTGTAAAGTTCTTTGACGATACCTTTGACTTTTACGTTGCCACCGTTATCGCCGAAGTCCTTGAAGTTCACGACTTCTCCTGTAAACTTGAAATAGTTGTCCATTCAGACCTCCTCGTTAAATAAAGAAGGCTCTCTTTTCGAGAGCCTTTCTACTTCCAAAACTCGCTTTGCAGCTTCTATCATTTTGGGCTTGTGTTCATCTGGGATAGGTGCTATCCACAGAGCCAACGGAATATTGTTTCTTAAGCAGTACAATAAACAATGCCAAGCAACTGCATATTGTCTTCTCATTAAAGTCTCCTGTCATCTACGACATCTTGGATAATCCAACGCAGATGTTCCATATCAGGACAGAAATCGGCTTTTTCGCAGCGACGTTCTACTTCCTTGATTTCGTCATCTGTGAGTTTAACTTCGAGTTCTTCTTCGACAAGTGCAACATCATCTTTTATGATGCAACCCCAAGAAAGAACATCTTCACAAACCCAAGGTTTACTATTTGGGTCGTTTAAGTTCTCAACTGTAATTCTGTACATAGTTACTCCTTAGTAATCAGTAACGATTACTGCTTCTGCTTTGTAATGAGCCTGATTTACCTTTGGGTTTTTAATCGAATAGTTCGATTTCATATCCAAGTGGACAACCATAGCACTTCCGATACAATCAACTTCTTTCTTGCAAAGTTGCATATCTTTTTTCTTCAGTAAATCATCTGTAAAAGCATCAGTACACGAATAGCGATGTTCATATTCGTGAATGTCTTCCAGGTTCCAACCTGTGCAAGGGTTGAAGATAAACAAACTTACAAGTTTCATTATGCAGCCTCCAATTTATGAGTTGGGATATACTTGTTTAACTTGTCGTCATACTTGTAATCCCAAAGTGACCAGTCTTCTTCTGACTGTAAAGTCACGTTTTCAGATATGCGTTCCCAGTCTGTTTCTGCAACACACCATTCAACAGAGTCGAAGTCGATAAACTCCAACAGATACCACTCGATCATAATGTCTTGAAGTTCGTCACGTTTGTGCGGACACTCCCTGTACTTGTCTTCGAAGGCATAGACATTATTCGGAATAAATGACCAAAAGCCTGGTCTGTCAGACCAATGTTCGAAAAGGTACTTGTTGAAGTCATCTCTGCGTTCAAGCAGACAATACTTCTTCAATTCGTTGAGATTGACTTCGATACGCATATAAAGTTTATCCGTATAGAAGTTGTATTCTTTCGGAGACCAAGTAGAAACGAACCCTTTGATTTTGAGATTAAGCGGATTTGTCTTGTCTGCATACTTAGAGTTATCAAGACAGAACTGCATAGCAGAAACCCACTCTTTACAAGTGGATTTCATAAACTTCTGCCAACCACCTTTTACAAAATCCCACGTAAAACCGTCGGGCAAGGTTCCATACTCGAAATTGTAAAGTGTATCCGAGTTATAGAGATTTGACTCATAGAACCCAGGAAATACCTTACAAGAAAAGTTGCAGTAAATCTTTTTCATTACGCTATCTCCTCGTCGTAATCGACAATTGAGTTGTAAGTACAACCTTCGCTATCTGTGTAAGTGCTGCGTCTTACAGAGCAATGGGTAAGGTGAACTTTTTGAATTTCCAGCATTTTGTCGAATTCCAATTTCGAACCACCTTCTTCAATGAAACTTTTCAAATAGGTTTCATAATAACTTTTGTCGTGGTTGTAACTTTTAACTCGATAGAATTCAGAAACTCCACCGTAAGCAAAACAACTGTCAAGCATTTCGAGCATAGACAATTCTTCGTCAAGACATCTTTCTTCAACTGTCCACTTTTTGTAGGCATCAGAAAGACATTCTCCTTTCATCAGGCGATTTCGAAATTCTTTTCTCTGTTTTTCTGAAGCACCATTTGGAAAATAATAACTTAAGCCTTTCATAACTATCTCCTTACAATTACTGCGTATGTCTTTGGATAGAGTGCTTTCATTTCAGTAACATCTTTCCAAAGTTCACTTTCCGAATAAAAAAGACTGTCTGAAATATAGACAGTCTTTTCTTCAACCCAAGATTTAAGAACGTAGCTCATTAGCAGACCTCCTTAAAAACTTTTCGTGTTTTCGTAACAGTGTATTCTTCTTCTTCAACTTCGTGTGAGTCTAAGTAGTAAACCAATTCGTCACGAATATCGTCGCATAACTTGTCAAACCGACAAACCAACTTAACTTTGTCGCGAAGTTCATCAAGAGATAATTCTTCGCAGTCCAAATCTTGATCAATACTGCGACCTGGATATGTCTGAAAATGTTTCATAGGTTTAGAAAGATTTACTCTTGTGTCTTTTCCACAACTACCACACCTGCAGTCATTTTCCTTTGCTTCTGCGTAAGACAATTGAAAACAACTTGAACACTGTGATTTATAATCAAGCGTTACCCATTTTCCGTCATACATAACCAAGTAACCGCCACTTCGACCGTTAAATCCTACGTCATAGCCTGTTTCGTTTCTAAACTGGCGAATGTGGTCATCAACATAATAATCATAGAAAATTGAGTCTTCGCAGCTCAGAAGTTCGAAAAACTTGTCTTGCTGTTCTGATGTTAAATCAAGTTTGTAATATTTGACGTTATTTGCCCAACTTGTACTGCGGTTCCAAGAGTTCATTGTGTTGTAGCGGAAATGGTTTTCGAGAAACTCTGTCATTGCTTTACGACTGCGTAAATCTACTTTCTTGCTATACATAGCACACTCCTTAACATAAAATGTCCATAAGGTAATCGGGTTCAAGACCTAAGTCGTTCATAAGAGCGTCTTCAATGTCTTCCAAGTTGCCACTCATAATCGAGTCTTCAATGTTTGCTCTGAAGTCTTCAACTTCTCGCTTTGCGTCTTCTTCTGACAGACCGTCACGACGCATTAAAACCTGTGTAATACTGTCCATAGCAAACTCCTTAATCTACTTCGGGATAAACGACTTCGATTTCGCCTTCTTGAGCCATATAATAACACTGGCTGTCTTTATAATCAGTGTGTTCGTAAAGCCATTCTTCAACTTCATCACACTGCCAACCTTCGTGCATTTCGATATAGTACATCTTAATGCAACCCGTACAGTAATCCATTACTGCTACATTTACAGTTACCATAAAATCTCCTTGCCGAATAATCGGCTAACAAAAAAGGCTAGGAAAAACCTAGCCTTAAAGTGTTCGATAATTGTTTTCAGAAGCCCATTCGACTATCTGCTTTGTGCGTTTCTTAATCGGAGTGACTGTCTTTTCATCTGTCATAAAGTTGTAGTCCACCCGAAAAAACTCAGTTCCTTTCCACCACTTATCAGTTCCCCAATAGTAAACAGTATCTCCGTCGAAAAAGTAGTAAGTAAAAACGTGACCGTCTAATTTTCCTTCGAAAATACCATAGGTTTCTGCAATCATACATTCCTTGTCTTCCTGTGAAGCCTGGCAGAAAGCGATTACGCGTTCTTCAACTTCGTCTTTTGACAGATAGCGAGACCAAGAGTTAATCAATGTTTTCATACATAACTCCTTGCAAATTCCCTTGCGTCTTCTATGCGAGCAAACGCATTGAACGTTGATTTACCGTCAGAAAAGTTTGCGGTCTTGACTTCTCCAGTATTTTCGTTAAACACTCTGACGGTAAACTTTCGACTGTTTCTTTCAAAACCTGTGTAATCACTTGTTATGAAAGTATTGTTTTGATAAAGAGAAGAAACAACTCGAGTTCCGAAAAACCGCATTGTTTCTTTCGAAAAGAAGTAGTAGCCAGCGTCTGCGTTAATTCTTTTTACATCTGCGATAGTCATTACGCACTCCTTGTTTCGTGAACGTAGTCGATAATCCTGTTACCGTTTCGGGTAATATGATAATCGAAGTTGATTTTATCACCGTTTTTGTAGTTCGGGATAAAATATCCGCATTGAGCGTCTGAAGCGGTCTTAAAACACTTCTCAACACCGTCAATTTCAACCCAGACTTTTTCTCTTGGGTTTCCGTAAACCGAGCAGTTCATATACTCGTAATCCTTGAAAATACCTACAACGTTAGTTCTTTTCATTAGTCACCCCCATAAATGTCGAAGCCTGTCATTTCCGAAAAGTTGTTAGCCTTGTCGTCATAGTCTTCGACATCTTCTTTGTTGCCGATAAAACAGATACCGCTATCCTGACAGTTAGTGTGGATTTCAAACTTTTCAAGCTCTTCTTCACCAAAGGTACGGATAACCGCAAGTTCGAAAACACTTTTCAAAATGTTGTTTGCCGATAAAGTCCAACCGTTGCACTTATTGTCATTGATAGCGTCAATCAATAAATCACTTGCAACACCACCGAACATATACGGAATGTCGTCGCAACCGCAATCCAAAATTATACAGAGCATAGATGTATTTAAGTCCATAGATTACTCCTTTGGAATATACGAAACGTTGCCGAACGGAATTAAGAGAGTAGGGTTAAGAACATCACTTGATCTGCTCTCGAAAACCGCAACTGCAAAACCGTCTGTCGAAATTGCAAGTCCACGTAAAACATAATCGGGAATGTATCTGTAATGGTGTTGTGAATTGCAAACCCAAAGGGCAGCGAAAGAACTGCTCGAAGTATAAGCGAACCCGAAGATTGTATCGACACTTCCGAATTCTGTTCCGCAGTCGTATTCGAGATTTCGCCACCACCATTCCGAAAAAGCCTTTCTGACTTTCTCATTCTGATTTTCAAAATCAGTCCATTCTTTTAAGAGTTCCATAAATTACTCCTTGTCATAAATTGCCATAAAAACTCTACGAGCTTCCCACTTGCTATCGTAAAAGTATTGACGTACTTTCACTCCGTCAGAACCGTAAACAGTTATAATTGTTCCTGTAAGGCAGAAACGAAGACCGTTAGAGTCGAATTCCAAGTGGTTCATAAGCAACTCCTTAAATCAGATTGACTATCTTGTAGCCACGGTTCAAAAATCTCTGCATAGTTGCAGCCAACTTTGTGTAAATGAGATGTTCCCATTCACAAGTAAACGGATTACGAAATAAGATTTCCCACATAGACAACTCCTTAATAGCCGAACTCGGCAAGAACTGATAAATCTTCGTGAGCAAAATCATCTTCGAAAAGACTAGGCTCACAAACCATTTCGTCAAATTCCGACTGTGAAACATAGTCGAAAATCTCATCATTAACGTTGCACTTAGGCATAAAAACTCCTTGCGGTAATAACCGCCAACAAAAAAAGCACGTCTTAAAAACGTGCTTTCGAATTCTGAATACTCAACAGTTTCTTTTTCTGTGTAGAAACCGTAGCCAACTTCCCCCACTTTAATTCTACTGATGGACACGACACAGTATTAGACATAGCTTTTCGGAAATTATTCCAAGCAATATCTGCTTTTGCTTTGTCGCTCATAATTCCCCCTTATCTTGAAGATAGATAGCGAAAAGGATAACCAAGAAAGCGGTAACGATAATTAGTGTTTTCATACTAAGCCCTTTCCAACTGTTTAATAATTCTGTCGTAGTTATGGTGCATAGGGTAAGAACCCCAACACCAAGAAACTGTTCTGTCTTTTCTGTTGAAAGTGCAAGACTTACCGATAACGTAATCGAATTCCGTTCCGTCTTTATTCAGTCTTGCAAACGCGGCATTATTGTCTTTTGTGGCAATAAGTTTTAAGTGCATATTGCCATTTGTGAAAAACTCACACCCAGTATAAATTGCTACCATATGCTACTCCTTGTGATAAATTTCGTCATAAACCGAAAGGTAATCTTCGTAAGCGGTTGCAGACAAAAAGTTCTTTGCAACTTCTTTGTCACCAAGCCTTAAAACAATATCTTCGTCGCTCAAGTCTGAAACATCATCATCAAACGAGAAGTTATACAAAGCCTTAAACATTTCAACCCATATTGAAAGTTTACGAGCAAGAAAAGCATTGTGATAAAATTCTTTAGTTTTATCATCAAGCTTAATAGTTATGGTTTTAGTCATATAAAACTCCTACCCGAATAAATCGGGATTAAATAAAATAAGCAACTCATACGAGTTGCCCTTAAAACTATTTTGAAATTCTGTAAACCACAACCCACTATTGAAAGTGGCACTAATCCTGTCACAATTAGCGGCAGCCTGCATTGTGATATTGTGTAGTGCATAGCCACTACTTTAATTTTACTTTCGTAAAATCTAGGCACGTTCCTAAACGCTGGAATTCACCTTAAAACTTAGGGTAAATTCCGCCCGTCGTGTTTTCTATGAAGACACCTAATCAAACTAGACTTGCAATCATCACGGACTTAATACAGACTACCGATATAAAACCGCATTTTTAATCTCACCGCCGAAAAGCAGAAAGTAGATTTCACAGTTCGATAAATCCATTATCATTTGCACCAGGTATGAATAACCTATGGAGAAAGTGCTTTTGAGTGCGTACATCAAAATTCTTATTGCTATCTAAGAATGTATAGATTTACAGTATGTAACCGCCTTAAAAACGAATTCGAAAAAACGTTTTAAATTTTCTGAATTGTCAAGTTATGAATTTAAATTTTGCGTAAACCTAACCCGTAAACTTAGGATACGAATTCACAAATGACTAGGTTATAGTTTGCTTTTTAGGGTAACCTTGCAAGAGTTAAAACTATACTTAAAAACTCTAGTTAAAATTACAGATATGGCAAGGACTAACAGCATCAAGTTGGTTTGTAGTTATAGAGAATATCCGTAAAGTTAGCGATTAAAAAGATGATTAGTAAAACTTGAAAAGAAAAGTTAGAAAAGATAAAATAGAAGTACAAAAACTTTGTTTCAAAGTTTGCGTTTACACCTTATGCAAAGGGCAAGAAAATAGCGAATTTGTCTTACTTTGTGTAAGGTGTCATTTTTTTAGTCATTATCAAAGAACACTTAAGGGGTAACCCCTAAACCCGTAAAACTAAATAGCAACTTATGCAATAAATCAATATTGCGGTATACTATCTAGAATAGTGGTAGTAATACCTATTTTTTTGCTTTATAAAAAAGCATAAAATATCAAAAAACAAACCCTATAAAAAATAGGGTTATGCAAGAATTCTAGTGTCTACAAAAATAGACACTAGAATTCAAACATAACACTACTTGCGAATTCCTTTATAAGAAAGGTTTGCGGTATATTCCACTTCTACTACAAAGTAATTACCTTTATCGTTGCGGTAGTATTCAAACAAACGTTTGTTTTCAAAGTAAATAAACTGTATAGCCGATTTTAAAGTAGTGATGTCGATTACTTCACTAGAAAGAAAAGACTTTCTAAAAGTGTAACCGCTTTTCTTTGCGTTGCTTTCCTTGGTGTCTTTAATTGCTTTGCGGTAATCATTAGTAAGACTTTCCAAGGAATAGCGATAACCCTTTGTTATGTCATTTGATAACAAACGATTTACAAGGAATACACCTTTCTTTGTAAGGAATAACTTGTCACTATTCTTTGCATTAAATACCTTAGAGTTAATCTGTAAGATATCTTTATCAGCATAGAATTCCTTACGTGTAGTAGTCACTACTACATTACCCTTTGCAACCTTTGGGGCGGTTGTGTTACTTGTCACCTTTGGGGCGGTAGACTTGCCCTTTACTGATTTACTCATAGTAAATACTCCCTATCGGTATATAACCGATTAAATAAAAGATATAATTTAATGTATCAACGATACACCTATACTATAACGCATAACTCATCACACCCAACACAAGACAACAAAAAAATGCTAATAATAACAAAAAAATGCTAATAATTCTTAGAATTCCCCTATGGTAAGGGGTAAAAACGAGCAGACCGCGGACTTGTCTTCTCTAGTGCGGGGTCAAATTTTTTCAGGCCAATGTCAACCTTATGAGGTATGATAGGTTTACAATTAAGGAGAGCTGGTAATTATATAGGTAGTATATGTATCGATATGACACAGGTGGGTGAGTAAAAGTGATACTATTAAGTGGGTAATAATGACACAATGTATTGGGTATATATGATACTATGGTATTTACTACAGGTATATTATATACAGGCAGAGAAGGAAGGGTAACTGGGATATTGAGGTTGTGGCTGATTCTGGGGGAAAATGTACTGTAAAACGAGGGTGTTTATGCAGTTTTTAGAAGTGTTATTGTATAATTATACAAAAAGGTATCGTGTTTTACCGAGGATATATAAACAAAATGAATAAATATACAGATATTATTGCATAAACAGGGTTATAGGTGGTTATAAAGGGGGAGGGGTGCCTCAAAATATAGGGAAAGGGGTACCTTGAAAAATGGCGGAGCTAAATTTCTTCAGGGGTGTACTCTAAGATGTCTTCAGGCTTGCAGTTTAAAGCTTTGCACAGCTTTTCTATCATTCCTGTGTTAGACTTACGGTTGTAACGGAGATCGTTTATTATGCTTAGACTTACTCCAGATTTTTCAGAGAGTTCTTTTCTTGAGATATCGTGCTCGGCAAGGTAGGCGAACAGCTTGTTGAAGATAATCATATGTACTCCTCAAAAGGTTTACCAAGAAGGTCGGTCATTTCTTTTAACAAAACCTTCTGCGTGTACTTGCGGTTCTTTTTAAGGGCCAGATAGTTGTTCGCTTTTCCAAGAGCCAAAGAGAATTTTGCTTCGCTGTAACCTGCTGCCTTGATGTCGCTTAAAAGTCTTTCCCAGTTTACTACTACATAGTCATCGCTTGAATACTGCCAGTCTTCGCGGACGTATATCCTTTTGTGCTTCTGACGATCCGCTTCTTCTACAAACTCAAATATATCTCCTGGCTTACATTCCAGTATCTCGCAGAGTCTGGAGAGTGTGCCTGTTGTAATGTGCTGGTGCCGAGAGGCAATTGAAGATAGAGTTCTTTCGTTTTGAAATCCAGCCTTCAGGGATAACTGCTGCATCGTTATCCTCTTCTCATATGCCAGTCGGTATAACTTCTCGTAACTTATCATAATAATATTATATAATGCACAGTAGACAAAATCAAGACCTGGGTGTATAATTTAATTATGATAAGTATGGCTCCTTTTATGAGGCTTTTGGCTGAAAGGGAAATTGATTTGGAACAGCTTTCTCAAGTTACCCAGATTCCGCTTAACCGTCTTTTGTCATTCAGGCACGGTACAGTTTTGAATCAGGAAGAACTTGATGTGATTTGTCGTGTCTTGAACTGTCAGCCGTGTGATGTAGTTGAGTTTAGGAAGGAAAAGACTTCAGGACATTGGGAGTGGGTTAGTGATTAGTATTAAACCTTTGTTTGGATTTTTGGCTTATCATAATATTTCTTATACGGAGCTTTCAGAGAAAAGCGGAGTTTCTGTTCCGACTTTAACCAAGATGAAAAAGACAGGAGAGTTTACGTTCTCGGTTATTGATAAAATCTGTCTGGCCCTGAATGTGAATATCAAAGATATAATGAGGTACGAATGAAAAAACTGTTTTTGATTTTAATGTTTTGTCTGTGCGGCTCTCTTTATGCGGATGAATATTGTACGGGAGATGTCATCACTTATTCTTTAGACGTTACGGGAAACTGTCTTGCTGGTTACAGAACTGGTAAATTAACGGCAATAATTCCTTATGAGAACGGGTATCTCTTAAAGATTTTTGAAGAAAATGAAAATCTGACTTATGAAATTTTCGTTACGAAAGGCTTTGTATTTTATTCATACAGAAAAACATTTGACAGAGATTTTATCTGGTATATACAGTTTTTTAAGAATACGATTACAAACCTGTCTCCGAACAGGTTTGATACGGAAAAGAAAAAATATTTAGAAACAGACAGCGAATTGAAGATTCTTTATCTGGACGAAGCCATATTAAACGAACAGGACTAACACTGTTTAATAACCTCTTTCTCTGTGATATACGACCCGAACTGACTTTCCAGCACGATACACTTATAACCCTCAAACTGCTTCCAGGCCTGAGTAGTCAGCTCCCAGGCATCCTTTTTCATTTTGTCTATGGCAAATATAATCTGCCATTCACTCCTGATCGTCTTCTTTGCCAGGACAACGTACTGTTTTTTGTTCATTTTTCTCCTCCATCTGCTCATCAATAGTCTTTACTCTTTCAAACCATACAACTTCATCAAGATAGTAGTCTGTCTTGAATGTGTTTATAAAAAAGCCTTTCTTTTTATCCCGTTGGACTACACCGAGATGATACTGCTTTTCACCTTTCGGGAGCACTTTTACCTGTGTACCAACCCTCAAAAACTCGCCGTTTTTATCTGGAATAGACCATAAGTACGCTTCTTCGTTTTTCTTTACTTCTTCTGTATTTACCAGACCGTGAGATGCAGCAAACATAAAGGCTTCTTCTTCAAACAGTTTATTAAAATACTGTAAAAACAGACAATTACAGATTGCGTGGGCGAGGTGAGGAAGATTGTCTTCTGGGTCTCTTTCTTCTCCCTTGATATACGCCGTTACGTGCCGCATAAGTGCGTCTTTATATCTGTTTACATCATCGCACTTCTTCCAGTTGTCACGCGAATACTTCTCGGCTCCTTTCATAAGAACACGAACAGTATCTTCGAGTTGCTCAAACGGCATAAGCGACCATTGCAGCTTACCTTTATCATTCTTTACAAAATCATTCATCATCTTTCTCCTCGTCTAGCATTTCTAGGTTATTAAAGCAGTCTTCCATATCTTTCCAGACCTGTTCGGCATCTTTAAGTTCTTCTTCTGTCATAGGAATACCGTGTTTTGTGTCTGTTTCTTTTTCATCACTCATTCAACCACCTCGTCAATAAATATAAGTTCCTGTGCATAAGGAAGAGTCCTTGCCCAGTCTATAAACGATTTTGACCATTCAGTAAGTTTGTGATTTCTTCTCTGGCCTTTAGAACACATATTCAGAATATTTTCATAATTCATTGTTACAGTTCTTGTCTGAAGCCAGCTTTCTGGAAGAAGTCTGATGAGTTCCTTCCAATAGCGTTTGTCTTTTGTTTCAAGATATTTCAACCTTATTTGTTCTAATTCATTGAGAAAATTATTCCAAAGATAATCAGTCTTATAAGTTGCAAGCTCCTTAAATCCTTCAAATTCAACTCCTGTTTCAAACTCTTCATAGGTAATGTTTTCGTAATCATCCATTTCAAAACATTCTTTTGT
>Ga0310690_10003520_pt1 | contig 23301 bp, 23 predicted proteins | sample AusTroGonzalo_MG_2_FD_207661 | JGI IMG/M metagenome (GOLD analysis project Ga0310690, IMG submission 207661) | Bovine rumen microbial communities from tropical cattle in Woodstock, Queensland, Australia - Gonzalo_04 (v2) (version 2) | ecosystem: Host-associated > Mammals > Digestive system >... | reverse complement strand
AACACCCTGACACAACGCATGGAGGGGCCTCTGTGCAGCGGCAGCGTCTGCATCGACCTGAGTCACCTCAAGGATGGCGACTGCACTGGATTTGCAGCCTTCAACGGCGATTCCGGTGTGCTGACCGTCCAGAAGAACGGCAAGCGGTTCACTCTCTCGATGAGCGAACAGAACGTCCGTCTTTCCGATCGCGACAAAGTTGTGGAAAAAGTCGAGACGAAAATAGTGGAGGATATAGAACTTCCCTTCTCGAAGAATATCTATCTGCGCATCGACGGCGACTTCCGTGTAGGACGCGACATCGCCACCTTCTACTATAGTTTGGACGGTGAACAATGGACCAAGATAGGCAGCGACTACAAGATGATTTTCGACTACCGCCGTCTCTTTATGGGTACCAAATTTGCCCTCTTCTGCTATGCTACCGCAAAAACCGGCGGCTATGCCGACTTCGATGCATTCAACTACCAGCGGGAAACGTCGGACAAAAACCAATAGCCTCCGACGGTAGTTTTACAGCAATAGCACTATCTGTTCCAAATAGCGACGGTCTGTTTCGTCAAAAGTGGATAAATGCGTGCTGTCGATGTCGAGTACACCGATAACCTTCCTATTGTGCCAGACGGGAACGACGATTTCGCTGCGAGATGCCGACGAGCAGGCGATATGCCCAGGAAACTTCTCGACATCAGGCACTATCTGCGTCTCCTCTTTCGCCCAAGCAGTACCGCAAACTCCCCTACCCCTCTGGATGCGGGTACAGGCCATCGGACCTTGAAACGGACCCAACACCAAATCCTTGCCTACGACACGATAGAAGCCAGTCCACCAGAAATGGAAGGTCTCGTGCAACATCGAAGCCACATTGGCCATATTGGCAATGAGGTCGGGTTCATCTTGCACCACAGCCGCGATCTGTGGTAGCAAAGTTTTGTAGCGCTCCTGCTTCGTCTCGCCTTGAATAATTAACTGTTCTGCCACTCTTACTTTTTGAATTTTGTTCCGCCTGCGCCTGAGCCTTGCGAAGAATTTATTAATTTTGAATTAACTATCCAACCGTTACATCTCCTGGAATATATAGGTCAGTTTCTTGTCCACGCCAAAGATGCTATAGAAGTAGCTGATAATTTCACTGAGATGCTCCTCCCATTGTTCTGACACAAATGAGTTGGGGACTTCAACAAAGACAACTTTATCGCGTACTGCCCATAGATTGGCACAAGCCATATACTGGTTGAAGAAAGTATCGCCGAGACGTTCGCGTGACCTCTCCATCCATAGATCCCACTTCTGCTGATGAATGGGCTGTACTTCGGGACGATCGGACTCTTCCTCCTTCACCTCGATGGCTTCAACGAACTCCTGCTGCCTTGGCTTCTGCTGTTCTAACAGCCATCGGTACAGCACCTCTGTAACGTAAGCGTGTACATTGTCAGGCTGTTTATCCTCTACCAACTTGTCGATGCGCTCAAGTTCGGACTTTAGGTCAAGGCCGTCATAAATAAGGTCCTCCAGTTTAGCCCATTCATTCGGTTGGAGTTGGTAACGGGTGATAAGTGTAGCGCGCATCTTGCCCAGGTATGACTCGTGCTGTTGTGCCTGTCCCATCTTACCCTCAATCAGCGTGAAATGAATACAGTCTGGATCGCCGCGACTGATGCCGTGCGGATAGATTGGCTCGTACTCGAAGCAGAATTCCACCTTACCCTCGTCCGAGAGTTTTTTCATCTCCTTCAGAACCGGGTCGAGCACATCGCGATGGAACGCGCCATACTTTACGTACTTGTTTTCTGTGATACGCTTGCGGTCCTTGCTGAAAGTCAATACGCCAAAGAACTCCTTCAAGTCGATGTAGTTGACCGTGCATTCACCCCTCTTGCGCCAAGCACTTAGATAAATATATAGACGCGGCGTGCGCGGACTGCGGCAAAGCTGAGTGATGCCTTTCAGGTGACGGGTGTAGCCTTTGCGCAGGTTGAGAATCTCACGCGCACTCTCGTCCACCATCTGTATCTTGATGACACCCTTTCTGCGCTGACCGCTCTTATATGCCACACGTTCACCCTCGGCATTAAGTTCTGCTGTCGGAAACTCAATTTTATGGAAGATATTCTGCTTCACATTATATTCCATACCCTCGTATTCGTCAAAGCGCTTGTAGGACATATCGACATGCAACAGAGCCTCGCAGGCAGCCTCCAGCTCACCATACTTCTTGGGGCTGATGCCAAGTTCACGAAGTGGAATCTCGAAATTAAGCAGGTTACCCGACAAATCTTCTGGTTTGAAGAGGAAACTTCTCTCGCCCAGGCTGAGTTGTTCCCGGATGCGATCCTGCAGTTGTGAGATGATGGCAATCATCAGGTTGGTCTGTACTAACGAGAAGTTTCCACGTATCTGTGTGTAGCTCACAGGATTGAGAATAAGATCCTTGTCCTTGTTGCCGGAAAAAGTCTGTACCAGTTCGTTACCAGTACTAACGATTGCGGGACCTTTTTTCTTGACCATTTATATTTCTATTTTATGTTTTCTGCTGCAAAATTAAGCGATTTCATCGAAACATACAAATTTTTTGAGTAGAAAATGTTCCAAACTCTCGCACTTTTCTGTTATTTGTCATTCGCACGTAATTTTATATCGTCTTTTGCACCTCACTTTTCCAATATTTCCTTACCTAATTCATTCCATCCTCTTGCACGAAATTTATACTCCTCTATTGCACCATTATTTACCGATAGTATTGCACCAAATAGTACCCCTTCTCCTGCACCAGTGTTTATATGTATCAGGTCACCTAACTTTTCCACATCTCCTTTACCGGAGTATTACATCATACACGCACCAGAATGTACACCGTATCTTGCACAAACGACAATCAGACTCAAAAGCTCTACTCTTCGCTCTCTCTTGCCCTACCCTATCCTTGTCTTTCCACCCAGCTTACTTTACAAATTACCTATATATATATATATAAATGTACCTGAAGTTCGCACCAAATCTTTACTTTCTGTTCATCAATAGTTCTTGATCGTCGCACCAGGTCTTCCTGAACTTCGCACCACGTCAAAGCAAAATTCTTGAATTTTAACTACTTATGCGGCCATATAATTAATATAATTTGATAACACGATAAAAGAATTTCTATAAAAGATTCTCTATTTATAATAATTGATTGTCTTATCTTGAATATAGAAAATTCTAACTTGCTAGAAATCAGCATGATGTTTTGCCATAGGTGCGAACTTTAAGAACATTTGGTGCGAAAGAACGGAACATTTGGTGTGGAGTATGTATGTTTAGGTGCGGACTTCGGGAAGATATTCTACTTTTTTTCCTTACTGGTGCGGACTTCGGGAACAGTTTATTTTTCCTGTATTTAATCACATCCCCCCCATAATCCATAGCCTAATGTATAAAATCCATAACAAATATCCTATAACCACTAATCTATATGGAGTTCCTACTTGCATATTTAAATATTTGGATACTCAGGTGTTTGCCTATTTGTGTCTTAAAATCCGTCTATACTTATAGGCTTATATATGTGTGTATTTGTATTTATGTATATCTAGATAGTCAAATGTTCCGCTATTTAAGCATCTATATATTTCCTTATACGTACATATTAGAATATCTTCAAATATTTGAATATCTTAACTGTGTTTCTTCTATTTCAACCGATAAACTCCCTGTAATTCTTAAATATCTGAATCTTTATAAATATAAAAATATGCGAATATTAAAAAATATTTGGGTATTTCCTTGCAAGATTCATTTTAATGATTTACCTTTGTAGCACGAATCATATTGAAAATAACCTAAGTATATGTCTCAAGTTATTTCTCTTTTACATGATAAAGGCGGCTGTGCTAAAACAACCACCTGTGTGAATTTGGGCTTTGCCCTTTGGCTTCTTGGGAAGAAGGTTCTGCTTGTCGATACCGATCCGCAATGTAACTTGACGGATACTGTCGATAAAACCGTCCATTTGGAAGCAGAAAGTACAATCTATGATTGGCTTCACGATGCTCAACCTGGCGAATCGCTTCCCCTTCCTATCTATACGCGTTACGACGGATTGGACTATGTGCCTGGCAGTCATAGCATGAGCAATATCAATGCCGAGCTGCAGCTGATGTACAACCGCGAACGTCGTTTAGCAGATTTCCTCAATCTTGTGGATCCTGATTCCGGACAGAAAATACGTGATATGTATGACTATGTCTTTATTGATTGTGCTCCAGGCGGCGAAACGTTGATGAATACTAACGCACTGGTTGCCAGTGATTTCGTGATTGTTCCGACTGAAGCTGGCATCTATAGCTTGCAGGGTTTGCCGCGTTTGCTCGACTATATTAATAAGGTACACACCCAACTTCGTTGTCCGGTTACTATTATGGGCTATCTTTTGGTACGTTGGAACAAGAACCGCAGCATCAGCCGCGAGGTTAAGGAATACTACAGCAATATAGAAGAAGTCAAGGCCCCTCTGTTCCCTGTTAGTGTTCGCGAAAGCGTAAGGTGCACAGAATCTGTAGCTTACGAGATGTCTCTCTTCGAATACGCCAGCAATAGTCCTGTAGCCGATGATTATATGAGGGTGGCCGAATATATGATAGGTCGCAAGGCCCGTCCCAAGAATTGGACGCCAGCGCGCTGGGGACAGATAGCTAATGCTGCATACCAGAATTTCATCCGCGAACGGAGTATGTAAGTGTTCAAATATTTAAATAATCAGATACGCGGATATTCAAATATTTGGGTATTTAGATTTTTGGATATTGCAGCTTGACAGTAAATTAATGAAGTGAAATAATAAGAAACTAATTAACAACAATATTATGGCAATTAAAAAGAAATCGCTGAATATCAGTAGAGTAGCGCAAGAAGCAACACAGAATTTTGTGGCTCCAAAACCCTTGGCCAGTAATGAGGTAGTACGTACACAGATCGTTCAGGAGACACCGGCTCCGAAGCCTTTGCGTCGCGTTTGCACTATCCAGAAGGTTGGTGGATTCAGCTTCTTCACGACCGAAGAGGACCGCAATGCCCTCGACTACATTACCTTCCGCCAGAAGTACGAGAAGCAGAATGTGGTTCGTGCAGCCCTTCATCAGTTCCTGAAACAACACTATAAAGAGGGACAGGGACTCGATGTGGAGTCACAGCATATCATCGAGCAGTTCGAAGACAGTGTTTATCAGTGGGTTTGACCGCTAGGGTAGGGTAGTACGCCCTATTGTTCAAAATGTTGTAATGATTTATTCACATATTTTGAGCACGATAAATGTGGACGAACTCCCCTTTGATAAAACATATTCCGAGGTGCGAAACTTTGGAACATGTCGGAATCTTTCGGAAAAACCTCTGATTTTATTCACCAGGATAGGGCTTTTTCATTGTTTTTTTCAAATTAGAGAAGCCTTTTTCGGGTGAAAATGCCCCAAAAGGGACCAGATTTTTGCAGAAATCAATCTTTCTAGAAAAAATGTTCACAAAGTCCGCACCAAGTCTGTTTTTTTAGAACGAGGTGCGGACTTCGGGAACATTAAGTGGGATTCAGACAAATATTATCTTAGTTTGGCTTCGTTCTTTTCAAGATAATGTCTTGTTTATGATTTCAGAAACTGTATTTCGGATTTCTGTGACATAGTTCTGCGAATAAATCTTCCCGAAGTCCGCACCTCGTATTTACATCAAGAGGGTAGGGAGGTGCGAACTTTGGGAAGACTTTGCTGCAGGCAGGTGTGGTTTGAGTCTGGATTTACCAAGACTTTTCTTGTGTTTCGATGGATTTTCAAAAGCCATTAGACATTTGCTCCCATCAGGTGCGGACTTTGGGAACAGTTTGCTGCTCCGAAGGGAGGCGGGGGCTCCTACAGCAACGGCTATGCCCAAGTCTGTCTTCTCCGCCTACACTTCTGCGATGACTTCTATTTCCACCAACGCACCCTTCGGCAAAGACTTGACGGCAACAGCAGAGCGGGCAGGATAAGGCTCATCAAAGAACTCTGCATAGACGCTATTCATCTCGGCAAAGTCATTCATATCTGCCAAGAATACTGTCGTTTTCACGACATTGCCCATAGTTAGACCCGACCCTTCCAAGATAGCCTTCACATTAGTCAGGGACTGGCGAGTCTGTTCCTTGATTCCTCCCTCCACGATAGTTCCTGTAGCAGGATCAATAGGAATCTGACCAGAGGTGTAAATGAAACTTCCTACATAGATGGCTTGGCTATAAGGCCCGATGGCAGCAGGTGCCTTGACTGTACTTATTGCTTTCATATTCACTTGTATTTTTCAAGTTTCATGTCACAAAGTTAGGGATTTTTGTCATATTCATAGAAATATGATACCTCTTTATTCGTTTAACGAGAGCAAAATTACATAAAATGTGGTATAAATACCCCTGTGATTGATTTTACTAAAGAAAAATTTGTATCTTTGTACCAACGCGAGTGCACGAACATCATTTATTTAAACAGGGAAAGGCTCGGAGAAGGAAGACAATAGCAAGACCGTAGAAAGACGGAAAAAAGACGGAAGGCTCAGAGTGGTAATGAAGATGGATTTATGGAAGTTTCAATGCTTAAATGCTGTTTTTAAAGGATACGTTTGGTAATATCGCCAACTTTTATTATATTTGCACTCAATTTTAATTTAATAAAGATGAGCGAAAAACCTCTTAATCGACTGAAAGTGGTCCTTGTAGAGAACCAAAAGACAAGCAAATGGCTGGCAGAACAGTTAGGCGTCTCTGCCGTAACTGTCAGCAAGTGGTGCACCAACATGCACCAGCCCGACCTGCAAACTTTGGCCAAAATAGCCGAGCTGATAGGATGTGAGAAGCGAGAGTTGATAACGGAGTGAGGAAGTAACGAAAAAAGAAAAGAGCAATGAATACGAACCCTCCTTTAGTCCTCCTTTGGTGGTCCTTTAGTCCTCCTTTAGGTTCCTTCCTATAGTGTAGGGCTATTGTGCGGATAGTGTAGCGATATCGTAGGAATATCCAAGAAAAATGATGTAAAAAATGTATATGACAGATTTACAAAAAAAATACAGTCAGGCAGACGAGAACAACCGAAAACTATCTGCTTATCGTCCATTGCCACCAGAGACGCTGAAGTCGCTGCGTGAATACTATCGTGTGGGGCTGACCTATACCAGTAATGCCCTGGAAGGCAACAGTCTGACTGAATCTGAAACCAAAGTGGTTATCGAAGACGGGCTGACGATAGAAGGCAAGCCGCTGCGCGACCATTACGAGGCTGTTGGTCATGCGAAGGCCTACGACTACATTTACAATATCACAGAGAAAGTAGGGTTGGCAGAAGAAGATATCCTCAGTCTGCATCGTTTGTTCTATCAGCAGATAGATTCCGAGAAAGCCGGACACTACCGCAACGTGAAGGCTGCGAGTAAGCGAGAGCAGAGTGGAGCTTGCTTCGACTCTGCCAAGCGTGAGCAGGCTCGACCGGAGATCAATGTGTATATCAGTGGCAGTCGCTATGCAGTTGCTTCCGTCTCGAAGATTCCTGCTGAGATGCAGAAACTCGTCAAGTGGTACAATGAAAACGAGAAGAAGCTACACCCCGTGGAACTGGCCGCAACGTTGCATCAGCGTTTTGTGTATATTCACCCCTTCGTCGATGGTAACGGACGTGTAGCCCGTCTATTGATGAACCTCGCTCTGCTGCGTAATGGATATACTATCGCTATCATTCCAGCTATCCTTCGTCATGAATACATCTATTCGCTCGAAACGGCTCATACCCGTCCGGAGGTATTCACAGACTTTATTGCTGACCGCGTGATAGCCACCCAGCTCGACCTGCTCCGACTGATGAGGGACGAGAATGATACTGTAAATGATACTGTAAATGATACTGTAAAACGTACGGACACATCTCAATTATCCAGAACCGAACAAGCGGTACTGGATGCTATTAGTATGCATCCCGACTACTCCTATGAACAGCTGGCAACAACGTGTGGCGTGTCGCGTCCAACTATTGCCAGAACAGTCAAGTCATTACAAGTCTATAACCGCATCCGTCGTGTTGGCTCTGATAAGACAGGACATTGGGAAGTCCTCCTTTAGGCTCCTTCCGAATAAATGTGATTAACAAGGCAAAAGAAGCATGTGAGAATGTAGGGCAGCCAATAATGGATCATTTTATTGACGTCAATAAGATGGTCGAATTGGGTAGTGGGGCGCAACGACAGATTGATGACATTATGCTCACGCGCTATGCCTGATGAGTGAGAAAAAGAAAGCATTACAGAACAAGAAGGAATAAAAGAAGTTAAAGAAATTTTGTGCTTTCCTAATTTATTATTAAATTTGCAAGGCAAACACCAAAGAACCATTAAAGACTGACAACGGAGAGCAGTCGTAGTTTAATAACCCGTCAACTCTATCCAGTCGTAAGACAGAAAACTGACAACCTAAATCAGCGAACTACAAATTGAACTCTAATTATAGGAATTAGAGATCAACTAGAGATCAACTAGAGATCATTTAGAGATTAATTAGAGTTCAATTGGAATTCAATTGGAGTTCTTTTGGAATTCCTTAGGAATTCGATTGGAGATTAATTGGAATTCAATATGAGATTAACATAAGACCAATATGAGAGTAATATGGTTTTTTTTGAAGAATGGGAAATGTCAGAAAGCGAACAAGTTTCCGACAAATTCGAGATTTGTTGCATACTAAAATTCCCATAATTCACCAAGAAGAGCACCAACAAGGGGGAAGTACAGAGAAAGAAAGAAGAAAATTCTTTCTTTTTTTGTATCGTGTTTGTTTTATTCGTATATTTGCAATCAAATAACAGTGAACCAAATGTTGCTACAACGTGGTATCATGCTCATTCTTTGAGTTAGTAGGTAACTCAAAATGACAACAGACCCTGAAGCTTTCACACTGAAGGAGGAAATAAGAGGAAATTAATAACGATATGGCGAAGACGATACATACTGTATTATATGACGACGTGCTTGACGGTTCAAAAATCGTCACCATGGATAATTGCGTTTGCCAGTTGTATGATATTAAGCGTGATTATGATGCACTCATTAGAGATTCAAAAGAAAACTTAGCAAAACCCGCTTTGTATGTGCTCTTAAACAGGAACGCCCATAAGGCATATATTGGTGAAACGGATGATTTCTCTCAGCGCATTGCCTCTCACATGCTGAAAAAGGAGTTTTGGGATGAAGCTCTTGCTTTTATGGCAAACGACAATTCACTGACAACAACAGAGGTTAGATATCTGGAGTCATTATCGTATGAGGTTGCTAAAGCTGCTGGTGTTTATGATCTCAGTGAGAATACTCAGGTTCCCAAACGCCCTTACGTTCAGTCCATACAGGAATATAAGATCAAAGACTTCTTCAATTACGTCAAACTGCTCACTAAGTTTGTTGGATGTAACGTGTTTGAAAAGATTACAAGCCATCAGCAAAGTGCAAGTTTCTCCTCTTCTGTCCGAAAGATAATATCTGTTGATTTGGGTATTACTTCACAAGATTTGGAGGGTAGAGAAGTGAAGCTATCTCTGAATGGCGTTGTATACAACAAAGGGAAGTTTGGTTTTGCTGTTGTGAAGGAATACCTGAAGTTCCATCCTAAGGCAACGATTGCTGAACTGAAGGAGATTTTCCATATAGGCCTTTTAGGTAGCTGGGGACGATGGGAATTGCTGGAAGACGATTTGGATTATGCCAAAAGCCTAAAAGAATCATCAGGTCAATTTAGGCATCTTGTCAAAGACGAGTTTGTTTTAACAAGTGGAGATAACATCCGCTTCGTTGTATCTAACCAATGGGACAAGGTAAATATCCTGAATCTTCTACAGATAGCTAAGAATCAGGGCTGGAAATATGAAATTATAAAGACGTGATTATAATGAAAACTTAACCCCGGAGTATGAATTGCTTCAGGGACTTCGGGGGATTCCGTTGCAAAGATAAGAATAATATTTGAAACTGGCAAGAAAAAAGGAGAAAAATTTGATGAAATACAAGGAATATGAGGTTGCTTTCTCTCCTGCGAGGCTAAATAGATACAAAAATGCCTGTGGTGGAGACACTCGCAAGACGATGTTGCTGTATCGCCACAACGTGAAGTTGTGTCAGAAATACTATGGTGTTCTGAACATCTTTGAGATAATTCTACGTAATGCCATCGATAGGCATTATCGTGCGTATTTCAACGATGCCGACTGGATTATCAATCAGTTGCAGCCCGGTGGGATGTTAGAACACACACCACATAAGGCAGAGGCTCTGAAACATCATAATCAACTGATAAAAAAGGGAATGTACACTCCTGATAAGATGCTATCAGCACAGAGCTTTGGCTTCTGGACGTACATGTTTAACAAGATGCCGTTCAATGCAGGCGGGAAAAATCTGTTAGACATTTTCCCTAACAAACAGATTGGATTGGGCCAGAAAGCTGTATATAATGAGCTAAAGGATATCAAAAAATTTCGTAACCGCATAGCCCATCACGAACCAATTTGCTTTGACGCACATGGAAACAGGAACTTGGTGTATGCACAAGCCAATTATAAGCAAATCATCAAGTACCTAGCCTTCCTCGGTTATACGGAGAGGGAAATTCTATATGGATATGATGTGCAAACCCAAGAGTTGATGAATAAAATTTATAGCCTATAAATTATGAATGAATCTGATATTGTTTATGTAGTTAATCGAGTACAAATCTCCGCTTCTGAATACAACCAGAACGGATATACTCAAACGTTTTTGTTTAGAGACAAAGCGAAGGCTGAAAAGTACTTTAAAGATTTGCGTTCGGAAGATCTATCAGAACTAGATAGGTTAGAGTGTGATTATGAGATATATACTGACTCTGATGAAAAGTTCCATGTTTCATGGGATAGTGACCTGGAAATGGTGTTCATAACATTGAAGGAGAATACAATACAATAGGGTATGAAATACAGCTTTAAGATTATTGAGACCTATAGCAAAAGTGTTGAAGTCGAAGCAGAGTCAGAAGACGAGGCTTTCGAGAAGGTTCGTGATAGCTATGAAGCTGGCGAAATCGAATTTGAAGTAGCTGATGATTTTGACGAGTGGGAGATATTTCCTGAAAGATGAGTTAAGTATAAAAAGATAGGACTATGATTAATTATCAATTTTTCCCACGCTCTAGGGGTGTCACACCAGAAATCCAGCAAATTATTGACTGCTTTAAGGTTGTTGACCAAGAGAGAGACAACAAACAGCATCTTGTTTCTAACGATATGCTTGCATTATTGCGCCCTCATCTTGAAAGCATCGGATTTCGAGTTGAACAAGGGAAGAAGAAAGAAGAGAAAATTGATGTCCCAGTTCTGTTTGGTGAGAATAATGAGATAGACAAATCGTTCTATGCTGATGGCCTCAGCTCTGACGGACATATTGTCATCGAGGTTGAAGCTGGCCGTGCAGTCTACAACAATCAGTTCTTAAAGGACATCTTTCAAGCATGTATGATGTTTGAGGTTGAGTATCTTGTTATTGCAGTCCTTAATGAATACTCTTCCTTGTCTAATGGGAAACCTGTAATCCATTATGACTATCAAATCATAAAGACATTCTTGGAAACTTTATACATTAACGGAAGGTTACAGTTGCCGTTGAAGGGTATTCTGCTTGTAGGATATTAAAATCATAATGACAAGTCAATATCATAATGGTCAATTAACCAACATTCAGACATTTCCAGACTACGACGAGGCTGACAAGGCCGGACATAGTATGTTGCCGCCACAGCTCTTTGAGATTGACATGTTCGATATGCACGAGCAATATCCTAAGGATGTCAAGATTATCAGCAATCCGTTTGCTCGCAAGAAGAACATTGATAATAGCAACCTCGATGACTCGAAGAACGTTTTGGTAAGTCTTGTTCCAGACAAGTATATCGAACCCTACACCAATCAGCGTGCAAAAGCCTACTTTACAGGTAAGAAGTTCCCCTCGACTGTGAAGCTCAACAAACTCTATTACTTTATGCCTTACACCAAAGGTAAGGGTATCCGCGACTTGTATCAGATAGAGGTGGCTCGTGTAGGAACCAAACATGAATTTGTTGAGACAGCAGACGAGAATGACTTCCGTTTGGTGTTCGAGATTAAGTTTGTCAAGCAGCTTTTTGATGACTACAAGCCCATCAAACTGATGATTTGGCGTACGTTTACGGATACAAATCTGAGGGCGATATTAGCGATGTGATAAGTTCATTTATTCACTGCATTTCATTATAAGAGAAAATGTTTCCTACTGATTATAAGTTTGATGTTGTTCTTGGGTACGTTTGCGAGGAGCAGGTTGTTGCTGGCATTCAGGGACAAATGGCGGTCTCTGAAAAACAATATTTCATCTCTTTCAAGGCATCACACCAAATGTCAAACCTATTGTTAAAAGACGTCAACTCATTCGTATTCCATAAATTTAATAAATACTTCAGGATTAAATCATGTTCTTTCAACAACCAGCCTCTTACTACAAACTTTACAAAGAGTGTAATAACGCATTTAAGGCTCCATACCCATGAAGATGATGACTTTATTGAATGGGTTTTGGGCGTGGACAAATTCTCTATCCTAAAAAAGATAGATGGGGAAAACACAGAGGCTCCCATTCAATTCTATTTGATGAATTTTGGAACAGACCTTGTGCATGAACTTCCTTTTTCAGACTCGTCTCAGGCAATATTGGATAATAAACGTGATGATCGCAACTTGATATATAGGGGAGGAAAGGTGAAAATTGGTTTTGACAGTGATTCCAATACTCCCTACCTAAGATTCTCAACTCATAAAGATTCTATTCATCAGGAGTTCTTGTGTCTGTTATCTTTTTATTATCAGTTACCAATAAAAAACTGGATTGTTGTCAAACATAAGAAGGATTGTTTGGAATATAATTATTCGTCCCCGTTCGTAGCATATAAAGGTGATAGCAAAAGACAGAAGGAATGGGATTGCTATAGTACCAAAGATGAGAAACATCTCAGATTGGATGACTTTGTCGATTCTGTTAATACATTCATCGAACAATCTCCAGTTTTTCAGAAAGATATCGTATTTAAGGCGCTATATAATTTCGTTGATATACAAATGGATTCTGATCAAAGTCAGTTTATATTCCTTGTTAACATCTTGTCTACTTTATCAGAAAAAATGCATAAATACAAGGGTGATACCACTCGAATAATAAAGAAACTTTTCAAGTTACACAATGTCTCATTTCCGCAAATAGACGACGAATTACAAAAACAGAATTTTCAGAGAACTGAAGTAAAAAAGCAAAAATGCTGGTTTTTTAAGTTCTGTTTACGGAGGAAACTCATGAAAAGTGACCAAAGAATCAATACATTTGTTGATTTGCGGAATGAACTAACACACGGATTACCAACAAAAGAGATGCTAGATTACCTACATAATTCTTTAATACTTCCAAGACTAAAAATGGGAGTGTTCTTTATCCTGCTTTCTGAACTTGGAATGAAAGATCTAAAGTATCGATATTTAACTGATGCGTTAAAGGTTCAGAAGTCTTAACGATTCTTTATAGCTATGCATTTGTAGGATTGTTGATGAAGAGGCAAGGAAAATAGACGAACAGGTATATGCTTACATTGATGATGATTTCTTTTCCTTAAGTTTAGAAAAGTTTATTGAGAAAGCTAAGTCTTCATTGGATTAAATAGTAATTATGAGAAGACGCAAAATATACGTAGCAAGTAGCTGGCGCAACGGGTATTATCCTGAAGTAGTGGCCAAATTGAGGGAGGCAGGACATGATGTATATGACTTCCGCAATCCGCCTTCGGGTGATCCTGGATTTAAGTGGAACTGCGTGAGTGAGGACTTCATGGAATGGAGTCCACAGCAGTACCGTGACATGCTGCAACACCCCAAGGCCGAACGTCAGTTTCACAACGACATTGAGGCGATGGAGGTTTGCGATACTTGCGTGTTGGTTTTGCCTTGTGGTAGGAGTGCCCACACTGAGGCTGGTTGGTTTGCAGGTAAAGGGAGGACGACTATTGCATATATTCCTGAGCGACAGGAGCCGGAGCTGATGTATAAACTGTTCAGTAAGGTATGTTGTTCGATAGACGAACTAATAGAAGCCCTCAAGTAAATATGGACCTCCTCACACCCCAACAACGCAGCAAGAATATGGCTGCTATCCATTCAAAGGATACGAAGCCGGAGATGATTGTGCGTAAGGGGTTGTGGAAGAGAGGATTCAGATATAGACTAAACCACAAGCGGCTACCTGGACATCCAGACCTAGTACTGAGGAAATACAGGACATGCATCTTCATAAACGGGTGCTTTTGGCACGGACACAAGGTGACGGAGTCACCGGTTCAAGATTCAGGGTTCAAGGTTCAAGGGTCTGAGTGTTGTAAGATTCCGAAGACGAATCGCGAGTTTTGGGTGGCGAAGATTTGCAGGAACAAGGAGCGGGACCGCGAGGAGCAGAAGAAACTGGCAACGATGGGATGGCATTGCATCACGGTATGGGAATGCGAGTTGAAGCCCAAACAAAGAGAGCAGACGCTGGACTCTATCGCTTTTACCTTGAACCACATCTTCCTGCAAGACAGAGGAGGTCTGATGGATGAGGTGAGAGGTCTGATGGATGAAGTAAGAGGTAAGAAGGATGAGGTAGGAGGTCTGATGGCTTATCCGCAGTTGGAGGAAGAGGACGTGCAAATGCTGATGGCGGCAGAGGAAATGGAAGAGGTCTGACGGAGGCGCTGCACTTGAATGAGCATGAGGCAGCGAAGTGGCTGGCGAGGGACGAGTTGGAGAGTGTGAAATGGTTGCCGGCAGATATGGAAGTGGTAGAGAAATTAAAAAATGAAACAATCTAATATAAAATGTACATGAAGAAGTTTTTTACTGGTATGTTGGCCTACGGTCGAGCCTGCTCACACTCGGCGAAACTAATGCAAGCATCGTTTCGCTCTTGTTTCTTGCGCTCCATTGGTGCTCAGGCGAACAAGTTCGGAGTCCTCGCGGCCTTGGCAACGTTGGGGCTGACAACGGCCTGCGGACAGGCAAATTATGAAAACGCGGACGTGAAGGAATTCGCGGAGTTGATGAATGACCCAAACGTCGTGGTGCTGGATGTGCGCACATTCGATGAATTCAAAGACGGACACCTCGAGGGAGCCGTGAACATCGACCAGGCACAAAGCGACTTTATTCAGAAGGCGAAAGAGGCGATGCCTTCCGACAAGACGATTGCTGTGTATTGCAGAAGCGGCCGGCGCTCGGCAAGCGCTGCAGAAAGATTGGCTGCGGAGGGTTATGAGGCAGTGAACCTGAAGGGTGGCATCATTGCCTGGAAAGAGGCTCAGATGCTTGTGACTACTGACACGTACGAGGTGGATGTGTTCAAGACTAAGAGCGGGAAGACAGTGAAGTTCCATGCGTTGGTTCATGCCAGCATCCGCATCGAGTATGACGGTAAGGAGATAGAGATTGACCCTGTGACGAAGCTTGGCAACAAGACAATTGACTATACCGCGATGCCGATGGCAGACTATCTCTTTGTGACACACGAACATGGTGACCACTTCGACAAGGAAGCCATCAAACTATTGACAGGCGACAAAACGCAACTGGTAATGAATAAGCGGTGTGCGGATATGTATGGCCCATGCGCCGTATTGTACAATAACCAAAGTGCCACGTTGGGTGACATTGAGGTTGAGGCTGTGCCTGCCTACAACATCAGCGAGGGTCGTACGCAGTTCCATCCCAAGGGTCGTGACAACGGTTATATCCTCACCATCGACGGGTTGCGTATCTACATCGCAGGTGATACAGAGGACATTCCCGAGATGCAGGACGTAAAGGACATAGACATCGCTTTCCTGCCTTGCAATCAGCCATACACGATGACACCCGGTCAGCTCATCAATGCTGCGAAAACTATCAAACCCCAAGTACTGTTTCCCTATCATTATGGTCAGACGGATGTCAGCGGAATTCCGTTGCAACTTAAGGACTACGGCATAGACGTCCGAATCAGGCATTATGAATGATGCAAATTTTTCTGCCTTCTCATACGAGAAATGAAAAATTATTCGTAATTTAGCAGCCAGAAACAGCAATAACATGAAATTTGACAAGCATTTGGCGGGTATGGATAATAAACAATTCTCTCTCATGAAAAAGACGAGCTTTCTTCTTGTTTTCCTGGCTGTGGTTAATTTCAGCTGTACGGGAACGAATACTAAAAACACCAAAGCGGAGCCACCCGCTCCGTATGGTCCTGTGCCGACAGCACGGCAGCTTGCCTGGCACGATATGCAGATGTATGCTTTCATCCACTTCACTACCACTACCTATCGCGATGTGGAGTGGGGATATGGCGACGCTTCGCCCGATGAGTTCCAACCCACTCGCTTCAACCCCCACCAATGGGTGGAAGTGCTGAAGGCTGCGGGCATGAAGGGTGTGGTGCTGACAGCTAAGCATCACGACGGTTTCTGTCTCTGGCCAAGTCGCCTGACGGACTACAGTGTGGCGTACAGTTCGTGGCGCAACGGCAAGGGAGATGTCGTGGGCGAACTGGCGGCGGAAGCAGCAAAGGCAGGACTGAAGTTCGGTGTCTATCTCTCGCCTTGGGATCGTCACGATTTGCGCTACGGCACACCTGACTACATTGATTATTTCCGAGGTCAGTTGAAAGAACTGCTCACTCAGTACGGTCCTATTTTCGAGGTCTGGCAAGATGGTGCAAATGGCGGTGACGGCTATTACGGTGGTTTGCGCGAAAAGCGTACCATCGACAACCGCACCTACTATGACTGGGCAACGACCGACAGCCTGATACGTCAGTTGCAACCGATGGCCTGTATCTTCAGCGACGGCGGTCCAGATACCCGTTGGTGCGGCAACGAAAAAGGCTCAGTAGGCGACCCCAACTGGGCTACTATCAATCGTGACAACTATGCTCCAGGTCATGCTGATAAGAACTGTCTGCAGCACGGCGAGACAGGAGGCACGCATTGGGTGCCAGCTGAAGTTGATGTCTCTATCCGTCCGGGGTGGTTCTATCACGAGAAGGAGGACAATCAAGTGAAGACAGTCGAACAGCTGATGGACATCTATTACACTTCTGTGGGTAGAGGCTCGAACCTTATCCTGAATGTTCCGCCCACAAAGGAAGGTGTCATCCACCCAATCGACTCAGCGCGACTGGTGGCTTTCGGTGAAGCCCTGCAACGCGAGTTTAGTCGTCCGATGAAAACGAGTGCTGTCAAGACTTGGAAGGCGACTAACCAACGACGTGGCTATGCCGTGCGTAATGTCGTGGACGGCAACGCTGAGACCTATTGGGCTACAGACGATGATGTACGCGAGGCCACGATAACGATAACATTGCGGAACCCCGTGCCTCTCTATCGCCTCCGCTTGCGTGAACCCATCCAGTTGGGTCAACGAATAGACAGCTTCCGCGTGGAAGCTCTTACTGCTACAGGTAGTTGGGAAGAAGTTGCAACCGGAACCACCATCGGTCCACAGCGTTTGGTGCGTCTGCCTGAAGTGGAAGCCCGCGCCCTCAGAATTACTGTGAGCAGTTCTGTCGCCTGTCCTCTGTTGAAGGAGGTGCAGTTCTTCCTTCCGCCCGAGCCAAAGAAGGGAAAAAGCAAATAATGTTCGGAAAAATGAAGAAAAAATTGCTTTCCTTTTGCTTTTTGCTCAAAAAAACATAAATTTGCATCGGAATAGACTATTTATTAACCTATTAAATCTTTTGTACTATGGCTTACAAGATTATTGACATCGAGGGTATAGGCGAAGCTTATGCTCCGAAACTCATCAAGGCAGGTATCGTGAAAGTTGAAGACCTGTTGAAGAAATGTGCAGCACCTAAAGGTCGTGCCGAGCTGGCTGCAGCTACAGGTATCAGCGAGAAACTGATTTTGACGTGGACAAATCACGCTGACCTCTTCCGCATCAAGGGTGTAGGTCCGCAGTTCTCCGAACTGCTCGAGGCTGCTGGAGTTGACACAGTCAAGGAATTCCGTCATCGTGTGGCAGAGAACCTGGTGCAGAAACTTCAGGAGACCAACGATGCAAAGCGTCTGGTTCGTCGCGTTCCTTCTGTAAAGCAAGTCGCAAAGATGATTGAGGCAGCCAAGGAACTGAAGCCAGTGATGACGTATTAAACTCAATAGGGAGTTCACTACTGTCCCGTTAAAGTGGACTAATCGCTCTTTGAAATAATTGAAATTCAGTCTATTAGGCAGGTTTTTGAAATGAAACGGACTTGATTTTGTAACTTTGCAGCCAAATATAATTGACTGCTATGTTCCAAGACAAATACGTTTTTGCTCAACTTACCGCTTTTCTGAACAGGACTCAGTTTAACAACTACGTTCGCAAGTATGATGGTAATCGCTACGTGAAGCACTTCACCTGCTGGAACCAGCTGCTTGCAATGATGTTTGGTCAACTGAGTAATCGTGAGAGTCTTCGTGATCTGATTGTGGCTTTTGAAGCACATCGGGCCAAGCAATACCATCTTGGATTAGGTCGTGAGCCTATCGCCAAAACGACTCTTGCGTCAGCAAATCAGAATCGTGACTACAGGATCTTCGAGGACTTCGCTTTCTATATGATGAAGGAAGCCTGCGAGAAGCGAACGACCAACATCTTGGATATCCCTGGAAAGAAATATGCCTTTGATTCAACTACTATCCCGTTGTGTCTGGCAACATTCCCATGGGCGAAGTTTCGAAGAAAGAAGGGAGGCGTCAAAGCCCATGTCTTATATGACATTGAGGCTCAGGTTCCGGCCTTCTATACTGTGACCACAGCATCCAAGCATGATTCGACGACAATGTCTTCAATTTCCTGTGAGCCAAATGCTTACTACATATTCGACAGGGCTTATGACTCATTTAAGGAACTCTACAGGATACACCTTACAGAGTCTTTCTTCGTAGTCAGAGCCAAGACGAACCTGAAGTACAAGATTGTCAAATGGAAGCGAAGAATGCCTAAGAACGTGCTGACTGATGCAGAAGTAAAACTGGCTGGTTATCTCTCCGAGAAGAAGTATCCAGAGTCATTCAGACTCATTCGCTACTATGACGAGGAAGACGACCGTGAGTTCACTTTCCTGACGAATGCAAAGCATCTTTCCGCATTGGATGTCGCAAATCTCTATAAGAAAAGATGGCTGGTAGAACTATTCTTCAAATGGCTCAAGCAACATCTAAAGATAAAGAGGTTTTGGGGTACGACGGAGAATGCTGTCCGCATACAAATCAGTGTGGCCATTATCACTTACTGTCTCGTGGCTATTGTCCAACATGATATGCGATTAGAACGCTCGACCTATGAGGTCTTGCAGATTCTTAGCATCTCATTGACAGACAAGACTCACTTACGAGACCTGTTCGATAAGACTAATTTCAACGATGTCAAAGATCAATTTGGTCCCCTTATTCCGGGGTTATTTGATTAATATTTAACTCGTCCCAATTTTAACGGGACACTAATGATATGCTGCAAAAATACGAAAAATAATTGAAAGGAATCATAATAACCCCAAAAAAAATTATTCTCCTTCTTTTCTAACTATACTCACTAAAATTTTTGTATCTTTGCAATCATAGAGTCAAATAAATAAGTTTGAGTTATGACTGAATATCAGTATGAATAACATTATCCCCAAGAAAAAGAAAGAGTGCTTTGCTCTGCTTGATGAGATGTTGAGCGAAGAGGACAAGCGAGCCATTATTGAGAAAGATGTTTTTGAACTTCATTTTACTCTTGGCCTGTGGATTCGTAATAATTGGATATATCCCCAAAGTGAAGAAGAAACAGAGGACCTGCTGAAGACCTTTAGTAAGGAACCTCAGTTCTATCACCCAGATGACTGTTCTACAACCATCCTGGAAGCATATAGGAAATACCTGAAACGAAAAATCAAAAATAAAAGACTTATGGCAACATTATTTGAATACAAGTGCAAGAAATGCGGATATACCGTATTAGCTAACCCCAAAGGGCATGATGTGCTGATGTCTGGTGAAATCATAAAGACTCCCGTTCCAGACAAATGCCCGGAGTGTGGAGAAGAAATGAAGAAAACAGGAAAGGTAATGATGGTGGATTAGAAGAGGGCTGAAGTATGAAGGCTGATGGAAGAGGGCTGAGGTCTGATGTCTGAAATGCGAGGTGAAATTTTAAGAATTTTTCCTCGTTTTTCTTTTGTTTTCTCCGTAGAAAACTGTAAATTTGCGTGCAATTATGAAGAAAAACAGACTAAACACACATATATGCATAAGATTTACTTCACAAAAATATGCAAATTGTTGCTCGCAACATGTGCTTGCTTCGTACAGACGAACATCTGGGCTGTGACGGAGGTTAATGTGGAGACGGCAGGTACGCTCTCTTCACTCATCTCGACTTCCGACAAGGAACTGAAGGTGACGGGCTTCATCAACGGCTCCGACATCAAATTCATCCGTTCGCTGGTGAGCAAGGGAACAGTCACTTCGCTCGACTGGTCGGGAGTCCATATCGTGGCTGGCGGCGATGCCTACGTCGAGAGCTACAAGACGGCAGACGACATCATCGGCGAACAGATGTTCTACAAGTGCTCGAAACTTCAGGTTATGATGCTGCCAACGACGGTGACCGCCATACAGAAGAATGCGTTCGCCAATACTGGACTCAAGTCGATAGACATCCCGAACAGCGTCAGGTCGGTGGGCGAGGATGCCTTTGCCTATTGCAGTTCCCTGGCATCGGTTGTCATCGGCAAGAAGGTGAACCAGCTGAGCAAGGGCACGTTCTATGGATCTGATGCACTGAAAAAGGCCTACGTGAAGCCCATCACGCCTCCAAGCCCGCAATCGTATCTCTTCTCATCGAATCCCACTATCTATGTCTATAAGGAGGCTCTGTCGGATTACAGGGAGCTGGGCTGGGGGAGCTTCGGCACTCTCTCCGGCACCCTGGCAACCTACTATCCGCAGGAACCGGACGAAGATGACTACATTTCCGAACTGTGCGGCAGCTTCTTCGAGGATGCAGCCTGCACCCAGCTGAAAACCGAGTATCAGGCTATGAGCGACGAGGACCTGACGACAGCCTTTACAGAAGCAGGTATGCCGGACTATATGGTCGGCATTGCCCTGAAGATAAAGAACCAGAGCTGGGCGAACTACGAGCAGGAGTTCCGCATCCACAGCTACAAGGCCTACAGCGATGCCAACTACTGGAACGACAAGCTGTGGAGCCGTGCCGCTTCCTACATGGGCAACCCGACGGGCATCCTCTGCCAGTCATATACAGACCAGCTCTACGTCTTTGTGGACAGCGACGTTCCCGACGATGCCACGCTCTACATAGCAGGTATAGGCCTCGATAAGATGATCAACAGCGGCAAAACGGGCCAGAAACTGAAGAAAGGTCTCAACATCGTGGACGGTGACGCAGACAAGCTCTACTACATCCTCTATACCGCCGACACGAAGGCGATGACCAAGCGACTGAGCGAGTGGCCCGAGATAAAGATACACATCGAGGGCGGCAAGGTGGAAGGCTACTTCGACGCCTCCCGACATACTGATGCCGACTACAAGAAACTGCTCGCCGGTGCCGCTCATTCCGCCTTCGTCATGAAGGGCAAGCATTCCGTCCTGAGCATCTGGACATCCATCCTCAGAAAGAGATACCCGAACAAAATCGCAAAGACCGTCGAGTGTACGGACAGCCTCTCGGTATGGGAAAAGGATATTACCGGCATCTGCGAGTCTGTAGCCAACGGTGAGAAGGCTGGGGCTCCCTGGTATATCACAGGCGGCGATGCCTTCTATCCGGGCTATTTCAACAATCCCACGTTCGTGGATAACGACTCGCCGGGCTCCTATGCCCACGCCACAGAGTACGGCATCCACCTCTCTGAGGGCGCTTCTCAGTATTTCCTGAATCCCTACAGTACGTCTATTGACGGCTACGACGAGGGAGGTATTGCGCATGAGTTCGGACACCAGCTCCAGTCGCCCTTCATGCTGGAGGGCGTTACCGAGGGCAGCAACGACCTTTTTGCCAATGTCTGCCGCTTCCTCATGGGACACAGGGCTTCTACGGGCAGACCTCTGAGTGTGACGATGCAGGAGTTTGCGCGCCGCGAGCCGTTCTATTGGCGACCCGTTGACAACAGCTGCCTCCGCATGTACTACTCCCTTTACCTCTATTATCATTTGGCGCAGAAGAACACCTCGTTCTATCCCGAGCTCTTCAAGGCTCTGCGCAAGGACAAGATAGTTCCCTACGGCTCGAATACCAACAACTCGGGCCTGAAGTTCGTCCGCAAGGTCTGCGAGGTGGCACAGGAAGACCTCACCGACTTCTTCACCGTCTATGGCTTCTTCGAGCCTGCCAACAACCGCTATCTGGAATGCTACGGCGACCACTATGTCACCAACCGACAGACAGACATCAACAGCACGAAGCGTAAGATTGCCCAATACGAGAAGAAGAACCGCGAGATTATCTTCATAGAAGACCGTGTGGACTATGTCCCGACTACTGGCTTCGTCACGACGGCAGGACAGCACCGCTACTATCGCGACGGGGAACAGGTCGGACAGTGTGGCGACGTGGGTCAGTTCACCAGTTATCTGCCCGGAGCCTGTGCGCCTTCCTCCTATACCTACCTGCAGGCCGACAGCCTCTATGCCTTGGAGGGCGAAGGCGGATTGGGCTTCCTGATGCTCGACGATGAGGGCAACATCCGGTTTGCCGCCAATGCCAAGAACTTCTGCATTCCCTCGAGCATCGGCCGCGATTTCACCATCTACTCACTCGATGCCGACGGTTCCCTGCACGAAATCACCAAGGCTGGAAACGGTACAGAGACAGTGGAACTTACAACTGCAGGCAGACTCCAGACGACATTGGAGAATGAGCAGGTCATAAAGCTGATTGTCAAAGGCAAGATACACGGAAAGGACATCAAGTACATGCGTCAGCTTTGCAGCAAAAACAATCTCCAGTCGATAGATCTCTCACAGGCGCAAATCGTCGCTAACAGCACATACGCTTATTATCAGGATTATAAGACAACAAAGGATGTGTTGGGAGACTATGCATTCTATAACCTGAACAAGCTCGTTTCTGTGGTCATGCCCCAGAACATAACGAAGATAGGTTCGTGGGCGTTCTCGAGTGCCGGGCTCAAGATGGTAGAGATTCCCGATAAGGTGACGAGCATAGG
>Ga0310690_10003519_pt1 | contig 23304 bp, 24 predicted proteins | sample AusTroGonzalo_MG_2_FD_207661 | JGI IMG/M metagenome (GOLD analysis project Ga0310690, IMG submission 207661) | Bovine rumen microbial communities from tropical cattle in Woodstock, Queensland, Australia - Gonzalo_04 (v2) (version 2) | ecosystem: Host-associated > Mammals > Digestive system >... | reverse complement strand
TTTAGGATAATCTTGTTTTTGTAGAAAACAAGTTCCGCGCAAACTATAAACTCTTGGGTTTTTTGTATTGCTTTTTACTAATGTGTCTAATAGTTTAATACAAGCGTCTGAACTTTGGGTTCTAGAATATGCTTTTGCTAAATCTATCTTAAAGGAGTCATTAATAAGTTCGGGTGCTAGTTCCATATATTTTTCGAAGTCAGCTTTTTTCCTCTTTTGCAATAATTATATGGTTAATTTCTTCTATAAAATTTTCGGCAGAAGAGTTTACCTTAAAATTTTCCTCGCTTTTATTGTTGCACCCTATAGATAAAAAAAAGATAAGACATAGTAGTAATATTTTCATTATGATTTCCCCGCATTATTGATTTCTATTATTAATTATATATTATTTATTGATTAGAGTGCGTGGCAGTTACCTAAAAATTGTAAAATAAAAATATGAACGCTATTGCTCCGCTTTTACTCCAATGGTACGACGTGCACAAGCGCGATTTGCCTTGGCGCCACACCAAGGACCCGTACCTCATTTGGCTCTGCGAAATCATTATGCAGCAAACCCGCGTGGATCAGGGGTTGCCGTATTATTTGCGCTTTACGCAAAATTTCCCCACCCCCCGCGCGTTAGCGTCGGCGAGTGAGGACGAAATCTTAAAATGCTGGCAAGGGCTCGGTTACTATTCGCGGGCGCGCAACTTGCATGCGGCGGCTAAAAGTATGAATGGGGTTTTCCCCACCACTTACGAGGGCGTGCGCTCCTTAAAAGGTGTGGGCGATTATACGGCGGCGGCGATATGTTCTATTGCGTTTGATATGCCCTACGCAGTCGTGGACGGAAACGTACTGCGGGTACTCGCGCGCGTGTTCGGGGTGCAAACGCCGATAGACACGACGGCGGGTAAGAAATTTTTTAATGAACTGGCCCAAAAGTTGCTTGATACCAAGCGCGCCGGCGATTATAATCAGGCGATAATGGATTTCGGCGCTATGGTATGCACGCCGAAAAACCCGCTTTGCCCGTCGTGCCCGTTGGCGGGAAAATGCAAGGCGCGCGCTACCGGACAAGCGGAAAAATTGCCCGTCAAGGCGCAAAAAACAAAAATTTCCACCCGTTACTTCCATTATATATATGTAGCGCAGGGCGGTTTTACGTGGTTACACCGACGGGGTACAGGGGACGTGTGGGAAAACCTTTACGAACCGGTGCTCGTGGAAACGCTTTCGCCCGAACTTCCCCCCAATAATCCCCAACTCAAAAAATGGTTTGGGGCCGCTAAACTTACTTTGCTAACTTCAAAACCGGTTAAGCACGTCTTGTCGCACCGCATTATCTGCGCCGATTTGCACGTCGTTAATCTTCCCCCCGCCCGCAAGGTGCCGGCGGAGTTTATTAAAATTCCCCAAAAAAATCTGCACCGCTACGCCGTATCGCGCTTGGTGCAGAAGTTACTGGAAAAATATAACCTTATTTAGACGGGGTTAAATCGCCAACGCCCGCGTCCGCGGCAATTTTTTTGAGCAGATCGGCCGACGCTTTCAAGGCAAGTGCTTCGTTGCCGTCTAAAGAAATGGGCATTTGCAGTTCCACGCCGTTTTTACCCACGATAGCGGGGATACTCAGCGTAATATTGTTTATCCCGTACGCGCCGTGCATCATATTGGAAACGGGCAAGACGGATTTTTCGTCGCGGATAATGGCTTCGCAAATGCGTTTTACCGCCATGGCTACGCCGTAATAGGTGGCTTTTTTGCGGGAGATAATTTCATAGGCGCTGTTTTTCACTTCGTCGGCAATTTTTTTCATAGCCGCCGCATGCTCGTAGTGCCCGCGCATTTCGCAAAATTTATTGATAGGTACGCCCGCCACGTTGGCGGTACTCCAAACGGGGATTTCGCTGTCGCCGTGTTCGCCGATAATAAACGCGTGCACACTGCGGCTGTCCACGCCCAAGTGGTTGCCTAAAATTTCACGCAGCCGCGCCGTATCCAAGACGGTGCCGGACCCGATAACGCGTGATTCGGGCAGTCCGCTGAGTTTTAAGGCGGTATAGGTGAGAATATCTACGGGGTTAGCCACGATAAGCAAAATACCCTGATAGTTGCGTTGTGCAATTTGGGGAATAATACTTTTGAAAATACCGACGTTTTTCTGCACCAAATCTAAACGTGTTTCCCCGTCTTTTTGGTTGGCTCCGGCGGTAATGACGATAATGGCGGCGTCTGTAATGTCGTCGTAATTGCCTGCGTAGATACGCATGGGGCGCGCGTAAGCCTCGCCGTGGGAAATATCCATGGCTTCGCCCTCGGCTTTCTTTTGGTCGGCGTCAATGAGTACCATTTCGGAAAAAAGCCCGCTCTGCATAAGTGCAAACGCACTCGCGGACCCTACAAACCCACACCCGATAACGGCTACTTTGCGGTAATTTAATTCTTTCTTTTCCATAAATATCCCCCCTTTTTAGATAGATTTTCTTACTTATATTATATTAAATTAGAACATAAAAAAGCCCGCCATCAGGCGGGCTTGTGTCTTTTATTTTAGATTAGAATTTATAACCGAACGTTAACGCATACATATCGCTACGCCCATCGGAGTATTTCATCGGCAGATTACTGTATTGGTTACTTGCCGTACCGGTTAAATCTTTAGCAAAGATATGCGCATAGGCAAAGTCTAGGTTCCATGTTTCCGCTTTGTAGCCGAATCCTACGCTGGCAATATGGCGGTCGTCCACGGGGACGAGCGTATCCATAGCGTGTTTGTTAATCGGTGATTTATCAAACACATAACCGGCGCGTAACGCCCAATTTTCATTTAACTTATATTCCGTACCAAAGTTGAGACGGTAGGTATCTTTGTAATTTTTTCTATTGTGAATAGTTGGGGCTTTTTCGTCTCCTTCCGTATATTCAATAATAATTTGGTCGTAAGAACTCCAAAATGTACCCACGATACCGGCTTCTAATACCCAGTTATCGGTGGCTTGGAACGAAATACCGGTGGCGATACTATCGGGTAAGTTAATAGCACCTGAGGCATCAGAATTACGAACAACTTCGTCATAAGGCGGTGTAAATTGAGTAATGGTATTACCGCTTTTAGTATGAATATAGCCATCTAAATTTTGTTTTACTTTTGAGCGATATAATGCTCCAATAGACCATTTCTCGGCCCATTCGGGACGGTAAATTAAAGAGAAATTTCCCCCCCAACTGACGCCTTCTCCATGAATTTCATAATCATTTGCCGCGGTAATATATTGAGACTTTTGGGTAAAATCAATGGTCATGGCTTCAAGCCCCATAGCCAAAGAAAGTTGTTCATTGGCTTTAATGGCAACCGTCGGAGTGAAAGAGAAGGTCTCTAATTTTACTTTATAAGCGAGAGTACTACCTGCAGTCCACGTCTCGTGATCTTTATACGTGCCGCCGAGTCCATAGCGGGAAAATCCGCCCAGACCGAAAGAAATATCATCACTCCATTTGTGGGTAAGATAGAAATTGGGTAAGGTCCACACATCTTTTTTCAAGGTGCGGGAATCTCCGTTAACGGTCGTTTTAGCGTGAGCGGTTACGATTGTGGCTCCCGCTTGAACTTGCGTCCCTTCCAGTTCGGTAATTAAAGAAGGGTTAGAGGCCAAAGAAGCGGGTTCCGCTTCGTTTGCCATAACGGCACCGCCCATTGCAGTAGAGCGTCCGCTGTATTCATATAAGGCAAAGCCCGCACCATAGACGATATCCGTCAATAAGGCACAGACGATCAATAAGGCTAACTTCTTCATGTTTTTCATGTGTTTCTTTCTCCTTATTACACAAAAAAACCCCTATAACGTTTTTTATAGCGGGTTTTTTATATAGATCTATTTTTTAAGCACCGCCAACTTATCTTTGGCAAACGTACCGAAATACGTTTTAGTGTAATTTTCCAATAAATAAGTATAGGCTTCTACGGCTTTTTCGGTATTTCCGGCGAGTTCTTGGCTTAAGGCAAGAGTCAGGTAGGCTTGGGGTAAGGCAAAACTGGTCGGGTTATTTGTAATAAATTCTTGGGCCACGTCGGCAGATTCTTTATAGTTGCCGTTGGCCTGATAGGCGGCCGCGAGTGACAAGGCGGCTACATTGCGCACGGCTTGCGTGCGGGCTTGGAGTAAATTCTTATAGGTATCTGCCGCTTTGGCAAAATCTTCTTTGGCGTATAAGAAATCCCCTTTGAAAAGTTGTGCATATTCCGCGGCCGGCGTGTTGGGGTATTTGGCGTTAATCTCGTCAAGTTGCGTAAGCCCTTGTTCGTCCGCGCCGGTTGCAAAATCGGTTTGGGCGGTATAATAAGCGGCCCATGATCCTTCGGCAATTTTATCACAATGGGTTTTATAGGCCCACCCTAAACAGACTGCCGCAATAATTACAAGTAACGTTACTAAAACGCCGGTTTTGTGGGCTTTGTTAAATGCACTTATGCGGGATAATAAAGAAATGATAGGTTCTTGTTGCACATTATTTGTTGTGTTATTCATACTTATATTATAGTAAAAAAGAAATCGCGGTTACAATAAGTTAAGGGTTAACCTCAATATCATCTTGGGTGAGTTGGCGGCACTCAATGCCGTTGCGCGCCAAAAACACAAGGCCTTCTTGGCTGCGGTCGTAGATGTTTTTATAAAATACTTTTTTAATGCCCGCACTGACAATTACTTTGGCACAATGCACGCAAGGCGAAAAAGTAACATAGACCGACGATCCTTCGGTAGGAATGCCGTTTTTGGCGGCAAAGCAAATGGCGTTTTGCTCGGCGTGCAGTTCGCTGGAAACGGACCACTTGCCGTGCAAATCATAAAAAGCGGTGCTTTGCAAAAAATCATCAAAAGAAGCGAATTGCGCTTGGTAGCGTTCTTCGTAGATTTTGCGGAAGTTATCTTCACAATGTAACTGCCCTGTAGGGGTTCCGTTAAAACCGATACTGATAACGCGGTTATCCTTGACCAGTACCGCACCCACCTGCAAACGGCAGCAGGTGGATTGTTCGGCCACGAGTTCGGCCATTTTGATAAATAAGCGGTGTTTGTTCTTCATAGTTTTATTATACAATTTAAGGCAAATTTAATAAAATATGTATGTATATATAAGGTCAAGAGCGTATGTATAAACCGATATTATTATTGTGTGCGTCCAACCTGTTTATGACGGTGGCTTGGTATGGACATTTGCGTTTCAAATCCCGTGCGTTATGGGCGGTGATTTTGGTCAGTTGGGGGATTGCGTTTTTTGAGTATTGTTTACAAGTGCCGGCTAACCGCATAGGCAGCAATTATTTCAGCGTGACGGAGTTAAAAGTAATGCAGGAAGTCATTACACTTGCCGTATTTGTGGGTTTTTCTGCATTTTATTTTAAGGAAAGTTTTAAGTGGAACCATTTTGTCGGCTTTTTGTTTTTGGTACTGGCGGTATTTTTTGTATTCAAAAAATGGTAATGCAATAAAAACAAGGATAGCGGTGTTATAGGAGTATGACGAAAAACAGGATAGAATTTATGCGAAAAATAATCATAAGTTTAATGGTGTTTTGTGGGGTAAGCGGGGTTTCTGCGGCGGTAATAAAACCGGTGGAAACGCCCGACACGCCGAAAAATCCCCCCGTACGCGGGCTTGCGGAAACGTCCCGCGCGGACGGGACTGCGTTGCCGGATATTAACGGCAAACTTTCGTTGCAAGATTGCATTGATATCGCGCTTGCCAATAGTACCGAAATGGTCAGCGCGCAATTACAACAGCAAACGGCGCACGTCAATTTGAATTTAGCCAAAGGGGATTTTTTACCTACCGCCTCGGCGGGAGCCAGCCAAAGTTACAGCGGCAATAAAACCAAAGATACCCCCTACACCGACCACGGCTCGCGCAATATGTACGCCGAAGCCAATTTATCCATTAGCGGCATTACCGATTTGGCGCGCGAAGTCAAAATGAAACAAGTGTCCGTTACGCAGGCGGAACTTAATGTGGAACGGGTCAAAAACGAACGCATCAGCGTGGTTAAAAAGAATTATTACGCGCTCCTATCGGCGTTGCAGAAAGTAGATATCCGCACCAAATCGCGCGACGTATATAAGGCGCAATACGAACGCACCGCGGAATATTACCGCTTGGGGTTACGCCCACGGGTGGACGTTACGACGGCGGAAGTCAACTTGAATAACGAAGAACTCAGTTTAATCCGCGCTAAAAACCAAATAAAAACGGCCTCTGCGTCGCTTGCCAATGTAATGGGTATCACGACGACTAAGATTTTGGATATTGATAAAAATATTGTCTTAGATAATTTTGCGCCGGACTTTGACACCGCTGTTAAAACGGCCTATGAAAACCGACCGGACGTGCAATCGGCCAATTTAGACGTGCGCCTTAGCGAAATGCGCCTAAGTAAAGCCAAATGGGCTTATTTGCCGACGCTTTCCCTATCGGCCGGTTTCCGCAAAAGCGGGGATAATTTACATTTAGATAATGAAGACACGCGCCTTTATGCCGGTATAGATATCCCTTTATTTAATGCGTTTAAGACTTATAACGGCGTCAAACAAGCCAAAATTGCGTTAGAATCTACGCAAAATTCCACACGCAGTTTACTCAACGGGGTATTTTTAGAGGTGCAAAACGCCTATATCAAAATGCAGGAATCGGCGGAAAGTATCCCGATAGCCGAACTCAATGTGGAAAAAGCCAAAGAAAATTTAGAACTCGCCCAAGGCCGCTATAATGCGGGTATCGGCGATATGATTGAACTCAAAGATGCCGAAGTGGCCTATACGGATGCGGAACTGAATTTACTGAACGCCCGTTACGATTATGCCTCTGCGGTGGCAGACTTAAAACAAGCAATGGGGACCTATTAATATGAACAATAAAACAGGAATATTCAAAAAAATAATACACTCACCTTGGTGGGTTAAACTTTTGGTGTTGGTCGTGGTGGCGGGCGCGATATGGTTTATTAAAGGAAAATATTTTTCCAAACCACCCGTTCCCCCTTTCCGTTTGGCCAAAGTTACCAAAGGTGAAATTGCCGATATCGTGGAAGCATCCGGGCCGATTAACCCCGTTAACACCACCCAAGTGGGTGCGCTCGTTTCCGGTGAAATCTTAAAGATTTACGTGGACTATAACAGCGAAGTCAAAAAAGGCGACCTGATGGCCGTAATTGACCAAACGCAAATTTTGGCCAGTTTGGAAGAAGCCAAAGCGAGCCTTTCGTCCGCCAAAGAAAATTTGGCGTCCGCGCAAAAGGCGTACGATTTAGCCAAGTTAAATTACGAACGCTATAAAACCTTATATAAGAAGAATTACGTTTCCAAGGTAGATTTGGAACAATACGAACTTGCCTACGTCAACGCAAAAAGTTCGCTCAATTCCGCCCAAGCCAGTGTCGTGCGCGCGCAATCTAGTGTAGATTCAGCCGAGAAAAACCTCTCTAACACGAAAATTGTTTCCCCCATTGACGGCGTAGTGCTTACGCGTAAAGTCAGCGAAGGGCAAACGATTACGGCGGGATTTTCTACGCCGGAATTATTCGTTGTCGCGCAGGATATGACCAAAATGCAGATTGAAGCCAAAGTGTCCGAGGCCGATATCGTCAAAATCAAAGCAGGGCAAAGAGCGCAGTTTACTTTAGACGGCTACGTGGGTGAAAAATTTAACGGAGTTGTGCGCCAAGTGCGTACCAATTATGTGGATACGTCGTCTAATTCCAGCGGCAGTACCTCTTACACCGTTATTGTGGACGTGGATAACGAAGATTTGCGCCTTAAACCCGGTATGACCGCCACTATGACAATTTACACGCAAGATAAAAAAGATGTGCTTTTAGTACCCAATGAAGCCTTGCGCTTTACGCCGACCACCAATAAGAAAACCTACGACAGCACCGGCGTATGGAAAGCGCGCCGCGGGGAAGCACCGCAGCGCGTGGACGTAACTATCGGTATTATTGCTACAAAAAATACCGAAATTACCGGCGGGGATATCAAAGAAGGCGATATGGTTATCGTAGGCGAAAATAACTTGAAAGCTGCCGCCGGTGCCAATATGACGCCGCCGCGTATGGGCGGAGGACGCCGCCGCTAAGGAGTAAAGTATGCCCTTAATTGATACGCGCGATTTATACAAAATTTACCAAGTAGGCGACGTGGAAGTCAAAGCCTTAAACGGGGTCAGTATCGCTATTGAGAAAGGCGAATTTGTAGCCGTTATGGGGCCGTCCGGCTCGGGTAAATCAACATTTATGAATATTTTAGGGTGTTTGGATAAACCTACGCGCGGCACCTATATTTTAGACGGCATAGACGTTACAGCAACCGATTTATCCAAACTTGCCGGCGTACGCAACCGCAAAATCGGCTTTGTGTTTCAGGGGTTTAACTTAATCAAGCGCACCACCGCTATTGAAAATGTGGAACTGCCTATGATTTACAATCATACTCCGTCGGGCGAGCGCCGTAAAAAAGCGATGGCCGCGTTGGAAGCCGTCGGGCTTGCGCAGCGCGCCGACCACTTGCCCAACCAACTCTCGGGCGGGCAACAACAGCGCGTAGCAATTGCGCGCAGTTTGGTGTGTGATGCGCCTATTATCTTTGCCGACGAGCCGACGGGGAACTTAGACACCAAAATGAGTATTGAAGTGATGGACTTATTCACGCGGCTTAATAAAGAAATGGGTAAAACCATTATTCTAATTACGCACGAGCCCGATATTGCGCGCTATGCTACGCGCTTAATCAAATTCAAAGACGGGCAAAAAGTAAGCGACGAGGTGCAAAAATGATAGATTCGCTCTATTCTATTTTTAAGATTTCGCTAAAAGCGATTTTCGCCAACAAAATGCGCGCCGCGCTGACCAGTTTGGGCATTATTATCGGCGTGGCGGCGGTGATTACGGTGCTTGCCGTCGGGGCCGCTACCAAGAAAAGCATTGACGATAGTTTTTCCAACATGGGCACCAACATTATTTTCTTGCGCCAGCCGTGGGATTTAGATGCGAGTATTTCTTCCCCCAAAGACGTTACTATGGACGACGTCAAAGCCATACGCGAAACGGAAGGCGTTGCCGCCGCCGCGCCGTATATCCAAACAAGTTTTGACGTCAAATATAAAAATACGAGCGTTTCGTTGAGTGCGCTCGCCACAGACACCGATATTTTTAAGACTTATGATTGGGTAATAGATTCCGGCCGCGCGTTTAATGAAAAAGAAATTGATTCTTACGCGCAGGTTATGGTGATTGGGGCAACGGCCGCCAAGACAATTTTCGGCGACGTGGACCCGCTTAATAAAACCGTTGTACTCAATAATATTCCGTTTGTGGTAATCGGGGTAACGAAAAAAACGGGTTCCAGCGGTTTCGGCTTTAACATTGACGAGGGCGTGCTTATCCCTTACACGACGGGCAAAATTAAGTTAAATACGGGGTGGAAAAACACTAACCGCCGCGCTTTAGACCGCGTGGTTATCCGCGCTGCCGATTTTAATAAAATTGAAAATACCAAGGTGGATATTGCCAACACCGTGCGCAATACGCACCATATTCACCCGTTAGCCAAAGACGATTTCCAATTAGACGATATGGCTTCTTTTGTGGAGCAAGCCAAAAGCACCGGTACGACGATTAGTTTATTTTTAGGCGTTATCGGTATTGTTTCGCTGGTGGTGGGCGGTATCGGGGTAATGAACATTATGCTCGTGTCCGTTACCGAACGCACGCGCGAAATCGGTATCCGTATGGCTATCGGCGCGACGAGTTGGAATATCCGCTTGCAGTTTTTGGTGGAGTCTATGACGCTCTCTTGCTTGGGCGGGTTTGTGGGCATTTTGATAGGCATAGTGTTTTCGCTGTTAGTGTCTAAATATATGTCCCTGCCGGCGCATTTGAGTGTGTGGTCTATTTTATTGTCGGCGGGCTTCTCGGCCGCGACGGGCATTTTCTTCGGGTATTATCCCGCGTATAAAGCGTCTAAACTGACCCCCATTGACGCCTTGCGATACGAGTAAAAAGGTTTTTACGCACCATAAAAACGGAACGCTCAAGCGTTCCGTTTTTTGTTACAATGTACTATACTAAAAATATGTTGGGGGTGGATATGTGGAAGGATGACTTGCTGTTAAGCGCAGCAAAGAGAGGCAATGTAGCAGAAGTCAGAAGAGCAATTGCTGACGGAGCGAACGTAGAGGCGCGCGACGATATGAATAAAACAGCGCTCATTTTAGCAAGCGAGCATGGGCGTACCGAAGTAGTAAAGGAGTTGATTAGAGCCAAAGCGGATGTGAACACTAAAGACTCGTTTAGTTTAGCAATCATTTGGGCAAGCCAGAATGGGCATACCGAAGTAGTAAAGGAGTTGATTAAAGCCAAAGCGGATGTGAATGCCACAAACAGATTGTGGTATACAGCGCTCATGTTAGCAAGCGAAAAAGGCCACGTGGAAGTAGTAAAAGAGTTGATTAAAGCCAAAGCGGATGTGAATGCCACAAACGAATTGTATACAGCGCTTATGTTAGCAAGCGAAAATGGTCACATGGAAGTAGTAAAAGTGTTACTCGCGGCGGGTGCCGACGTAAATGTGAAAAGCAGAACCGGGAACACGGCGCTATCACAAGCCACGGAGCAAGGCCACTCGGAAATTATAGAACTCTTAAAAAAGGCCGGTGCAACAGCGTAAACTTTCAGCGGGATAAAAACGTGCGGGCACTTAAAAATGCCCGCACGTTTTTTAGTGTGTTTCCGGTGCAACTTAAAAGCGTTTGCTCATAGTTACGTGGAAAGACATATAACTCAAGTGGCGTTTGCGCTCGGTCGCGCGTATTTGCGGGGGCGCATTTTTGACGAGTTTGCCGTAGTTGTACGAGAAGCCGTTGAGTCGCATTTCCGTGCCGATACACCAGCCGCTGTCTGCAATTTCCCCTTCCATACCAAACCCCGCAAACCAACCGAACGATAAATCGGTATGCTTGTTATGGTAGGATATTTTATTGTAATAAATATCCAAACTTTGGCGCGAAACCGTCAGCCCCGCCCCTGCCGGCACATAAAAACGGAAGCGGTGCGACGGGTTAAGCGTGAGACGCGCGGAAAGCATATTGTTGTAGATGTGGGTATAGTTGTCAATGGTGTCATTTTTGCCGAAGTTGATATTTGCTCCGCTGAAAAAACCGATCGACGAAGTTCCCCCCACCGCCCAATGCGGAGTGAGTGCATAATAGTAGTATCCGCCGATATCCGCGCCAAAAGACCCCCAATCCACGCGCGATCCGGCCGTGTTATATTCCACTCCCGAGTTTTGCAGTTGGAAACCGAGCCCGATATTCCCCCCGACAATTTGGTCGCCTTTCTCTATCTGGGCAAAGGCGGAAGCAGATAATAATAAACTAACGGCAAGCAGCAGTAATTTTTTCATTTCAGCACTCCTTAACGGACGGGTATTCCGGTAACTCTACTATAAAATAAAAATACCCCGCAGTCAAGCGGGGTATTTAAGGTTACACCGGTTTATAAATAATTTTCCGTAAAGCCCAAGTCTTTGGCGGGCTCTTTGGTTTGCGATAAGGCCTGTGCAATTTGTTCGTGGTTTAATTTTCCGCCGAAAGGTTCCAACAATTCTTTTAACTTGGCGCGGAATTCGCCCCGTTGACCTTCTTTTTTGTTCATAAATTCCGGCGAGATGTAGAACGTGTAATAATCGCCCTCGTCTTGCACGCGATCGCTTTCCACATAGTCGGAATCATAGTAAAAAGGCTCCGTGGCAACGCCTTCGGGGTCGTTATAGGTTTTGTTGAGAATCATAAAACCGATATTGTTATAGGCGCCGGCCTCGGTGGCATTTTCAAAGGCTTTGACGCAAGGGGCATCTTTTTTAATAGCAAAGTAGCCGCGCACGTCGTACAATACCGCGTTGCAAAGCGATTTGCTGACACCTTGCACACGAGAAGTACCTTGCAAATCGGGGTAGGAAATTACAAAATTCAGAAAAAGCGGCTCATAAGACACTTTTTCGGCGGACGCAATACCCGACAGGGCAACTAAACAAATAAATAAAGCCAATATTTTTTTCATATACGCTCCTATGTTTATTACTACTTTTATTATAAAAGTTTTTGTGCCTTGTAACAAGGGCCAAAAGACCTATTTTGCGCCTAGGCCCTTTTGCCCTGTAAAAAACCGCGGGCAAGTTGCCCGCGGTTATAAAAAGACTTTTTAAGTACTAATTAGCCGACTCTGAAGATTCTGCCGGTTGGTGGGTAGATTGTTGCGCTTGAGCGTCTTGCGTATTTGCTTGCTTGGCCGGTTGTTCTTGTTGCGCTTGTTCGGCGGAAGTTGTCTGCTCGGCGGGTTCTGCCTGTTCTTCTTGGCTTTTTTCTTCTTCGTCTTTATTAGATTTTTTGAACAACCCGCCGATAGCCTTTACCGCACCCACGGCTGTTTTGGCAGTGCCGGTTACCGCGCCGGTAGCGACTTTGGCTGTACCGGTTACCGCACCGGTGGCGACTTTGGCTGTACCGGTTACCGCACCGGTGGCGACTTTGGCCGTTCCGGTTACGGCATTGGCCGCGGTTTTAGCCGTTCCGGTTACCGCGCCGGTAGCGATACCGGTGCTTGCTTTTGCGGTAGAGAGTACCATTTTGCCGCTTAAAATCCCTCCTACTACCGAGCCTACGGTATTGAGCACGTCTAAACTTCCTTTCGGGTCGCTTAACGTCCCTCCGATTTTGATGACCATAGGCGTCCCTTGGGTAAGGGACGTCACGGACGCTTTCATTTTCATATCCAAGGCTTCGGTTTTGAAGTTAATGGTCCCGCTGCCGGAAATATCGGTTAGTTTTGATTTGAAAATAGTTTTATTGAGCGTCATTAGCCCGTCGGTAAGGGTATAATCCCCCGCCGCTTCGGAGAAAGCGAGTTCGCCTTTACTGGTAGGGAATATCTCTATGCCTAATATACCGGATACTTTATTGACGATAGAGAACGGCAAAAGCAAGATTTTGACGATTTTATTTTGGAATAAAACCGAGTCCAAACCGGTAATGGCGCCGGGTTGGAAATCAAAGGAAAGTTGCCCGTTAGCCGCGTCAAAATTGGGGGTAATGTTGGTCAAATCGGCGTTGAGTACGGCCCCGCTCGTCTTGAAATAGGGCACTTCTATCTCGCCGATAGTGATATCGCTTTTCAAATTCATACGCCAGTTGGAAGCAGTAGCCGTTTGAGCGGATTGCTCCTCTTGGGTTTGTTCGGTTTTGTTTTCTTCGCCCGAGTTGCTGTTGGGGAAAGCATCTAATTTAAGTTTATCCAAGTTTAACTTAAACACAATATTCATCACGTCTTTTATATTCTTATACGAGAAAGACGCGGAAATTTTTTCGTTATTGAGCAGGCCGGATAAATTATCCGAAGAAATATCATCTAACGATTTGGCGGTAACGGTGCCGCTCAGCGCGCTAAGCGTAATGTTGTCATACATTAAACTGGTGTCTTTAATAGTAAGAACACCGCTAACGTCTTGGAAGTTCTTTTTATCGGTTGCCGCAAACGTGCCCGAAATGGTACCCGTCGGGCGGAAATCGGTCATGGTATCGGTCATTTGGACGGCTTGCGCGAGATCCAAAGAGAGCGTGCCTTTCATATTGTAGGAAATATTATCTTTCCAACTGAACAAGCCGCCGACGGAAAATGCGCTGTCGGATAGGTTAATGGTGGCTTGGTTGAGCGCCAAAGACTGCGCGTCCAAATCGGCAATCGTTTGGAAAATAAGTTTAATATCCGGCAGGGAAAACGCGGGCAAATCGGGCGCGAAATCTTTTAGGAGTTCGTTATCAATGCCGGTAAGCGTGCCGGAAATATCCACGTTAGGTTTAGTGAAGTCTTTGACTTGCCCTTTCAAGGACAAAGACGCCTTTTGATAGGTGGCGGATGCTTTGTCTAAAGTAACGTAGGCGTCCGGCATATTCAAATCGGCCAAGAAAGCGGTAAAGTCCATCTCTACGGGGATGGTGGCTTGAGGGTGTTTTGGGCTTAATTTTACGTTAGAAGTAAAATTGAGAATCACTTGGAAAGGGTTTGCCAAATCAAAATTTTTAATAGCAATATTTAATTTTTTGACGGCAAGCGCAAAATCGGACTGCATATCCTTATAAGAAAAATCGGAATTGCTCAGCAAAATGGTTTTGGCAATCAGGGCCATGGGCGAAGAAGTTTGCTGCGTTTGGTCTTGCGCGGTTTGTTCGTCCGCTGTTTGCTCGCTCGCGAAAAGAGAATCAAAGTTAAACGAGCCGTCCTGATTTTTAATAATTTGCACGTCTAAGCCGTCTAACAACACTTTTTCTATTTCTATGCGTTTTTGAAGCAGCGGTTTGAAAGCCACCTTGACCACTAATTTATCGGCTTTTATAAACGTACCTTGTTCAAAGGTGGTATTTTCCGACAGGGCAAAATCTTTTAACGTAACCCCTATCCAATTAAACGAAAGGTGGCTGAAGGTCACTTCGCGGTGGAAATTCTTTTGGGTGTAATCCGCGAGCATAGATTTTACTTTTTCGGGTGGGTACATACTTTTCAGTACAAAAAATCCCCCCACCGCGAGTATGATTGCGGTAAGTAAAAGCACTCCCGCAATTTTAAGTAATTTTTTTAACATATTATTGTTCTCCCTCTTTATCGTCGTGTATGACTTCGGCTTCAATGATAGTGGGCTGTTCTTTCCCGTTATACGTGGCGCGGAAACGGCCTAATTCATTGTGCCAAAGCACGAGTATAAAAATAATAAATGCGCCGTCGTCGGCAAAGCCGAGCAGCGGCAAAAAATCCGGTACAAAATCAATCGGGGATACAAAATATAATAAACAAAGTATTGTCCAAAATAAGAGTCCCCATGGCATTTTGTATTGTTTTTTCAAAACAGCCCGCACCATAGGAATAAAACTTTGCAGATCTTGTGTAATAAGCGAAGGTTTATTATCCATATTGGCTCCTGTTATTTTATTATATGTATTTTATCTTCACTGCGCACGCCTAAAATTGTTTCACTTACGCGCAACGCGTAGTCACCCATTTTTTCAAAATTATTAAGCACGTCGGAATAGGCTGTAATGGAATCGGGCGAAGACGGGCGGTGTTTTAAGAGGTGCGCTTTATTGGCGCGTAATAAATCTTTGCGCAAGGTATTTAATTTTTGTTCGTTTTTGAGGGCATTTGCCAAGAGTGCGTGCGCTTGCGGGTTTTGTTTGACGTCAAGCGGAATTTGCGCGATTAGAATTTGACGCGTTTGCGCTACAATCGTTTTGGTTAAAGCGGCGATTTGGGAAAAATCGTTATAATCGTGTGTGGAAAATGCTTTTTTAGGGTGGAATTTCTCTAAAATGCGGGCAATTTTCTCCCCACAATCGCCCATGCGTTCAATATTATTAACTACGTCTAAGAGTGCAACGGCTTTGGCTACCGCGTGGCGCGAGAGGTTGCCGTGAGCCATGGCGGTTAAATAGGTGCTGATTTTGTGTTCCAGTACGTCGGTAGTTTGTTCGGCGTGTTTGGCGTCTGCAATCAAGCGGGTAAATAGGGCGGTATCCTTTGTTTTTACGGCACGCAAAAGTTTACCCGTTTGTTGGGAGATAAACCCCATCATCCGTTCGCTTTCTTTATAGGCGGCGACCAGTGCCAGTTCGGGGGTTTGGGCAAAGCGGGTTTCCAAATACACCAGATTGGTCAGGGCAGAATTTTCCCGCTTGGAAACGGGAATAATCAGTTTGGTAATGTGTGCAATATAGGATAAAAAGGGCAATAAGAGAAGGGTATTAAGCACGTTAAAGAGTGTATGGAACATGGCAATATGATAAGGCAATACTTGGGCTAAAGAACCGCTATAAGGATTTCCGGGGGCGAGCAAATCGGTTAATTGGATAAACGGACGGAAAAAAACAATTGCCCAAAGTACACCGATTGTATTAAAGAGTGTATGGCCTAAAGCGGCGCGTCGGGCAGTGGGGCTGGCGCCTAGTGCGGCTAAATTGGCGGTAATAGTGGTGCCGATATTTTCGCCAAGCACAAGGGCGCACGCGGTTGGGTAAGAAATAATACCCATAGCCGCACACGTCAGGGTAAGAGCCATCATAGCGCTGGAAGATTGTAGCACAATAGTCAGTATGGTACCCGAAAAAATAAGCACTAAAAGATGAAACAAGGTATCGGGCGAAAAACGCGCGAGCCACGCGGAAACTTGCGGGTGGGTGGCCAGATCGGCGGGGATAGCGTCTTTCATAATAGCAAGTCCTAAGAACAAAAGGCCGAAACCGACGAGTGTTTCCCCTAGGCGGCGCAACACCAGCCAACGGGGAATAAACTGGATAAAGAATCCGATAGCAATAACAGGGAGAGCAAAGAGTGAAATCTGCACATTAAAGCCGAATAAACTGACGATCCACGCGGTAAGGGTAGTGCCGATATTGGCCCCGAAAATAACGCCCAAAGATTGGTTAAGGGTTAAAAGACCGGCACTGGCAAAGCCTACCACCATCACGCTGGTCGCACTGGAAGATTGAATAATACCCGTTACCAAAGCGCCGCAGATTGTGGCGGAAAAGCTGTTACGGGTAGCAAGTTGTAACAATGTGCGTAAGCGGGAACCGGCTACTTTTTGCAGGCCGTCGCTCATTATTTTCATACCGAATAAAAATAAGGCAAGGCCGCCGAGTAAGTTACATATTCCCAAAAAGGTATTCATTTTTCTGTAAAACTGCAAAAACCGCCTTATTTGGACATACGGATAGCCCCGTTATCTTCGGGCGGTAATTTTTTGGCAGGTTCTTTATTCGCTTCGTTTTGCCAAAATTTGCGGTTTTCTTCCAACTGGCGTGTCATTTGTTCGTCAAACACGATAGTCGGCATACGATCTTCTTCTTCGTATTCAATTACTTTTTCATCTTCTTTTTTAGGTTGATAGACTTCTTGCAATTGTTCGTGTACTTGTTCCTGTTTTTGCTCGGTACGGAACGTGGCTTGAAGTAAATCCAAATCTATTTCCGCCGCGTCATTGTCCGACTTGCGGATAGGCGGCAAGGGTTTATTGCTTTGGACGGCGGGTCTAGATAATTTAACCTGTGCGGGCCCAATATCCGGTGACGGGGCCCGTTCAAAACTGACGGGTTCAAGGTGTTGCGGTTGCGGCTTGCTTTGGATTGGCTCGCTCGTTAACGGGCGGAGTTCGGCGTCCTGACGAATATTGATGTCATCCGCGTAGGGCGTATCGCTGTAATCGCGGTTGAGAAATACGATAATTGGGAACGTAAACATGGCGACCCAAATAAAAATCACACCGCAGCAGATGAGCCCGAGCACTATCCACCAAGGCCACGTTAAGTGGGTAATATCAAAACTATCGGCAAAATAGAGCGGAATACCCACATAAAGCGCATAACCGCAAACCCCTACAAAAACCAACGCGGTCAGCGGGAAAAGAGCGTTGGTCAAGCACATTAAAATGGTATCCACGTAATTTTTACCGGTCAATTTCCAACTATATACAAAGCCGTCAATAGGCCCTTGCCCTTTGAGTGCAATAGCCGGAAATGCATACATAATACGTATGGCTACGCCGAAGAAGAACGCCAAGGAAACAATCAGGGTAATAAACGCATTATCAATAAACGACGTGGCAAAATTTACCGCACCGGTTACGAGCAGCCAAAGAATTTGTGCAATAATACAAAATATCGTCGGTTTGACAGAGGCGGCAAACACTTCGGGTAGCGAGAATAAAGCCGTTTCGGCCGTACCGCCCACAATGCGCCAAAAAACGTTAAGCATATAGAACATAAACGCAAAAGAGAATAACCCGACCAGCCCGCCGATACCCATTAAGGCAATCCAGTTGCCCGCTAAAAATAACGGCTTAGCCAATATAGCGAGCCCGAATCCGGCGGCCCCCAGAAGCAAGCCGAAAAATAAGACCACCGCAATCAATTTAGGAGCTGCGCGGTTTACGACAGAAAAACTTTCTTTCCATAAAACGAATAAATTTTGTCTTTGTGTGATATCCATAATTATTAACCTCTATTCTTTTATTATAGCAAACGCACCGCTAAAAAGAAACATTTAACGCGCGTGCGGCCAAAAAGGCACTACTCCATGCCCAGTGTAAATTAAACCCGCCCAAACGCCCCGTTACGTCCAACGCTTCGCCGATTACGTACAACCCGCGCACTTTTTTACACGCCATTGTGCCCGCGTTTATTTCCGTGCACGCTATTCCCCCCGCGGTTACTTCGGCTTTGGTATATCCGGCGGTGCGCTCGGGGATAAACGTAAACCGGTTGATCCGCCGCGCAACTTCCAAAATCGTTTGTTTGGTGGCTCCCGCCAAATCGTCGGGAATCGGGGACAAAAGAGTTTTGGTAATTTTAACGGGTAAATCATTTTTAAGTGCCGCGCTAAAGGTGCGGGCGGTATTTTTTTGTGCGTATAAGCGTTCGCGCGCGTCGCAATCCGGCAGAAAATTGATAGTAACTTCTTCGCCCTCTTTAGCATAGAGCGACGCGTTGAGCACCGCCGGACCGCTTACGCCCTGATGCGTAAATAACAAATCGCCCCGAAAGCATTTTTTACCCGCGGTTACTTCCCCTTTAAGACTATTGCCCGCAAGCGCGCTAAAAATTGTTCTGCTAGGTTTTGGCAGTACCAGTCCGCACAAAGCGGGCCTTTGGGGGACAAGGGATAACCCGAAATTACGCGCCATTTTGGCGGCAAAGGTATTTCCGCCCAGTTGCGGGTAGGAAATCCCGCCGCTCGCCAGCACGACGTTTTGGGCGCGGATAGGGCCGCGGGTGGTATGGAGCAGAAAAAGCCCGTCTTGCGCAAGCACTTCTTGCACGCACGCACCGGCAAGGATAGTGGTGTTTGCCTTTTCGGCGCGGCTGATTAAAAAGTGTACGATTTCGCGCGCGTCAAAGGCGAATAATTGCCCGTTTTCGCGCTCTTCATAGGGAATATGATTTTCGTCAAGCAGAGCCGTAAAATCGGACGGGGTAAACGCGGCCAGCGCGTTTTTGCAAAAATGCGGGGTTTGGCTTAAATAATCGTTTGCGCTTAAAAGGCGGTTGGAAAAATTACACTTTCCCCCGCCCGACGCGCTTACTTTGAGCGCAAGGCGGGAATTTTGTTCAAGCACGATTTTAGGCCGGTTAAAACTGCCGGCGCAGAAGAGTCCGCCTGCTCCGGCGCCGATAATAGCGGTATGAAAAACGGGAAAGGGAGTTTTTTCTGCCATATAAATAGCATAGCAAATTAAGGTTAGAAATAAGTTCAAAATATGATATACTTAAATTACGATTTTATTTTGAAAACAGGAGAGGTTTTATGGAACTGAAAGGATCTAAGACGGAACAAAACTTAATGACGGCCTTTGCGGGCGAATCGCAAGCGACCAATAAATATACGTATTATGCGTCCAAAGCCAAAAAAGAAGGCTTTGTGCAAATCGGCAAAATTTTTGAAGAAACCGCCGCTAACGAGCGCGAACACGCCAAATTATGGTTCAAATATTTGCATAACAACGGCGTTCCCACGACGGCTGAAAACTTATTAGATGCGGCCCAAGGCGAAAATTACGAATGGACCGATATGTATGCAAATTTTGCCAAAACCGCCAAAGAAGAAGGGTTTGAAAAACTCGCTTACTTATTTGAAGCAGTGGGCAAAATTGAAAAACGCCACGAAGAACGCTACCGCAAACTCTTGCACAATGTGGAAACCAAAGAAGTGTTCAAAAAAGCGGGAATTGTGATGTGGGAATGCGCCAACTGCGGCCACATCCACATTGGCGAAAGTGCCCCCGAGATGTGCCCGGTCTGCGCGCATCCGCAAGCGTACTTTATGATTCATCCCGAAAACTACTAATTTGTTTTTCGTACGGATAAAAAAACTCCCCGAGATTATCGGGGAGTTTTTACGTTTAGCCGTAGGTTATCTGTCAACGGGTCTTTCTACCGGCAATTCGGCCACCGGTCCGCGTCCGTCTTTAGGACCGAACCCTTTTTTGTGTCCGCGGTGTTTCGCGCACCCTTTAGGGCCTTTGAAAGGCGGTTTCATCCCGCGCATGTCGCCTTTTTTACCGGCAAATTCGGGTTTGAAAAGCACTTCAATATTGCCGTTCCCCGCAATCAATTTTTCGGTATGTTCTTGAATCCACGCTTGTTTAATGTCGGTCGCGTTTTGGCGGTTGAACTCGTCGCGCATTTTTTCCAAACGCAATTCAAATTTATTGAGTTGGTCGCGTTTGAAGTCTAATTGTTTCTCGTGGATAGCGGCCACTTCGTTTTGAATTTCGGCGAGTTTGGCATCTTTCTTTTTGCCGTTTTTGAGTTTATTATACTCTTTAACCAAGTTTTCCATTTTTTCTTGGGTGGCTTTCATTTGGGCGTGGTGTTCTTCGCGCGCTTCTTTGAAAGCCTGCATATCGGGCCGTTGGCCTTGTTCAAAGGCGGGCGGTTGGGGCATTTCTGCCTGTTGTGCTTCTTGGGCAAACGCGGGCACGCAGAAAAGCGCGGCGAGTGCGGCTATATACATTTTTTTCATACGTTGTTCTCCTTAAAAGTATTGTTCAAACAAATCCAAATCGCTGGAAAAAGTTTGGTAGTCGTCGTCCAAGTGCTCGCTCATATAGGCGGTGAAGTTATCGCTGTTAAGCGTGTTCTTGTCCGAGTGGTGAAAGGTCGCCATGGTAAGCAGCCCTATCCCCAGTAGTGCGGTGCCGGTGAGCACCGGTTTTAATACCCATAACCAATGGGATTTGCGCCGGCGCGTCGTTTTGGCGAAGACTTTATCCACCAAATGCGCGGGGGCGGCGGGAGCCGCAAGGGCGTCCTCGGTCTGCGTTATAAAACGCAACGCGCTTTGGCATTTAGGGCAGGTTTTGAGGTGTGCCTCAAAGGCCTGTTTTTGTGTTGCGTTCATTTCTCCCGACGCATACAATAAGATTTCGTTGCAGTTCATAACGTTTCCTCTGGGCCCAGTTGGGCGGTTAAAAGTTGTTTAAGTTTAGCCAGTGCGCGGTAGGAATCGGCTAGGATAGTTCCCAGCGGTCTGCCCAGCATTTCGGCTATTTCCTTAAACGACATATCCTGACGCAAAATTAAAATTTCGCGTTGACGCTCGGGCAGTTGCTCCAGTGCGCGGTGCACGGCTTGTGCGGTTTCCCGTTGGGTGAGCCCCTCTAAAATCGGGGCGGACGTATCGGGGAGCGTGTCCTGCAAAAATGCGTTGCCTTCTTCGTCGGTTTGGTCCAAAGAGGTGGTGTTTTTGTTTTGGGCGCGGAAATAATTGAGTACTTTGTTTCGCGCCATTAAAAATAGCCACGCCTTAAACTTGCCTTGCGCTTGGTATTTATCCGCACTCTGGAAAAGGGTGATAAACACTTCTTGGAATAAATCTTCCGCCGCGCCTTGGTCAAGGACCATACTTTTGATATATTGGTAAAGCGCATTTTTATAACGCAGTACCAATGTTTCAAACGCTTCATTTGAACCACCACCGAAAAGAGACATCAGTTCATCATCTGTCCGTTGGCTCAAGTTCTCTCTCATACCTATATAACACCCCGCGGGTTAAATTTATTGCACTTGTTTTTTATAATTTAGTATTATAACATTACGCGCGGCAGTTATGCGCGGTATAATTTAATCTGTTTTTGGAATCGTATGAAGATACGATGGTTTTTCGGGTAACTCCGAAAGCCGGTCTAGCCAAAAAACAGGCGTATTAGGCGCAAAGCAAAGGGAAGTCATGAGCCCTTTGTTTTGTGCCGAGTGTTTGCCACCCGAAAGGGTGGCAGACCACGGCTGTTTATTGTGTGAAACCCTAGACCGGCTCACATCAATAAACGGCCGTTTTTATTGGCTTTTTATTCTTCTGCGGTCCGAGGGGAATATATGGCCAATAAATCACTTATCAGTGCTAAACGCGCTAGGAAAGATGAATTTTATACGCAACTCAATGCTATAAACAACGAACTAAAACACTATAAAGAACATTTCAAAGGAAAAGTCGTTCTGTGCAACTGCGACGACCCGCGTGTAAGCGAATTTTTTAACTATTTTGTTCTTAATTTTAACCATTTAGGGCTCAAAAAACTCATTACCACCTGTTACAAAAACCAAGAGCCGGATTTATTTTCCCGCCACGACAGCGACCGCGCCGTTTATTTGGAATATAACGGCAGTTTATCCGGCAAAGACAACGTGCCCACCGCAAAAGATATCGGCATAAAACACTTAAAAGGCGACGGCGATTTCCGCAGTGCGGAGTGCATAGAACTCTTAAAACAGGCGGATATCGTGGTAACAAACCCCCCGTTTAGTTTATTCCGCGAGTATGTGGCTCAACTGATTGAATATAATAAGAAATTTGTAATTATCGGCAATCAAAACGCTTACACCTATAAAGAGATTTTTAAGTTAATTAAAGAAAATAAAATTTGGGTGGGCTATAATTACGGTGCTATGAAATTTGAAGTCCCCAAATATGATACCAAAGGATATGAAGAAAACGGGAAAAAATGGCGCAAATTCGGTAATATTTGTTGGTTTACCAATTTAGACATTAAAAAACGGCACGAAGATTTAATTTGTTACCGCAATTATACGCCAGAAAAATACCCCAAATACGACAATTACGATGCTATCAATGTGGATGAAGTTGCCGACATTCCCTGCGATTATAAAGGCTTAATGGGCGTACCGATAACATTTTTGAATAAGTATAACCCTAAGCAATTTGAACTTTTAGGAATAGACCGCTATATGGAAGATAACCCTAATTATGGGCATAGATTTACACTTAATGGTGAAGAAATTTATGCGCGATTAGTTGTGCGTTTATTAAAAACTAGGGATGTCAATGTAGTATATCCCTGCGGCGACGAAGGCTAACAGGAAAAAGAAATAAAAAAAAGAGCTGTCATGCTGAGGCGACTCTACTCAGCATCTCCCTTGGGTGAATTTGCAAAGAAAGACAACAAGTGTTCTTTTTAAGCAAGAAAAAAGAGGGAGATCCTGAATTACAACTTTTCAGGATGACACCTAATTAAAAATCACAAACAGGAGTAAAGTAAATGCAAATAACACTCAAAGAAATCAAAGTAAAAGAAGTCGTCAACGGCTATAGAAACAACGACGAAGAAGGCGTCGTCGGCTACGGCGGAAAACTCAATATCCGCCCCAAATACCAGCGCGAATTTGTTTATAAAGACACCCAACGCGACGAAGTCATCCGCAGTATCCAAAAAGGCTA
>Ga0310690_10003518_pt1 | contig 23304 bp, 17 predicted proteins | sample AusTroGonzalo_MG_2_FD_207661 | JGI IMG/M metagenome (GOLD analysis project Ga0310690, IMG submission 207661) | Bovine rumen microbial communities from tropical cattle in Woodstock, Queensland, Australia - Gonzalo_04 (v2) (version 2) | ecosystem: Host-associated > Mammals > Digestive system >... | reverse complement strand
AGTAAGTGCACTTGACGGCATCACCGACAAACTGATCGCCACATCGCAGATGGCCAAGCAGGGCGACGACCGCTATCGTGAGGAATTCGACGCGATGGTAACCCGTCACCACCAGATGATCGAGGCCATCATCCAGGATGACAAAAAGCGCATAGACTTATTCAATAATGTAGACCAGCTCTTCGACCAGTTGAAGAGCATCTTCTACGGTGTGTACCTCATTCACGACCTGAGTGAGAAGACGGCCGACACCATTGTATCGTATGGTGAGCGCCTGAGTTCGCATATCGTTGCCGCGATGTTCAAGAACGGTGTTCGTATGAATTCGCGTGACTTTATCCGTACCTGGGATAAGGAGGGCAAGCACGTGGTGGATGCCGACCTGACGACCGAACTGGTGAAGGAGGCCTTCAAGGATCTGAACGATAAGACTGTTTACGTCGTGCCAGGCTTCATCGCCCGTGACCGCGACAGCCACGAGACCACCAACCTGGGACGTGGCGGAAGCGACTATACGGCTTCGATCATCGCTGCCGTTATGAATGCGGAAGTGCTGGAGATATGGACCGATGTGGACGGCTTTATGACAGCCGATCCGAAGGTGATTAAGACGGCCTATACCATCAACGAACTCTCGTATGTGGAGGCTATGGAGCTTTGTAACTTCGGTGCTAAGGTGATCTATCCGCCGACCATCTATCCCGTCTGCGTGAAGAACATCCCCGTCAAGGTGAAGAACACCTTCAACCCCGAGCATCCGGGTACGCTGATCAAGGATAAGATTGAAGACGACAATAAGCCCATCAAGGGTATCTCAAGCATTAAAGGCACCTCGCTGATTACCGTGACCGGTCTGTCGATGGTGGGTGTGATCGGTGTGAACCGTCGTATCTTCACCACCCTGGCCAACAAGGGTATCTCTGTGTTCATGGTGTCGCAGGCTTCGTCTGAGAACTCCACCTCTATCGGTGTGCGCGACGAGGATGCCGAGGCTGCTGCAGAGGTATTGAACGCAGAATTCGCCAAGGAGATTGAGACGGGTGCCATGTACCCCATGCTCGTGGAGAGCGGTCTGGCTACCATCGCCATCGTGGGTGAGAACATGAAGCAGACACCGGGTATCGCCGGTAAGCTGTTTGGCACACTGGGCCGTTCGGGTATCTCGGTGATTGCCTGTGCCCAGGGCGCTTCCGAGACGAATATCTCGTTCGTCGTAGACGGTAAGTTCCTGCGCAAGTCGCTGAATGTGCTGCACGACTCGTTCTTCCTGTCGGAATATAAGGTGTTGAACCTCTTTATCTGCGGTATCGGAACGGTGGGTGGCATGCTGCTCGAGCAGATCCGCACCCAGCAGCAGTTCCTGATGCAGACCAAGCGTCTGAAGCTGAATGTGGTGGGTATCTCGGATGTCGACAACTTTGTGCTCGACCGCGATGGCATCGACCTCGACAATTACGAGCAAATCCTGCGTGCCGGCTTTGCTGCCAATACGGAGCACATGCGCGACGAGATTGTGAAGATGAATATTTTCAACTCGGTGTTCGTCGACTGTACCGCCAGCCGTCAGATTGCGCAACTCTACCAGACTTTCTTAGAGCATAACATATCCGTCGTCGCTGCCAATAAGATTGCGGCTTCAAGCGACTACGACAGCTATCTCAAACTCCGTCAGACGGCCCGTGACCGTGGTGTGTGGTTCCGCTATGAGACCAACGTCGGTGCCGGTCTGCCTATTATCGGAACGATCAACGACCTGTGCAACTCAGGTGATAAGATCCTGAAGATCGAGGCCATCCTCTCAGGTACGCTGAACTTCATCTTCAACGAGATCGCTGCTGATGTGCCCTTCTCAGAGACCGTTCGCAGGGCCAAGGAGCAGCGTTACTCAGAGCCTGACCCACGTATCGACCTCAGTGGTACGGATGTCATCCGTAAGCTGGTCATTCTGACCCGTGAGGCAGGATACAAGGTGGAGCAGGATGACGTCGAGAAGCATCTCTTCGTGCCCGACAGCTATTTCGAGGGCTCGATCGACGACTTCTGGAAGCGTCTGCCTGAGCTCGATGCCGACTTCGAGGCCCGTCGTAAGGTGCTCGAGGCCGAGAACAAGCGTTGGCGCTTTGTGGCTACCATGGAGGCCGACGAGCAGAATCCGTCGTCGTTCAAGACCAGCGTGGCGCTGAAGGAGGTTCCCTACGGCCATCCATTCTACGGTCTGGAGGGCTCTAACAATATCGTGCTGCTCACCACTGAGCGCTATAAGGAGTATCCGATGCTCATTCAAGGCTACGGTGCTGGTGCCGCTGTGACGGCTGCCGGTGTGTTTGCCAATATCATGTCAATCGCAAACATTTAACTTATGAAGCATATCATCATATTAGGTGATGGCATGGCAGATCTTCCCGTCAAGCGACTTGGTGGGAAGACCTTGCTGCAATGTGCCGATAAACCCATGATGGACCGTCTGGCCCGCGAAGGACGCTGTGGTCGGCTTATCACCGTGCCCGAAGGTTTCCCTCCTGGTTCGGAAGTGGCCAATACGGCTATTCTCGGTTACGACCTGAACCGCGTGTATGAAGGGCGCGGTCCGCTGGAGGCTGCTTCGATAGGCTACGAGATGGCCGACGACGACCTGGCCCTGCGCTGTAACATCATCACCATTGACAAGCCGCGCTTAGGCGACGGCAACTCAGGTATGGACGGGGTGATCATCACCCATAACGGTGGCAACCTGGAAACCGAGGATGGCGACGTGCTGATCAAATACCTGAACGAGAAGCTCGCTGCACCCATCAATGAGCGTTACGGCTTCGAGCGTGTCAAATTTATCACTGGCATACAGTACCGCCATCTGCTCATCATCAAGGGCGGCAACAAGCATATCAACTGTGCCCCGCCCCACGACCATCCTAATCAGGAGTGGTATCCCCTGCTGGTGAAACCCGAATCGCGGAATACCGTGCATCATACCGGCTCCATACGCCTCTCGCCAGAGGAGACTGCCGACCTGCTGAACGAACTCATCATCAAGTCGCAGAAACTGCTCACCGAGCATCCTTTCAACATCGAGCGTGCCAAGCGTGGCGAGCGTCAGGCCAATAGTATCTGGCCCTGGAGCGGTGGTTACCGCCCGTCGATGGAGACACTCATGCAGCGCTACCCGCAGGTGAAGTCGGGCTCTGTGATCTCTGCCGTTGACCTCATCCGAGGTATCGGCCACTATGCCGGACTGAAGATTATCCGTGTGAAAGGTGCCACCGGTCTAGCTGACACCAACTACGAGGGTAAGGCAGAAGCCGCCATCAAAGCCCTCGAGCGCGACGATTTCGTGTTTGTACATGTGGAGGCGAGCGATGAGGCAGGTCACGACGGCGACCTGGATCTGAAACTCAAGACCATCGAGTATCTCGACCAACGACTGATTACCCCCATCTACAACGCGGTAAGCAAGTGGAAAGAGCCCGTCTGCATCGCCGTGCTGCCCGATCATCTCACACCTGTAGAGATGCGTATCCACGTAGGACAGGCCGTACCGTTCCTGATCTGGCATCGTGGCATCAAGCCTGACGACGTGCAGCAGTATGATGAGGAATCCTGTGTTTCTGGTTCTTACGGCCTGCTCCGTCACGGCCAGTTCATGCAGGCCCTGATGAGTATTAAGTAGTTGAGAGATTATAGTTTATAGTTTAGATTTACAGTATAAAGTCTATGAAATATTACAGTACGAATGGTAAAGCCCCCATCGCCGACCTTCAAAAGGCTGTGGTAAAAGGCCTGGCAGAAGACCGCGGTCTATATATGCCAGAAGAAATCAAGATACTGCCGAAGGTCTTCTTCGACAACATCCAGGAGATGTCGTTCCAGCAGATTGCCTACAATGTGGCAAGTGCTTTCTTTGGTGAGGATGTCGACCAAGATGCCCTTCAGGACATCGTCTATGACACCCTCTCCTTCGATTGTCCTGTGGTAAAGGTAAAGGATAATATCTATAGCCTCGAGCTCTTCCACGGCCCCACCCTCGCCTTTAAGGATGTGGGCGCCCGCTTTATGGCGCGCCTGCTGAGGTATTTTACTAGTCAGACTAGTCAGGCTAGTCAATCTAGTCTGATCAATGTCCTTGTAGCGACCTCGGGTGATACCGGCTCTGCTGTGGCCAACGGCTTCCTCGGTGTCGAGGGCATCCATGTCTATGTGCTTTATCCGAAGGGTAAGGTATCGCCTATTCAGGAGTGTCAGTTTACGACGCTGGGTAAGAACATCACCGCCATCGAGGTGGATGGTGTCTTCGACGACTGTCAGGCCCTTGTGAAATCAGCCTTCATGGACGAGGAACTCAACAAGCATATGATGCTCACCTCGGCCAATTCGATCAATGTCGCCCGCTTCCTGCCACAGGCCTTCTATTATTTTAATGCCTATGCAAGGATGAAGGCGTTGGGCAAGGCTGACAATTTCGTGATGTGCGTGCCGTCGGGTAATTTCGGCAATATCTGTTCCGCCCTCTTCGGACACGCGATGGGACTGCCCGTGAAGCGTTTCATCGCTGCCAACAATGCGAATGACATTGTCTACAAATACCTGCAGACAGGCAAATACGAGCCAAAGGCCAGCGTGCAGACACTCGCCAACGCCATGGATGTGGGCGATCCCTCCAACTTCGCCCGTATCATCAACCTGTACAGCCAGAACAACAAACTGACAGACGAGGCAACCCATCATCGTATCACCAACCTGATCAGTGGTGCTACTTATAGCGACGACCAGATCCGTGAGATCATGCGCCAGTGCTATGCTGAGACGGGCTACATCCTTGATCCTCACGGTGCCTGTGGCTATCAGGCACTTGCCGACGGTTTACAGGAGGGTGAGATCGGTGTGTTCTGTGAGACGGCTCATCCTGCGAAGTTCAAGGAGAAGGTCGATGAGATCCTGAACATCGATGTGGAGATTCCCGATCGTCTTGCTGCCTTCATGAAGGGCGAGAAACAGAGTGTCCCCATGACCAAGGACTTTGAAGATTTCAAACGCTATCTTATGAAATAAACGAATCCCCGCTAAACGGCGGGGATTTTTAATATTCATCGAGGATCTTCTGGAGGCGCTTGCGACGTTCCTCCTTGGAGTTCTTGCGAAGGCCAGCGAGCCATTTCTTGGGAATGAGCATCTTTAAGATCGCCAGAACGTTGATGCCACTATTGGGATTCGCAGCTGCCAATTGGGCACTGATCGCATCCATGCGCAGTTTCTTTTTCAAGTCTTCGGAGATCTCATTTTGAGGTCCTTGTCCAAAAACTACCACTTCCCTGATATTCAACAACTTGGAAATCATGAACACCGTATCGCGCACTTCTTTGAGATTGATGATACGACTCTCATAGTTGACATGCGAGAACGATATCGACTGACAACTGTCGGAGACATTGACAAAACCCAAAGAGTCGGTGACGGTAGTGCCATCATGGCTGACGACATTGGCGCCTACCACAGGAACGAGCGTCTCGACATCGACCACCACGAGGCGTCGCTGTGAGAAACCGTTGGTTGAAACTGCTGCCAACAGGAGCAGAAAAAGTATTCGCCATCTGTTCACGTCTGCAAATTTAGGGAATCAACCCTTACACGCCAAATTATTTCATACAATTTAGCGATTATTCAGACGTTTTTAGCAGAGAAAATATCTGTTAATAGACGCGTGGACCGAAGATGGCGGTACCGATGCGAACCATCGTGGAACGCGTCTGACAGGCAATCTCGAAGTCGTCGCTCATACCCCAGGAACGCTCACAGAAAGCATCGTCGTCAGCAAAGTAGCGGGCCTTCACCTCATCAAAGAAATCGGCTGCTGTCTGCATCTCCCTACGAATCTGTTCGCAATCATCGACAAACGAAGCCATCATCATCAGGCCACAGATCTGAACATGTTTCATTTCGCGCCACTCACCACCTTCGAGCAGTGCACGACAATCGTCGAGTGTCAGACCGTATTTGGTAGATTCCTCAGCAATATGCAATTCAAGTAATACTTTAACTACACGATCGTATTTCTCTGATTGCTTGTTGATCTCTTTGAGAAGTTTCAGCGAGTCAACAGCCTCAATCATAGTCACATAGGGTGCAATATACTTGACCTTATTGGTCTGCAAATGGCCGATGAAGTGCCATTCGATATCCTTGGGCAACTGCTCATGTTTCTGGCGGAGTTCCTGTTCGTGGCTCTCGCCGAAAATGCGCTGCCCCTCGGCATAGGCCGCCTCGATATATTCGTTAGGGTGATACTTGCTAATTGCCACAAGGCGTACACCCTGTGGCAACTGGCTCAGCACTTCGTGCAGATGAGTCTTTACGTCATACATAGCTGTAGCAACGATTCTCTGTTAACTTTTCACTTCGTAGACATCCATGAGAAGGGTTTCCGAAACGGTTGCGATGACATAATCGATCATCGTACCACCCATCACCTCCTCGATATTCTTTACAGCCCCATTGAAAGAGCCTGCTTGTACCAGGTAATTCACGGCTGTGGTCTTCTCTTTGGCTGTCTTCTCGTCGATGGTGACAAACTTGAGTTTGGCCTTATACCATTTGTCGGCGCTGTCGCTGTCGGCGAAGAAAATCTCCTTATAGGAGGCCTTTTTGATGTCGATCACATCAAACTGTCCGCTGATGAAATGTGACATCTCCTCGATGATGCGTTTTTCTGCCTCGGAGAAACTCAAAGCATCTACGACATAATTTTCTGATACACGCTTTTGCAAGCCGTCTTCCATCACTTTCTCATAACGGATCTTGCATTCAAACCATTCTGCTGTTCTTGATCTCATTTTTTATATGTTATTCTTTTGTTCCTTTCTGATAACCGTAGTTAGGCTTGTCACCCATCTCAGCCTTCTTGCGTTCTGTGACCTGTTCAATAATCTCGGAGGCAATGCGCTGACTCTTCTCCGAAGGCAACGAAGAATGCTCGCCTAACTCGATCTGTTTCTCAACCAGTTCCTGCATCGCTCTGCCACTGGCTTCCTCGAACGACTTCTGGCCGCCAGACATACTCTTGCTGTTATAAACGCCAGAGAGAATACGCTCGGCCTCCTTTGAGAACTGCTTGCGGAAGATGGCCTCTCCCTTGGCCTCAAACTCACGGATTTTCTTTTCGTCAATCTTGTCGGAGTCTTTCATCTGGTATTCCTTGATCGCCTCGGCGATGGTGGCTGAATCGGCAGCTGCACCCAACTCTGTGGTGGGATCAAAGCCCTCGTCGAGCAATTCCTCACTAATAGGTTCCTCTACGGGTTTGACGAACTCCACCGCCTCGGTATCGGGCGTAAGCGTAAAGAAGAGGCCTACCAGGACGAGCGCAATGGCTATCGCAGAGAGCGACGTAACGGTCGATTTGAAAGCAGCCTTACGCTGTGAGAGTGCCTTCCTGAAATCGGCAACGGTGGCATAGCGTGCCTCAGGATCTTCGGAAGTAGCCTTACGGATAATCGACTTCAGGTAAAAAGGCATTCCTGATGAGTCATTGAGGTATTCGATGAACTTGGCAAGTCCGTAGACGTCGCTGCGGTCGGTAGGTGTCTCGCCATGCAACACCTCAGGAGCGATATACTCCTCGATACCATCATAGAGCACATCGTAGGCCCCTAAACGATGGAAAGGCGAGCCATGCAGTAACAGACGTACACTGTTGTCATTCTTGCGTACGAAGACATTCGACGGTGCAAAACATACCTGCTGGACACCCTTTTCATTGAGGTTGATGGTGAGTTGCAGCAGATCTTTGATGGTTGTCTCCATAAAGTTCTTCTGAGCCACCACCGAAGGTGTCTCGTTCAGCAGCTGTCCCATCGTGAGGTAGTGACCAGACTCCACAGCAATGGCATAGATACCATTCGAGCCCTCCTCGGTATTCGGGGTAAAGTGCAACTGGTGTTTGTCGGCCATCTGAGCCGCCACCTCGCAGTCCTTTTTCAGGCACTCGGCGAAAAGGATGTTGTCAGAGAGCTCATCGAGGAACTCCACAAAGTTGCTGTACTTGCCGTCAATCTGGCGCTTGTGGAAATAGCCGAAGGGCATTTTCACTTTATTGGACTTTCGCACGTCACGGGTTTCTACAAGTTCTTCGAAATTCATATCTACACAAGTTTTGATGTGCAAAAGTACACAATAAAATTGAATTATGGTACATTCGGATAAAAAAAACGATGCGTGACGGCTTTTTTTTCACTTTTCACTTTTCACTTCACACTTTTTTTCGTACCTTTGCAGCCATAAATTGTAAAATGTAAATCGTCAAATTGTAAATTAACAAGATGCCAGAGATTTCAGTACGCGGTTTGGAGATGCCGGAGTCGCCGATTAGGAAACTTGCTCCGCTTGCTGCTGCCGCAAAGAAAAAAGGAACGAAGGTGTATCACCTGAACATTGGACAGCCAGACCTGCCAACCCCCAAGGTAGCACTTGACGCCCTAAAGACCATCGACCGTAACATCCTCGAGTATTCTCCCTCGCAAGGCTATCTTAGCTATCGCGAGAAGTTGGTGGACTATTACGCGAAATACGATATTCGCGTGACGGCCGAAGATATCATTATCACATCGGGTGGTTCGGAAGCGGTGCTCTTTGCCTTCCTCAGCTGTTTGAATCCTGGCGACGAGATTATTGTGCCTGAGCCCGCCTACGCCAACTATATGGCCTTTGCCATCTCGGCTGGCGCTAAGATCCGTACCATTGCCACCACCATCGAGGAAGGTTTCTCGCTGCCGAAGGTGGAGAAGTTCGAGGAGCTCATCAACGAGCGCACAAGAGCCATCATGATCTGTAATCCCAATAACCCGACGGGCTATCTCTATACTCGTCGTGAGATGAATCAGATACGTGACCTGGTGAAGAAATACGATCTGTATCTCTTCTCCGACGAGGTGTATCGTGAATATATCTATACGGGTTCGCCCTATATCTCAGCCTGTCATCTGGAAGGTATTGAGCAGAATGTAATCCTTATCGACTCCGTGTCGAAACGTTATTCCGAGTGCGGTATCCGTATCGGAGCCCTGATCACGAAGAATGCTGAAGTGAGAAAGGCCGTGATGAAATTCTGTCAGGCCCGTCTTTCTCCACCACTCATCGGACAGATTGTGGCCGAGGCCTCTTTGGAGACCCCAGAGGACTATCTGCGTGATGTCTACGACGAGTATGTAGAGCGTCGTAAGTGTCTCATCGATGGTCTGAACCGTATCCCCGGTGTCTACTCGCCCATTCCGATGGGAGCTTTCTATACAGTAGCTAAACTACCCGTCGATGATGCAGAGAAATTCTGTCGTTGGTGTCTTGCTGAGTTCGAGTACGAGGGTGAAACGGTGATGATGGCGCCTGCAGCAGGTTTCTACACGACGCCAGGTGCTGGTATTAATCAGGTGCGTATCGCCTATGTGTTGAAAAAGAAAGACCTGGAGCGCGCACTCTTCGTTCTCCGTAAAGCACTCGAAGCCTATCCCGGAAGAGTTGATGAAGAATGAATCTTCCGTTTTTCATAGCCAAACGTATCTATAGTGATCAGGGCGACAAGCGTAAGGTGAGCCGTCCTGCTATCCGTATCGCCACTATTGGCGTCGCCATCGGGTTGGCTGTGATGATTGTTACTGTGAGTGTTGTACTTGGATTCAAACATACCATCCGCGACAAGGTGGTAGGCTTCGGCAGCCATATCCAGGTGCAGAACATGCTCACTTTTCTCAGCACCGACTCCTACCCGATCCTCATCAATGATAGTGTCATCCGTAGCTATGAACAGATTGAGGGCGTAAAGCATGTGGAGCGATATGCTTATTCGCAGGGTATCCTGAAGACCGATGACGATTTCCTTGGTGTGGTATTCAAGGGTGTGGGACCAGAATACGACATGGATTTTCTCAGCCAGCATATGACGGAGGGCGAGATTCCTGTATTCAGTGATACAGCCAGCACCAATAAGATACTTGTCTCAAAGATGATTGCCGACAAGTTGCGCCTGAAGGCTGGTGACCGTATCTTCGCTTACTTTATCGGCGAGAGTGTACGCACCAGACGATTTACCATTTCAGGCATCTACCAGACCAACATGACGCGCTTCGACGAGACCCTCTGTTTCACCGATCTCTGTACGACCCGTAAACTCAACGATTGGGAAGAAGATCAATGCAGTGGTGCAGAAATCACCGTCAACGACTTCGACCGTTTGCAAGCCACTGCCGACATCTTTATTGATAAGGTGAACCGTCGGACAGACAAAGACTATAACACCTATTCCTCGCAGACCATTTACGAGGCCTATCCACAAGTGTTCAATTGGCTGGAACTGCTTGATATCAACGTGTGGATCATTCTCGTGCTCATGGTGTGTGTGGCAGGTTTTACCATGATCAGCGGTCTGCTTATCATCATCCTCGAACGTACACAGATGATTGGTGTAATGAAAGCCCTTGGCGCCAGGAATAAGACCATTCGTCACACTTTCCTGTGGTTTGCAGCTTTTATCATCGGACAAGGACTATTGTTAGGCAATGTGCTTGGTATTGGCATCATCGCCCTGCAAAAATATACCGGTCTGGTCAAACTCGACCCCCAGACCTATTATGTCAGTGAGGCACCGATGGAGGTGAACATTCCCCTTTTTGTACTCCTCAACATCGCTACCCTGATTATATGTGTGTTCGTTCTTATTGCCCCAAGTTTTCTGATTTCGCACATCCATCCGGCGAAATCTATGCGATATGAGTAAATAAAGGTTAATTTCTGCACATTATTTTTGCAAATGTGCAAGAAATGAATTACCTTTGCACAAAATTTTGAAATTTGTGCAATTTTAATGGAATCATTCAATAGCTTTAATGAATACATCTCTCGCGCGATTATCGACAATTGGGATCAGGACGCACTAACCGATTATCAGGGAGCCACCCTCCAGTATCATGATGTAGCACGAAAGATAGAAAAACTGCATATACTCTTTGAAAACAGTAATGTTCAGAAGGGCGACAAGATTGCTATCTGCGGTCGTAACTCCGCCAATTGGGCAGTAGCTTTCCTTGCTACACTCACATATGGTGCCGTTGCAGTACCCATTCTTCATGAGTTCAACGGTGAGCAGATCCATAATATCGTCAATCACTCGGAATCAAGGCTCCTCTTCATCGGCGACTATGCTGTAAAGACCATCAATCCCGATGAAATGCCCGCCTTGGAAGGTATTATCAACATACCCGACTTCTCTCTGATGATCAGCCGTTCGGAGAAACTCACATATGCGCGCGAACATTTAAATCTTATGTTCGGCAGCAAATATCCGAAAGCTTTCAGACGTGAACACGTCAACTATCATCATGACGAGGCTGAGGAGCTGGCCCTCATCAACTACACCAGTGGTACAACCGGTTACTCCAAGGGCGTCATGCTCCCCTACCGTTCTATCTGGAGCAACATCGAGTTTATCATTAGTCGTTTGGGGAAGAAGGTAAAACCTGGCGACAATCTGCTGAGCATCCTGCCGATGGCCCATATGTACGGCATGGCCGTTGAGTTTCTCTTCGGCTTCTGCCACGGGTGTCATCTTTTCTTCCTGACACGTCTGCCGTCGCCTGCCATCATTGCACAGGCCTTCCTCGATGTGCGTCCGACATTGATTGTTACCGTGCCCCTCATCCTCGAGAAGATTATCCGTAAGAAGGTATTCCCCAAGATACAGAATAATCGTATGCGCTTGTTGTTGGCAATGCCTGTGGTAAGCAAAAAGGTAAAGGACCGTATCTGCAGCGAAGTCTACAAGGCTTTCGGTGGCCAGTTCTACGAAATCATTGTAGGTGGCGCTGCCCTTTCAAAGGAGGTTGAGGAATTCCTGCTCAGCATCGGTTTCCCCGTCACTGTAGGTTATGGCACCACTGAGTGTGCACCCCTTATCTCCTACTGCGACTATAAAGAATTCCTGGCCGGCTGTTGTGGTAAGCCTGTCGATCGTATGGAGGTGAAGATCCTCTCCAGCGACCCGCAGCGCATCCCCGGTGAAATTGTCACCCGAGGCAGCAATGTCATGCTCGGCTACTACAAAAACGAGGAGGCTACCCGCGAGGCGATCGACGACGAAGGTTTCTACCATACCGGTGACCTGGGCACCCTCTCTGCTAGTGGTCATCTGTTTATTCGTGGACGCATCAAGAATATGCTGCTGGGGGCCAACGGACAGAATGTCTATCCGGAGGAGATTGAAGACAAGCTTAACTCGATGACAATGGTGGCTGAGAGTGTAGTAATTCAGCGTGGCGACAAACTTGTGGCACTTGTACATCCCGACAAGGATGAGATGATGAACTTCAGTCTGAGTGAACTTGAGCAGATTATGGAGCAGAACCGTCAGACCCTCAACGAACAGTTGCCTGTTTACAGCCGTATCTCACAGATTATTCTCCATGAGGAGGAATTTGCCAAGACACCTAAAAAGAGTATTAAACGCTACCTATATCAAAACTACTAATATGGAACAGATACCAAGTTTTAACGCACTCATACAGAAAAGCATCATCGACAATTGGGACCGTGATGCACTGACCGATTACAAGGGGCAGACCTTGCAGTTCCATGATGTAGCCCGTAAAATCGAGAAGATACATATTCTTTTCGAGAACAGCGGTATTCAGAAAGGCGACAAGATTGCCCTCTGTGGCCGCAACTCGTCTCAATGGGCTGTGGCCTTCCTTGCCACACTTACCTACGGTGCCATCGCCGTACCCATCCTTCATGAGTTCAATGCCGAGCAGATCCATAATATCGTGAATCACTCTGAGGCACGACTCCTGTTCGTGGGCGATCATGTGGCTACCATCATCGATCCGATGGCCATGCCCACCCTTGAAGGCATTATAAACAACCCCGACTACTCGCTGATGGTGAGTCGTACCGACAAACTGACCTATGCCCGTGAGCACCTGAATGAACTTTACGGAAAGAAATACCCCAAGTATTTCCGCAAACAGCATATCAACTACTACATTGAGCAGAATCCCGACGAACTGGCAGTCATCAACTATACCAGCGGCACCACGGGTTTCTCGAAAGGAGTGATGATTCCTTACCGTGCCCTGTGGTCGAACTATGATTTCGCCTGCGATGTGTTGGGCAAGACTATCAAGGCTGGCGACAAGGTAATCTCCATGCTCCCTATGGCTCACATGTATGGCATGGCCTTCGAGTTCATCTTTGAATTTCTCCATGGCTGCCATGTCTACTATCTCAACCGTGTGCCTTCGCCCGCTATTATCGCACAAGCCTTGGCCGAGATCAAGCCCGTTATTGTTATCGCCGTACCGCTTATCATCGAGAAGATCATCCGCAAGAAGGTCTTCCCGAAGATCCAGAATAACCGCATGCGCCTGTTGCTGCAGATGCCAGTTATTTCGAAGAAAGTACGTGAGATGATCTGTCAGGAAGTCATCAAGGCTTTCGGAGGCAGACTCTACGAGGTCATCATCGGCGGAGCAGCCCTCAACCAAGAGGTAGAGCGTTTTCTCAAGCGCATCGAATTCCCCTATACCGTGGGTTATGGTGCAACAGAGTGTGCTCCCATCATCTGCTACAGTGACTGGCACACCTTCGCACAGGGCTCTTGCGGTCGCGCTGCCCTCCATCAACAAGTTGAGATTGACTCTCCAGATCCGCGTCGAATCCCTGGTGAAATCCTTACTAAGGGGCCGAACGTGATGCTGGGCTACTATAAGAACCCCGAGGCTACGGAACAGACCATTGACCGCAACGGTTGGTATCATACTGGCGACTTGGGTACCATCGATGTCAACGGAAACGTCTTCATTAACGGACGATCAAAGAATATGCTGCTAGGGCCAAACGGACAGAATATCTATCCTGAGGAGATCGAGGACAAACTCAACTCCATGGCCATGGTAGTTGAAAGCATCGTGGTGCAGCGCGACAACAAACTTGTCGCCCTCGTTTATCCCGACCTCGACGAAGCCAAGAATCTGAATTTCTCTGCCGACGACATCCGTGGCATCATGGAGCAGAATCGCAACGGTCTGAACGAGATGCTACCCGCCTACGAGAAGATCTCGGAGATTGAGATCCGTGACCAGGAGTTTGAGAAGACCCCGAAACGCTCCATTAAGCGCTACCTCTACACCTAACAATTCCGAGGTGCTACATTGAAGCCTTTATTCTCATTCATCCTTTTGTTGGTAAGTCTCGCTACATGGGCTCAGGGCCAACAGAAGATGTCACACGACATCCGCCAGATGGTCGTGCATACATTTATGCAGGCACGACAGACAGCAAAACATGCACCAAATGCCAGACTGCACGATTCAATACGCGTCATGATCCGTTTCCGCAATGCCAAGGGTGAAGCCGTACTCAGCGACTACGACAGCAAGATCATCACGCAGATTGGCGACATCTATGTGGCCGATATCCCATGCCATCAGCTAGGTGCCCTGGCCGACGATGAGCGTGTGACTCGCATCGAGAACCACACACATGGCAAGATACTCATGGATGTATCGCCCCAATGGATTAACACTCCTGACATATACACTGACCTAAGGCTGTCACAGGCCTATACCGGACAGGGTGTCATGCTGGGCATCATCGACGACGGCCTCGAGCTGACACATCCCAACTTTTTCACACCCGATGGCAGTCAGTTACGCATCACCCGTTTCCTTGATCAGTTTGCATCTGATGACGAGCCTTTCGGACAGACCATCGACTTAGGTCGCGAATATGCTACAGAGGCCGACATCAGGGGCAAGGCTTACTCTAGCAGCAGCCATCGTATTTATCATGGCACCCATTGTCTGGGTATTGCTGCTGGATCTGGTTATACCACACCTTATCGTGGTGTGGCTTATGAAGCAGAGATGACAGCTGTCGACTCCAAAGTAGCTGGCGATGAGTTCTATGGCTCCGCCAATGAGCTGGCACTGATGAAATATATTTTCGACCTTGCCGACGAACGTCATATGCCCTGTGTCATCACTTATAGCATCGGCTTCAATCCCCTGCCAGGCGACTGTAAACTCTTCGAAGATGCCATTGCCCTTCTGACAGGTCCCGGCCATATTCTTGTGGCAGCGGCAGGCAATGAGGGAAGAAGCGAGACCTACGTCAGAAAGTTGAAAAGCAGCCCCGCTGCAGGTACCGTTCTTAAAGGCGACTCTCTGGCTACAGCCTTCCTCTGCAGTCAAGACAACTTCACGCTGAAACTCTTCACCGTTCTGAACGATCCCGTCAATGGATCTTGGTTGGGTGATTCGCTGGTATATCAGCCCGCAAATGGTTCTATCGAGCAACTACTGGACGGTTATCAGATAACCATCGAGAAAGCCGATACCAACTACATCCTTTCCACTGTTCTCCCTGACGACGATATTCATCTCCCCTGTCTGGGCATTGTAATTGAGGGTAACGATTGCGAAGCGCAGTTATTGGTCAGTCTCGAATCCTCCTTCTATAACCTCAGTCTGCTAGGTTCCCGATTCGACTGTGCAACCAGCGATCACAACATCAATCTACCGGGTTGCTTGTCAAGTGTTATCACTGTGGGGGCTCTCAACACCCGTCCGCAATACATTAACGTCCATGGTGACACCATTGCCAGCTGGGGTGGACAGAGTCCAGAAGGCACCATCGCCCAATTCTCGTCGAAAGGTCCCACCCTCGACGGCCACATCAAGCCCGATGTGGTCATGCCCGGTGTAAATATCCATGCCTCTGCTAGCAGTCGTTATGAAGAAGACTATGCCAAGATGCTGGTGACCACAACACCGTTCAAAGGCCGCGATTACCCATGGGTAGCTATCTCCGGAACGTCGATGGCAACGCCAATCATGGCAGGAGTCGTCGCTCTTTGGCTACAGGCCAATCCTACACTTTCGCCCGACGATGTAAGACGCATCATCCGTGAGACCAGCCGTCCACTTGGTGACAATATTCCCAACAACACCTACGGCTACGGTCTAGCCAACGCCTACGCTGGGTTACTCAATATCCTAGGACTGCCCAGCACTATCGCAAATCTCTCGCAACACCATCCTTTAGCCCTGACCATACGACCTGCCCAAAGTGGTGTCTATCTACAGTTCAATCAAGCGCCCACGCAGCCCTTTACCGTCTATATCTATGACCTCTCAGGTCAATTACAAGCCCGTCACACCCTGATCCCTACAGCCCTCACCAGCTATTTTCTGCCACTTCAAGACGCTTCTGGCGTCCGTGTTATACAAATTAGAAGTTCCGAACCAGGTATTACCGGCTCGGAACTGATTAGACTGTAAAGAACATCCAGATGATTATTTGAAAATCAACTGTGCGAAGTTGTAGAGGCCATACTTCCAAACGACGAAGTTGTGACCTTGATCAGGATAGTTGATGAGTGTGCAGGGGATGCCCTTCTCGTCGCAGAAGGCCTTCAGTTGGGCACTGTTGTTCATCAGTCCGTCGGCACCGCCGCATACCATCCACAGCAGTTTGTTCTCCTTCTTTACCTTCTCCACATCAGGGATGAGCTGAGCGGCACGCATGGTGTTAGGAGCGGAAGAGAATCCACCAACGTAGGCAAACACGTCCATATGGCCCAGTCCGAAGTTGAGTGACTGACCGCCACCCATTGACAAACCGGCAATGGCACGATGTTCCCTGTCGGTATAGACGCTGAAGTTCTTCTCGATGTAAGGAATGAGGCTACCGATAAGGTCCTTGTCGAAATCACCGAACGCTCTGAACGAACCCATACCTCCTGCACGTGAATCGTCCTTCTGTGCACGTCCATTAGGCATCACAACAATCATGTCAGCCACCTTTCCGTCGGCATAGAGATTGTCCATGATGATGTCCGGCTTACCACCATCCTTGTACCACTCGTTCTCGTCACCTCCAATGCCATGTAGCAGGTAGAGTACGCTGTACTTTTTCTTCGCATCGTACTTTGGTGGCAGGTAGACGTTGGCCTTACGGGTTGTTCCTACTGATTCCGACTGGTACTCAATGAGCTTCACGGTACCTTTTGCAATACCTGCTCGCTCCTGGTCGAAACCATCAGGTGCTACCTTGTACTCATCGAACTTTACGTCGATGTTCTGTGGACGGCCAAACATTCCGCCACCCATGGGGATATTCGGCTCCTGTGCATTGGCTGTCATCATTGAGAGGGAAAGCAATGCGACTAAATAAACTTTCTTCATTTGTTTAACTGATTAAATAGTTGATAAATAAAAGATATAAACTTAGACTATATTTTGTTCTTTTGGTTTAAACCGATTAATTGAAATTATCGCAAAACTAAGAAATTAAGGACTGGTAATAGCAGGGTATTTGTAGTAATACCAATAAGTATCGCCATAAAGGTCCTCGACCTTGCCTTGACGCTCGGTAATATCGGAATATTGACGTTCAAGTTCCTGCAGATTGCGGTAGTCCTCTTCCATCACGGGATTATGATAGACAAGCACAGGATGATGGCGTGAATGGTTGTAGAGTGTCAAAGCCTCACGATAATGTTTGGGTAGATGGTTGGTATCGAGACTATCACCAAAGGCATAATAACGCTGCAAACGTGTAACGAAATCGTCAAGACGTCGGTCAATGAGTAGGCCACATAGTTCATAGTCGCGCAGCATCGTCTTGGAAAGTTTGATACGGTCGGTGGGATAGCGTACAAAGCGGGCCTCACTACTGGTGGGTAGCATGGTGCTGCTATTGCCAACGACGGGATAATGGAACAGACGCTCACCAAGCTCACCTCGCAGCGCCATCGCATACATGCGAATCATCTGCAACTGGACATCGCTCTCAAGCGACTCGCTACCCGCCTCGAGTGCCCCTTCATAGTCGCCCTTCAGTAGACATGTCTCAGCCCGCATGCGATAATGGAACACAGCATTGGTATTGCCAACAGCTGCGACACCCACCATCATAAGAAACATGACAAGCATGTTAATCCACATGGGACGCGAGAAGAAGACGTCAGTATCCTTATCGGGCTCAACATTCTGGATATAACGCACCACCATGCAAATGCCCACCCAACTGATGAGCACCAAGGGTACAAGCAACCACCAGAAGCCCCAGGCATAAGACTGGCTGACATCAGTGTTGATGGCACTGATAAGAGCCAAAACTAGCATGGAGGGGAAATAAGTGAGCGCATGGCCGCGGCCTCGCAGGCGAAGAACGGTCCATATAAGCAGTTGCAAGGCCAACAGAAGTGCGGTAATGAGCACAGCACCGAGCAGTGGGCTATAGGTTGTCTTGCCCCCACTCAGCACATGCTGAGCTGCTGCCAGCACATCACTCTGAAACCGATAGAGCCATAGGAACGCAAAGACAATAAAAGCAATAGCACACGTCCAACGGACAGAGCTATTGCTTTTTATGACAGAATGATCGCCCATTTTTAGTTCTTCTTCAATACAACTGCAGAGCGGGCTGGAATGTATAGCTTGAGCCACTCCTTCTTGTCATTGACATAAAGGGGATCGTAGTTCGTGAAGTGAGTGACAGAATCATCAGCGAAGCCATTGCCACCGAAGTCCTTGGAGTCAGTGTTGAGTACCACATCATAAGAACCTGTAGGCACGAGGAAACCGTAATCGGTATAGCTGCGCGTGGGCGAGAAGTTGAACACGAAGACCAGATCGCCACGCATGAAGCAGAGCACCTGATCACCATCATCGTGCCAGATCTCCTGAACGGGTGTATCCTGGAAGTTCTTTACGCTCTTGATAACTTTTAACATCTCACGGTCGAAGTCGCCAAGCCAGTGATAGCAAAGATCCTTATTGTCAACAAGGTTCCACTGACGACGGGCATATTTGTAGCTCCAGCCATTGCCCTCACGCGGGAAGTCAATCCACTCGGGATGACCGAATTCATTACCCATGAAGTTGAGATAGCCGCCATTGATAGCGCCTGCCGTCACCAGACGAATCATTTTATGGAGGGCAATGCCACGCTGTGCCATATCGTTGACATCTTTCTTGGCGAAGTGCCAGTACATATCTGCATCGATCAGACGGAAAATGATAGTCTTGTCACCCACCAATGCCTGGTCGTGGCTTTCACAATAGGAGATGGTCTTCTCATCAGGACGGCGGTTCTTGACTTCCCAAAAGATAGAACAGACGTTGATGTCCTCATCGCGTACCTCTTTAATAGTTTTAATCCAGTAGTCGGGAATGTTCATCGCCATACGATAGTCAAAGCCATAGCCACCATCCTCAAACTTTGCAGCGAGGCCGGGCATGCCCGACACCTCTTCAGCAATCGTGATGGCATTGGGATTCACTTCATGGATGAGCTTGTTGGCCAGCGTAAGATAGCAGATGGCATTGTCGTCCTCATGGCCATTAAAGTAGTCGCCATAGCCTCCGAAGGCCTCACCTAAACCATGAGAGTAATAAAGCATCGAGGTGACACCGTCGAAGCGGAAACCATCAAACTTATACTCATCAAGCCAGTACTTACAATTGGAGAGCAGGAAGTGGAGCACGTCATCCTTGCCATAGTCGAAGCAGAGTGAGTCCCAAGCGGGATGTTCATGACGGTCTCCGGGATAGAAGAACTGATTCGGGTCGCCAGCAAGATTGCCCAAACCCTCCACCTCGTTCTTCACTGCATGAGAGTGGACGATATCCATGATGACAGCAATGCCGTTTTTATGGGCCGTATCAATGAGTTCCTTCAGTTCCTCAGGAGTGCCGAAACGGCTTGAAGGAGCGAAGAAAGAAGATACGTGATAGCCGAAGGAACCGTAATAAGGATGCTCCTGTATGGCCATTACCTGAATACAATTATAACCGTCCTTAATGACACGTGGCAGCACATTGTTCTTGAACTCGGTATAGGTGCCCACTTTCTCTGCATCCTGACCCATACCCACGTGGCATTCGTAGATGAGTAGTGGGTTTTTCTTGGGCTTGAAAGTCTTCTTCTTGAACTCGTAGGGCTTCTCAGGGTTCCACACTTGTGCAGAGAAAATCTTCGTATTATCGTCCTGTACCACGCGACGGCACCAGGCAGGAATACGCTCCCCTTCTCCACCATTCCACTTCACTTTCATCTTGTACAGTTGTCCATGCTTGAGAGCCTTCTCTGAGAGCTTCAGTTCCCAATTGCCAGTACCCTCAATGCGCTTGCAACGGTATTTCTCGCTTTCCTGCCAGTTATTGAAATCGCCAATCAGATAAATGTCTGTAGCATTAGGCGCCCACTCACGGAAAACCCAACCTTTGGCAAGCTTGTGGAGTCCGAAGTACAGATGACCGGAGGCAAAGTCGGAAAGTTTTTTCTTGCCGTTCTGCGTCAACTGGTTGATCTTCCATACGGCATGATCATGACGGCCACGGATGGCAGCCTCGAAGGGCTCCAGCCAACTATCATTCCTGACAAGACCAATATGGTCAGGCGTACTATTAACTTTACGATTAGTTTTTGTGGCAGATGCTGCTTTCTTGGTAGCAGGCTTTACTGTAGTTTCTTTCTTTGCCATATCTGTTTATACTTTAATCTTAAAAATAGCTTTTTGAATCTCAGCGGCGGAAGTGATACAAGGAGCGTGGCCATCCTGGGGGAAGAAGATGACAAACTGTCCTGGCTTCACAGTGACATAGGTCTGTGCTTTGATATCGCCATACTTTGTGATATCCTTCTCCGCATTATAGGCGAAGTCGGGCAAATCCTGCAGCGGTGTATAGCCGAAGGTTTCCTCGCCAGATAGGGGTATCTGGATGTCGATCATCTCAATATGTGTTTCGAGAACGGCAGCATCCTTACTTCGACCCTTAGCTATCTGCAGGTTCAGATAGGCATCATTGCCATTGATGGGATATTTACCAGTCTCTAACGTCTGTAGGTCATGACCATTCAGAAAATCGATCACATCAGCAAACAAGGGATTGAGTGCTGCATACTTACTGAGTTTGTCAATCGTGTCAATAATCATTCTTTGTTATATTCTATGTTAGTAATCAAAAAACATCAAACTATAAAGACTTAGTCCTCCTGACGATGACCACGGGTATAGGTGCCGCTAGCGATGATCTTGCCGTTGCGATCCTTCTCAACAAACTTACCATCGCGCACATCGTCCTTATAATAGCCTTCAAAGCGCTTACCTTCCTTATCCTCTTCAATGGCTGCACCATTGCGTTTACCATCCTTGAAGGTCCCTTTGAACTTCGAACCATCCGCATAGCGGGCTACACCCTCGCCGTCAATCTTTCCATCTTTGAACTGGCCCTCGAATATATCGCCCGCCTTTGTTGTGAGCTTGCCCTTGCCATTCGGTCTATCGGATTTCCAGAGACCAACGTACTGGTCGCCGTTCTTCCAGACCATCGTGCCCTGACCATGCTTGTCGCCCTCAAGGAACTGGCCTGTATATTTATCGCCATTGGCATATTTGGAAATACCGGTTCCCGTACGCTCGCCATCAACATAATCGCCTTCATAGACATCGCCATTCTGGAACTTATAGATACCGCGGCCGTTCTGCATATTATTCTTCCATTGACCAATATACACATCGCCTGAGGCATACTTGAAGGTACCCTTACCCTGACAGACATTATCTACCCACTGGCCCTCATACGAGGAACCATCGCCCCAATTGAAGTAACCTTGGCCGTTTTTCTGATCGTCTTTCCAATCGCCCTTGTAATAGGCGCCATTGGCAAAAGTATACACGCCCTTACCTGAACGCTTGTCCATATACCAGTTTCCGTCGTACTTATCACCGTTGAAATAGTACATCACACCATGACCATGCTGATAGTCGCGGAACCAAAGACCTTCGTAACGGTTGTTGTTAGAGAAATAATAAACACCCTTGCCATGTTGCTGGTCCTGAAACCACTCACCTTCGTATTTCTCGCCATCGAAGAAAGTGTAGGTACCAAAACCCTGACGCTTGCCTTTCTCGTACTCACCCTCATACCAATTGCCGTTCTTATAGACGGTTTTCCCTTTGCCATGAGGCTTACCTTGAAAGATCTCGCCTTGAAACTCACCACCATCTTTCGTAGTACAAGAGCCAAGTGTGATTTTCTGCGCCATCAGCGACAAAGGCAACATCAATATGGAAACTGAAATAATATATCGTATCTTATTCATTTTGATCTGATTTCATTTTGCTTGGCAAAAATACGAATAAAAATCGAGACCACAATGGCTCGTGTACAATATTTAACGATAATCCGCATTTTCTATCAAAAATTATTATTACCTTTGCAGCCGTATGACATTTACAGCAATCATCCCCGCCCGCTATGCCTCAACACGCTTTCCGGGCAAGCCGTTGGCAGTTCTCGGCGGAAAGACTGTCATCCAGAGAGTGTATGAACAAGCGAATCGCGTGCTCAGCGAGGTGTATGTGGCTACCGATGATGAGCGTATCTTCCAATGCGTAGAGTCATTTGGCGGCAAAGCCGTAATGACACGAACAGACCACAAAAGTGGTACTGACCGTATTCAGGAAGCCGTCGAAAACACAGGTACACAAGCAGATGTCATCATCAATGTGCAAGGTGATGAGCCATTCATCCAACCGTCACAGATCCAGACACTGATGCAGCTTTTCGACGACACGACCACACAAATAGGCACCCTTGGAAAACGATTCGAGAGCCTAGAGGCCATTGAGAATCCTAATTCCCCGAAGATTGTTACCGATAATCGTGGTTTCGCCCTATATTTCAGCCGGAGCATCATTCCATTTATTCGAGGGAAAGCTCATGAGGAATGGTTTGACGAATATCCTTTCCTCAAGCATCTTGGGATTTATGCCTATCGCCGTGAGGTCTTGGCCGAGGTAACGAAATTGCCACAGAGTTCACTTGAGAAGGCCGAGAGTCTTGAACAATTACGCTGGCTGCAGAGCGGCTATCGTATTCGCGTTGGACTCACGGATGTTGAGACGGTAGGCATAGACACCCCAGAAGATCTGCAACGGGCAGAGGCATTTTTAAAAGGTTAAAGGGTAGACGAATCTCAACGACTCGTACAACTGAATCAACAGAATGTAGAAGATAAACAGCGGGGCACCCTTCCGGCATCCGAACGAAAGGGCGTCGAGCACGTCAGCGATTGTTTGGAATCGTCCTGACACCATGCCGAAAGTGACGGAGATGAGGATGATGCCAAAACTAAGCAGAGGCACGATACTGCGTGAGAAGGGTGACGGAAAGAGACTGCCAGTTGACGACAGTAACACGGCATGGGGCACAGCCGTCAGCAACAGGATCACACCCACATAAAGCACGAGGAACACCACGG
>Ga0310690_10003517_pt1 | contig 23307 bp, 22 predicted proteins | sample AusTroGonzalo_MG_2_FD_207661 | JGI IMG/M metagenome (GOLD analysis project Ga0310690, IMG submission 207661) | Bovine rumen microbial communities from tropical cattle in Woodstock, Queensland, Australia - Gonzalo_04 (v2) (version 2) | ecosystem: Host-associated > Mammals > Digestive system >... | reverse complement strand
ATCAAATGGAGCAAATGGGTATTGAATACCACTTATTTGAATTTTGCTGTCAGGAATGCATAGTTCTGCCTCTCGATTTTCTTGTGATGGTAACCATATGTACTGGTTTAGTTCAATTAGATGCAGAGCCAATCGTCTATACATCTGCACAAAAAATTCTTCGCATTGTGTTTCATATAGGTGTACAAAGCGATGATCTTCCTGCCATTTACTGGATACTTCCGCTTTGAGAGGTTGCCCACATCCTGGACATACACAATTACACATTGTATCCGGCTCAACACTATCAATATGGACGATTTTACCGGTTTGGTTATTGATGGCAAATGTCAGTTGATTACGATATATTATCGGATTTTTCTTTGAACGAGGTTTGCGAGTGAGCGTCTCAGTATAGGGTATATTATGTTGTTTGAAGAACTGTTGCGGAGTGTTATTGTAACATATATTGAATGCTGCTTTTTTAGCCTCTACTAAACTTTCGTATGTTCCTTGGAGAGGGATAAAGATAGATAATTGATAGGTGTCATTTTGTTGTATTATCGAAACAGGGAAATGCACAAAATCAAGAGAATACCGATTGTTAGAATGTTGCCATTTTTTATCATTCATAAAACTCTCATAAGATTTTTGCTTGCGATTTTCTGCTTTCTCTACTTCTGTAGCTTGATTAGTACCTGTAAGTTTGTCTGCATGAACATGACCAACTCTGAGAGAACCCCATTTAGGATGAAATACGGTATGTACGTATCGAAGTTCAAATCCACATCCCGGATATTCGCACGGAAAGCATGGCTCTTTCATATCTTCAAAACTACCATCTACATATACCCAGCCTTCGGTGGGCATTATATGTCCATGCTCTTTAGCATGACAACCTTTACATAAAACGTCAAAAGAAGAAAGTGGGTAATCGCATGGCTTCTTAAGTAAAGAAGAATCATAATAGGTGTGATGGACTTGAAGTGTGATTCCTTCTGCCTCGGACTTCTTGCATTGATCACACCGACATTGATGCGCCTCAATAACACTTCTGCGAAAATCTTTCCATTGTGTTGTTCTGTATACTGATGTTTGTATCTTACTCATCGCTTAAAAACAATTCGTTTAATTTCACTGTGTCTATTGAAAATATGAGCTACTTTTACCCATTCTTTCCGCAAATACCATATTGTACCTTGAATAGAACGATTTTTGCGAATATGGGCAGACTGATATGGATCGAATGTATCCAAATCAAATACGCGTTCCCATGAGTCAATTATCTTTTGGCGAATAGTCGGCGGGTATTCATGCATTTGATAGCACTTGCCGTGTATCTTCTCATATTCTCCTAATTCTTTGTAAAGCAATTTATCTTCGCGTTTGCCGCTAATGGACCAACTATTTAATGGAAGGATCCACAAATCCAAATCGGATAAAAGCACTTCGTTGTCTGGAACCTCCAATTCCAACATTACCGCTTCGTTTTCTTCCGGAAGGATATCTTTCGGAGACATCGATGGTATGGGGTCTTTACGACTATTGTATTGCAGCCACACCCAAACAGGATATTTGATTTCTGGGAAAGGAGGTTCTCCAATACGTTTGTGCATCTGGTCAGCCATCCAATCGTATTGTAATCGATTATCTTGACACCAGTGACTTTCTATAGCGCAATATGCAATACCATTACGCACTAATTCCTCGTAAAAGGCTACCGTTTGGATGGTGTAAACTTTCATAATTTGCTTATTCTTTCTTGTGCAAAGTTCTCACACGGACAGACGAGTATAAGGATGTGCTATGGGCTTCGTGTTACATTTCTCTCCAGCCATTAGGTAACGACACGTTCTCCATTTCAAAAGCGGCTCGGAAGAGTGGCGCTATTTCTTCGTTGGTGAATCCAGCGATGCCGCAACCGATACGCGTGACGCGGAAAAAGAGTTCGGGGTGTTTCCTGGCATACTCGATAAACTCATCCACGTACGGACGAATGGTATCAACGCCTCCTTGCATCGTGGGAATGGCGTAGCACTGGCCAGTGCGCCCCACACCGACTCCCCATTCTGCGCCAAACAACTCATGCGCCATTCGAGCTGCTCCACCTCCATGCATTCCTGCCAGATTACTACCGAACACAAAGATCTCGTTCGGTTTTAGACTCGCGATATACTCCGGTGTAACTCGTAATGCCATATTGTTATCATTTTTTGAATTATCCTTTCAGTTGTGCGACTAAGGTATCGCTGATGTTATTACCAATTTGTTGGCAGACGTCTTGACTCCAGCGTTGAGCCATGGCGATACGAGAGGATTGGTTGTCGATGCCACGCAGTTTGGCGTAGATGTAACCGGCATTGAAATTATCTCCGGCTCCTACTGTACTGACAGTCTCGATTTGGGCGACGGGATAGGTCTCGCAACCTTCGGGTGTATAGACGCGGATGGCTCGTGCTCCGTCGGTTAGGATGAGTGTAGGGCAGAGTAGGCGAACACGCTCGTAGATGGCGTCAGGATCCTGTAAACCAAACAGATAATCAAAATCTTCCATCGAACCACGCACGACAGACGCAAGCCGCATGTTCTCCTCGATGTTCGGCAGGATGTCGGGGAGTTCGGCTATATGATTCTTGCGGAAATTGACGTCATAATAGAGCCATGCTCCGGCTTCGTGTGCCTCCGTTAAGAGTTTGCGGGTGACAGGACGAATGACGGGATTGATGGCAAAGAACGACCCGAAAAGGACGATGTCTCCTTCACTCATTAATTCTTTCACTCTTTCACTCTTTAATTCGTCCAGCAGATCCGTTGCATGGTCCTTGTAGAACTCATAATGCGCGTCGTTGTTTTCGTCAAGGAAGGCCAGAGTGATATGTGACTTGGTGTTCGGTTTTCGGCAAACGAACTCGTCCGAGACACCATTCTTGCGCAGGAAATCGCAGATCATATCTCCGATATGGTCAGATCCCGTTTGGGTGATCATGACGCATGGCACACCGGCACGACCGAGCGACATGATGCTGTTGAATGTCGATCCCCCGGGTACGGCTTTTTGCGGCTGGTCGTCCTTGAACAAGATGTCCAACACCGTTTCTCCTATTCCGATTACGCGTTGCATAGTTTTGAATTTTGCTGCAAAATTACAAAAATTTTTGGATATGTGCAAATTTTTTTGTACCTTTGCACCCAAATTGACAAAACATGACGATAATTTTTGACTTGGACGGAACGCTGCTCAATACGATTGATGACTTGGGTTATGCGTGCAATTATGCGCTGGAGCAGACGGGATACGCGACGCATCCGATTGCGGATTATCCGCGCATGGTGGGCAACGGGATCAATAATCTGATTCGTCGTGCCTTGCCGGAAAAAGAAAGGACAGAGGAGAACATCTTACGCGTACGCGCACATTTCGTTCCTTATTATAATGCGCACAATTGCGACTACACGCGTCCATACGAAGGTATCCCCGAGTTGCTTACAACGCTCAAAGCGCAGGGACATAAACTAGCCGTGGCAAGCAATAAGTACCAGGCTGCGACGGAGAAGATTGTGGAGCACTTTTTCCCGGGCATTTTTGATGTGATCTTAGGTGAACGAGAAGGCATCGAACGCAAACCAAATCCAACTATCGTCTTCGACATTTTAGAACGCTGCGCTGTGAGATGTGAGACCACTAACGTTGTGAGAAGTGAGATTTTATATGTGGGTGATAGTTTGGTGGATCGAGATACTGCCACGAACGCGAATGTGTCATTCGTAGCATGTTCATGGGGATTCGTAAGCCGCAAGACGCTAATTGCGAATGGTGTGGGACGTATCATCGATAAGCCGAAAGAACTACTTTTGGATGTTTATATTCAGCAATCCATTCTTCCGCAATATGATGCTTTTGATGGAGGACATAAGCGTGATCATGCAGAGACTGTCATCCGCGAAAGCCTCAAACTGGCACGTGCTTATTCCGCAGATGAGACCATGGCGTACGTCATTGCCGCGTACCATGATTTGGGGTTAAAGTTCGATCGGGAGAAGCATCATATTCATTCCGGTGAGATCTTGATGGCAGATGAGAACTTACGCAAATGGTTCACGCAAGAACAACTGCTGACCATGCGCGATGCCGTGGAAGATCATCGTGCAAGTGGAAAGAACCCACCACGAACCATCTATGGCGCGATAGTTGCTGAAGCCGATCGGCAGATTGATCCGCTTACCGTCGTGCATCGTACCATGGCATATAGTCAGAAATTATATCCGAACGGAGATTTTGATACGCTCTATCAACGCAGCCTTGATCATCTTCACGAGAAATATGCCGAAGGTGGTTATTTGAAACTTTGGCTCAACAGCGAACGGAATGTGCATGGGTTGGCGCAACTCCGTGCGATGATTCACAATGAACCCGAACTGCGGAACTTATGCCGCCAATGGTTTGATAATCAACGAAATGACTAATATGGAAAACTACGAGATTATATCCGATCGACAAGAGCGCGTGTTGCGCTATTTGGACGAGCACAACATCTCCTTCACAACCTACAATCACCCGGAAGGCAAGACGATTGAGGAAGCCAAGCGGTGGTGGCACGACGACGGGAGTGTGCATTGCAAGAACATCTTCATGCGCAACCACAAGGGTGACCAGCACTACCTGATCTGTTTCCCGTGTGACTATGATTTGGCGATTCACGACATCGAGCATTGGCTCAAAGACGTGCTGGTTTCGCAGGGTCTCAAGGCTCCCGGTAAACTGTCTTTTGCTTCCCCCGAACGCATGATGCGATATCTTGGCCTCGAATCCGGCAGTGTCAGTCCTTTTGGACTGATTAACGATACCGAGCGCCACGTGATTCTATTCTTGGATAGCCGATTGAAGGAGGCAGAGTCGTTGAGTTTCCATCCGAATGATTGTCGGGGCACAGTCGTAATCTCGCAAGCCGCTTTTCAGCAATTCCTGTCCTGTGTGGGCAATAAAATCGAGTACATCACAACTTGTTAAATGGCCTATTCGTTTCGTGCATATTATCCGTATTACAAGCGCAACTTGAAGTTGGCGTTTCCGGTCATGCTGACGCAGTTCGGCGCTGCGTTGGTGGGACTCGCTGATTCGATCATGGTGGGGCATTACGGCACGACGGATCTGGCCGCTGTCAGTTTCTCTAATGCCCTGTTTTTCACGGTGATGGTGTTCGCGATGGGAGCACTGATGGGTATCACACCATTGGTGGGACATGTGCATGGAAGGCTTGAAAAACTGCTAAAGGCCGGCACTACGGATGACGAGATTGCGCATAAGCACGAACAGATAACATCCTATCTGACGAACGGGTTGGTGTTCACGGCACTGATGAGCATCTTTTCCTTAATTCTCTTGGCTCCGTGTATCGGTTTTCTGGACGCATTCGGACAAGAACCCGAAGTGGTGGCTTGCGCACGGCCTTATTACATTCTCATCGTGCTATCCATCGTGCCGTTTCTGCTGTTTACTTTCAGCAAGCAGTTTTTGGAAGGACTTGGAAACACGACTGTCGCGATGCTGATCACGATTGGTTGTAACTTGCTGAATATATTGTTGAACTGGGTGTTTATTTATGGCCATTGGGGTTTCCAAGCGATGGGTGCAGAAGGTGCGGGATGGGCAAGTCTGATTGCACGCTGCTTGATGCCGGTTTGTTTCTTGGTGGCGATGCTTTGCAAGGCCGATTGGAGACGGTATCTCACGTCCATGCGTCGGTATCTGATCACGCGTCGCGAAGTGGAACACCTGATCAATATCGGTATGCCGATTGGTTTGCAGTCTTTCGCGGAAGCGTTCTTGTTCACCGCTTCGTTCGTTATCATCGGTTGGATCAGCAAGGAGTCGTTAGCGGCTCATCATATTGCCAATCAGATGGCTGACCTGACGTTTATGTTGGCGTTGGGTATCGGTTCGGCTACCACCATCCGCGTCTCGCATCAACTCGGTAAAGGGGACCTGCAAGCCGTGCGTATGGCGAGTCATGCGTCCGTGCACCTATGTCTGCTGATGAACACTATCGGTGCGGCAATCATGATCTTCGGACGCAACGTCATTCCGTATATCTTCACCAACGATCCGGAAGTGATTCCTATCGCTTCGACGCTGCTCGTGATTGCCGGAACGCTCCAGTACGCGGATGGACTGCAATGTATCGGTGCAGCCATGCTTCGCGGCATTCAGGATGTACGAGTTCCGATGCGAATCGCCTTGTTCGCCTATATCGGTGTGGCACTACCTCTGGGACTTACCCTCACGTTCCCGATGGGTCTCGGAGCGAAAGGTATGTGGATAGCCTTCGTCATCGCATTGGCTATTCCTGCAGTTCTTTTCCACGTGCGGTTCCATCGACAAATGAAACGACTCAAGTTTAACGGTTTAGACGAAACAGATTGATATGAGACGAATCCTCTTTTATACTTTGTTAGCCGTGGTTTTTGCGGCATGTCAGAAGTCCCAGACACTCGAAGAACGAGCTGCTGAGTTATGTGCGTACATCCCGGATCACGAGTTGCTGGAGAAGTCCCGCGACTACATGACTCCGGATTTTTACGCGGTGCTGGACACGATGTTCTATCGTCTGCCGCAACACGAAGCGCTGGACCATGAGTGGCTCTATTATTTCGTCACCGGTAACGGAGGTACAATTGCTGATTATGAGGTGGTTAAGGTGGAACAAACCGACAAAGACCATGCCCTTGCCACTATCTCCGTGCGTCAAAAATGGGAAGATGGTTCATTTGATCCGGAGAGCGATGTCGAGGAGCATATCCTATTGATGGAGCGCGTGAATGGCAAGTGGCTCATATCCGATTTTGACGACCACAAGGCTGATTGTATCCGTTATATCGCCATCAATCGTAAGGAACAAGCCATCCGTCAAGCGATTAGTGATTACCTGCTGCGGGAGATTGCTCCGTACTACCTGCAAGGTGAACTTTGTGTGCCTTCGCTGATGATGGTACGCGAAGAAGATTCGTGTGTGTGGGGTGATTTCTGGGTGTTATGGTACAAGATTGAAGGGGACACGCTCAAAACCGTTTCAGGTGGTAGCCATCCCGGCATGATGACTCTGAAGTATGAAAACGGGAAGCCGCAAGTGGTTGATTTTGAGCGTGTAGAAGACGGTTCACGGTTTATGCCGACAGCCAAACGGATCTTCGGCGATTGTCTCGATATCTTCATGAATATGCATGCCAACGAATCCGTCCGTGAAGCTGTTCGTCGTGAACAGTTAAGTGAGTACGTGCAGCAAAACAACCTGAATGTGCATTACTATCAGGATTACGGTTGGGAGACAAAAGAATTAGAATTATGAACAAAATCGAAACATACAAAACCCTGCTGCCGCAGATCGAATCACTGGTTGCAGGAGAGACGGACACGATTGCGAACATGGCGAACGTAGCTGCAGCCTTGCACGAAGCCTTTGGCTTCTGGTGGACCGGTTTCTATCGCGTGGATGGACAACAACTCGTCTTGGGTCCTTTCCAAGGACCTATCGCGTGTACACGCATTCCGTATGGTAAGGGTGTATGCGGCACGGCTTGGCAACGCGCTGAGACTGTCATCGTGCCCAATGTCCATGAGTTTGCCGGACATATCGCATGTTCGTCCGCTTCTAACAGCGAGATAGTCGTACCTATTCTGCACAACAACCAAGTCGTCGCAGTCCTCGACATCGATAGCAAGGACTTCAATACCTTCGACGAGACGGACCAACGCTACCTGGAACAAATCGCAAAAATGCTATAATCAACCAAACACCATGGCGATACAATTAGACAACTTTGAACAAGCGGTGGAACCGGTGATCGTGCAACGGGGAAGAGGATACTTTCGCGGGGGACGGGTATTGTCATGCGAGGAGGAAGAAGGGGAAGCCGGAGCCGTGGAAGTGGAAGCCGTGGTGCAGGGGACGGAACGGTACACGGTGCGGATGACGGTGGATGAGAAAGGGACGGTTCATGGGCACAGGTGTTCGTGTCCGTACGATGGGACGATGTGCAAACATGAGGTGGCTGTGTTGTATTATCTGAGAAATAGTCGAAAGTCAAAAGTCGAAAGTCAAAAGCACAAAGAGGCTGTGGCTCAGATGATTGCGCAGATGAAGGCACCGAAGAAGGCGTTGTGGAAAGAGGTGATTGAGGGACTGATGGAGCCGTTGCAGCCAAAGACAAAGGACGCGGACAAGGCGATGCCGCAGACGCATTTCTCGGAACGGATGATGTACGTGATTGAGCCGTTTCGGGATGGCCGGAAGATTCATCCGCATAGGCAGAAATGGTTGAAGTCCGGCAAGTGGGGTCGGCCGACGAGTGCGTCGATCAAGACGTTCATCGAGCAGGGCTACACGTTCATGGACGCCAAAGATCGGGAGATCAGCGGACACCTTAATTCGGTGATTCAGGGGCAGTATTTTTACAGTTATTTCGATAGTCTGCTGGAGCATCTGGAGAATTATCTGCCGTTCCTGGTGGATAGCGACAAGGTGTTGTTTCGGGAGCGGGGACGCAAGACGTTTCAGCGCGTGGAGGTGCGGAAGGAACGTGCCTATCTGAACATCGAACGGCAAGGCAAGAAGTTGGTTTTCTCGTCGAACGTGTCGCTGGACAAGAAAGGGACGAGTGTGCCGACACCTTGCGTAATTGCCGAAGATTCAACGCATCACGTGGTGGTAGAACTGACGCCTTACGAGCAGAAACTGTATTCAATGTTACTGCGGTTGGGTGCCATGCCTGAGGAAGCGGAGAGTCGTTTGCAGGAGTTATTGATGGCTGTGGGGAACCTGGTGGAAGTGCATTCGGACTTGATTGAAGGTGGTTCGACGCTGGAGCGTGTTGCAGGAGAACCGACTGTGTTGCTGCGCGTTACACCGAAAAAGGGTGCGTTCATCGTCGATTGTTGCGTGCAACCGCTGCAAGGAGGACGAATGCGGTTCTTTCCTGCTGAAGGTAAGGCAATGGTCTATGACACGCGGGAAGGGACGCGGTACCAGGTGGAGCGAGATCTGGAAGAAGAGGCACGTCGATTGGAAGAGTTGAATGTGTTTTGTGTAGAGGAATTGGGGTTCGTGCCGGAACCTGAACCGCGGACGATGGAACTGGAGGAGTTACTGCCGTTGATGGCTTTTGTGGCTGAGCATAAGTCGGATTTTGCAGTCGAATGGCCGGACGGGGCGAAGATCAACCTTAAGGAGCCGGAGCATGCGGACTCGTACGCGATGGGACTCAGGACGAAGGAGAACTGGTTCGAAGTGGAGGGCACATTGCAGATTGATGAACAGACGATCCTGTCGGCTGCGGAACTGCTGAAAATGATGCAGGGCAAGATGGTGGGGAAGCGGTTCGTGCGGCTGGGACAAACAGAGTTTTTAGCGCTGAATGAGCGGCTTGCGAAGGAGCTGAGCCGGGTGCAGCAAATCGCGCGTGTACGTAATAATAAGGTGATCATCCCGCGGTTCGAGGTGGGGTTGCTGGGGGAAATACTGAGTCATCCCGAGTCGATCCTGCGCGAGGACCAAGGTGTGGCTGAACTGCTACGCAAGATCGATGAGGCTGCGCGGATGCCGATCGAGGTGCCGCAGGATTTGCAAGCACAACTGCGTGATTATCAAGAAGAAGGCTATCGTTGGATGACGCGTCTGGCAGCTTGGGGAGCCGGAGCATGTCTGGCTGATGACATGGGTCTGGGTAAGACGGTGCAGACGATTGCTGTGCTGCTGAACCGTGCGAATCATGGACCTTCACTGGTCGTTGCTCCGGCTTCGGTGGTGTACAACTGGCAAAGCGAGATAGAGCGTTTTGCACCTACGCTGAAGGTGCATGTGCTGCATGAGACGGATGATCGGAAACGGCTTGTGCGGTCGCTGTCGGAGCGAGATGTGCTGCTGACGACGTACGGGTTGCTGGTGCGTGAACAGAAGGCGCTGACGGACAAGAATTGGAACGTGGTGTGTCTCGACGAGGCGCATACGATCAAGAACCGGCAGACGAAGATGTCGCAAGCCGCGATGGGTTTGCAAGCCGATTTTCGCATCGCGCTCACCGGTACGCCGCTGCAGAATTATCTGTCCGAGCTATGGAACCTGTTTCAGTTCATCAACCCGGGTTTGCTCGGCAGTTTTGAGGCGTTCAGCCATGATTTTATCACGCCAATCGAGGTGGGGCATGACAAGGAGCGGCAGCAGACATTGCGACAGATCTTGCAGCCGTTTTTGCTTCGACGGACGAAAGCTGAGGTGATTGACGAGCTACCGGAGAAGACGGAGATCATTCGGCGTGTGGAGCTGTCGGACGGGGAGCGTGTGGCGTACGAAGCCATGCGAATTGAGGCGCAGATGCAGGTGTCACAAGCATCCAAGGTGGATGTGAACGTGTTGGCATCAATCACGCGGCTCAGGCAAGCTGCTGATTCGGACAGCAAGTTGGAGGATTTTGTGGCGCTGCTGACGCAGATTGTGACTGGGGGAAACAGAGTGCTTGTGTTCTCGCAGTTCACAACGTTCTTGAGTGCGGCACAACATGCATTAGGAGAGGATATCAGTACGTTTTATCTTGATGGAAGCACGCCTATTGCTAAGCGTAAACAGCTCGTAGAACGATTCCAAAATGGAGAGGCACAGGTGTTTTTTATCTCACTCAAAGCCGGAGGACTCGGACTGAACCTCACAGGAGCTAACTACGTCATTCATCTGGATCCGTGGTGGAATCCGGCTATCGAGCAGCAAGCTACCGATCGTGCTTATCGTATCGGCCAACGCCGCAACGTGACAGTCTATCACCTCATCGCAGCCGATACCATCGAGGAGAAGATCCTACGGCTGCACAAGACCAAACGTGACTTGGCTGATGCCCTGCTCCAAGACCAGAACACGGCTCAGACGCTCACGCTGGATGATTTGAAGATGCTGCTGGAGAAGAAATAAATAAAATGAAGATATTATGGCATTACGAGTTACACCGGAGTATATCGCGAGCCTGAAACCGAACGAGATCTTTGTGTTCGGCAGTAATTTGGCAGGAATGCATGGAGGTGGCGCGGCACGCATGGCGCATGAGTTGTTTGGCGCAGAATGGGGTGTCGGAGTGGGTCGCACTGGCCAGTGCTATGCCATTCCCACGATGCAAGGAGGCGTCGAGACCATTTGTCCGTATGTGGATGAGTTTATCGAGTATGCCAAGCAACATCACGAGCTTATTTTCCGTGTCACGCGTATCGGTTGTGGTATAGCCGGTTTCACCAACGAAGAGATAGCACCACTCTTCAAAGCCGCATTTGACATGGAGAACGTGTCGCTACCAAATGGTTGGAGAGAGATAGAGTAGTTATGTACACTTGGGAAGAACCGAAACAGAAGCCGTATGCCATGTATATCCATGGTTTTGCGTCGAGTCCGAAGTCCGGGACAAGGGCCTCGTTGGCTCGTGCCTTGCCTGAATATGAATGGCTTGCTCCCGAAGTGTCGCATGAGCCGTTTGAGTCGCTGGAGATTCTTAACGAGTGGGCACGTACTTTTGAACCGGAACTGATTGTCGGTACATCGATGGGTGGTATGTTGGCGATGTATGTAGATGCTCCGAAAGCAACAAAGATTGTGCTTAATCCCTCGCTAGAGATGGATCGTACACTCCGCAAGATGGGTTATGGCAAACATCCGTATTTGCAAGAACGTGAAGATGGGGCGACGGAGTTTGTGATCGATGAACCGATGGTGCAGCGGTTTGTGGCATTCAAGAAGGAACATTCGTTTGTGCTTGGTTCTCGCAATATAGGTTTGTTCTCAACAGACGACGAGTTACTTGGGCACGAAATGAGCAAACGCAACGCCAAAGCCGTAGAGGACGCCGGATTCGAGATCATTTGGTCTGCGAAGTTCGGCCACCGCTGCAACGACAATGCGGTAAAGGAGATTGTCAAACAACTGAAAAACGTATAAATGCTAACTATCAAACACACAGAAACGGAACGAAATGGCCTTTTCGAGGCATGGCTTGACGATGTGCAAGTTGGTGAATTAACCTACCAACGTACTACTTTGGAACGAATGATCATCGACCATACACGTGTCTTTGAAGGCTATGAAGGGCAAGGAATTGCGCGTCAGCTTGTCATGGCATCTGTCGATTTCGCACGCCAAAACAGCCGCACCATCATCCCCGTCTGTTCCTATGCTCGCAAAGTCCTCACGCGTACGGATGAATATAAGGATATATTAGCCTGAAAATACTAAAATAATGCGAAATTTCGCATAAAAATTTGCGTATGTGCGAAATTTTTCGTAATTTTGCGCAAAATTTAAAATGAATAACTATGCTCATCAAAATCTATAGTGCCGCTCCTGTGGGTATCGAAGCTGTAAAGGTGACGATTGAGGTACATTCGAAACCCGGCTTTGAATTTATCATGGTCGGCCTACCGGATGTGTCCGTCAAAGAGTCGCATGAACGAATCATGGCAGCGCTGACAGTCAACGGATTAGAGGCGTTACACCGTTCCTATACCATCAACATGGCTCCTGCGGACATCAAGAAAGAAGGCTCGCTCTATGACCTACCATTGGCGATTGGAATGCTGGCCGGAGGAGAGAAGATGAAATCCAAGGAGTTGGCGAACTTTATGATGGTGGGTGAGTTATCGTTGGACGGTTCGTTGCAACCCATTCGTGGAGCACTGCCGATTGCCTTATGCGCTCGGAAAGAAGGGTTTAAAGGCCTTATCCTGCCGGAAGCCAATGCCGAAGAGGCCGCTGTGGTGGATGGTTTGGAAGTATATGGATTGAAGAATCTCATGGAAGTCATTCATTTTTTGAATGGCGAACCGAAAGATGAGCTAAAACCTGACGAACCATGGCTTCCGACGCATGTGGATACGCAAAAACTCTTTGATGAGTTAGCCTTCCCGACAGATGTTGATTTCTCGGACGTTCGCGGACAATTCAAAGTGCGTCGAGCCGTTGAGATTGCTGCGGCAGGTGGACATAACATGATCATGATTGGTCCTCCGGGGGCCGGTAAATCGATGATAGCCAAGCGCATACCGACTATCCTTCCTCCTCTGACACTCGAAGAGGCGTTAGAAACGACCAAGATTCACTCCATCGTGGGTCTGACCAACAAGAAGAAAGGCGCTAGCAGCGCGCTCATCGTGCAGCGTCCGTTCCGTTCCCCTCACCACACGATTACCGATACGGCTCTCGTCGGAGGTGGCCAGAACCCCCATCCGGGAGAGATCTCACTCGCCCATAATGGCGTACTCTTCCTCGATGAGCTACCGGAGTACAAAAGATCGGTGCTCGAAGTAATGCGCCAACCGCTCGAAGATCGGCATATTACTGTGGCACGTACCAAGGAGACAGTTGATTATCCGGCTTCGTTCATGCTCGTGGCTGCGATGAACCCCTGTCCATGTGGTCATTACGGCGAGAACAACCCCGCGCATCCCTGCACCTGCACTCCGGCTCAAGTGCATCGCTACATGAGCAAGATCAGCGGGCCGCTACTCGATCGTATAGACATCCAATGTGAGATAGAAGCCGTTCCATATGATCAACTACGCGATAACCAGCCGGGTGAGACTTCGGCTGCTATCCGCGAACGGGTACTCCGAGCCAGAACTATTCAGACGGAGCGTTTCAAACACAGCAAACTCGTGCATTGCAACGCCATGATGAACAACAAAATGGTTCGTCAGTACTGCGCTTTGGATGCGGAGTCTGACAAACTGCTCGAGTTCACAATGACCAAGTTAGGTTTCTCGGCTCGCGCCTATGATCGAATCCTCAAGGTTGCACGAACGATTGCCGATCTCGAAGGCTCCGAGAACATCCAGAAGAAGCACATGCTCGAAGCAATCTCATATCGCTCCTTGGATCGAAATAATTACGCAGGATAATGGCTGCCCCGACTTTATATACCGTTGGGCACTCGAATCAGACGTTTGAGGACTTGCTCGGGATGCTGCAAGCGCAACACATCAATGTGATTGTGGACGTTCGCAGCGTTCCGGCCAGCAAGTACACGCCGCAGTTCAACCAGCAGCCTTTGTCAGCCGCGCTACAACGCGAACATATTCATTACCTGCATTTTGGAAACGAGTTTGGTGCACGACGAACGGATGCGTTGGATGCCGACAACAAGGTGGATTTTGAGAAAGCCGTGCTCACTCCGGCCTTCCAGGAAGGAGTCAAGCGCCTCATGGACGGACTGCACAAGGGGTATCGGATCTCGCTCATGTGTTCGGAAGCCAATCCGCTGGAGTGCCATCGCTTTGCGATGGTGTCGCGCTATTTCTTCGAGCATGGCGTGGACGTGCAGCATATCGTGCATGACGAAAAGGGTGGGGTGACGACCATTCCGCACCAAGCGCTGCAAGACGAGATGGTGAAGGAATATGTCCGCAAAAAGAAGATCCCGCAGATCCAACCACCGGACATGTTCGGAGAGAACGAATGCACCAGGGATCAGCAAATCGTGCTTGCTTATCGGCAGAAAAACAAGGAGATAGCCTACCAACAAGAGACAGAGGAGTATTACGTATGATTACGCTTTATACCATCGGATTCACTAAGAAATCAGCCGAGCAGTTCTTTGAATTGCTCAAGTCGCACCACGTGCAAACGCTTGTAGATGTGCGGATTAGCAATAGTAGCCAACTGGCAGGATTTGCCAAAGGCAGCGACCTGATTTATTTTCTCAAGCAGATAGGCAACATCGACTATCGGCATGTCTCGGACTTTGCTCCCACGAAGGAGCTGCTCAGTGACTACCGTGCCGGAAAAGTCGATTGGCCGGAGTACGAACGTATCTTTGCGGACTTGATGACCAAGCGTCGTATCAACCAGCGTTACAAGGTTGCCGATTTCGACAACTGCTGTTTCCTGTGTTCCGAAGAAACACCCGAACATTGTCATCGTCGCCTCTTAGCCGAACACCTTCAGCACCAAGATCCGGAGAATGTGAAGATTATACATTTAGTATAACTTATCTTAATATTAACCCCATTAAACTCACAACGATTATGAACAACGAAGTTAATCGTGCCCCTGCGGCTAAGAAGGATTTAAAAGGAACAAAGACCGAGAAGAACCTCATGGAGGCTTTTGCCGGTGAATCAATGGCTCGTAACAAGTACACCTATTTCGCATCGAAGGCGAAAAAGGATGGTTATGTGCAGATTAGCAAGATTTTTGAGGAGACTGCTGCCAACGAGAAAGAGCATGCAGAACTCTGGTACAAATACCTGAACGGAGGCAAGATCAGCGACACCAAAGCTAACCTCGCAGACGCTGCTGCAGGTGAGAATGCCGAGTGGACGGACATGTATGCACGCATGGCGAAAGAGGCTGAAGAAGAAGGATTTATCGAGATTGCTGCCAAGTTCGCGATGGTAGGCGAGATCGAGAAACACCACGAAGAGCGTTATCGCAAACTGCTCAAGAACATTGAGGATAAGGTTGTCTTCTCGCGTGAAGGCGATTGCATTTGGCAGTGCTCTAATTGTGGCCATATCGTAGTCGGCAAAGCCGCTCCCGAAGAGTGTCCCGTTTGTCACCACGCCCAAGCGTATTTCCAGTTATTGGCAGAGAATTATTGAATGTAATAATCTTTAATTCTTTCATTCTTTAACTCTTTAATTCTTTAAACATTATGATCGAGGTATTATTTACTCTGATCACTTTGCCCTACGCACCGAATGCGTTGGAGCCGGTGATCAGTCAGGAAACAATTGAATATCACCATGGTAAGCACCTGCAGACCTACGTGGATAACCTCAATAAACTCGTTGCCGGAACGGAGTTTGAGTCCATGCCCTTGGAGCAGATTGTCGCCAAATCGCAAGGTGGCATCTTCAACAATGCCGGACAGATCTTGAACCACAACCTGTACTTCCTCCAGTTCAAGCCTTACACCAATGAGCAATCAGCAATCACCAATGACCAATTGCCTATAATCAAGGCAATAATTCGTGACTTTGGTTCGTTTGAAGCCTTTAAAGCGGAGTTTGAACACAAAGGTATCACGCTCTTCGGGTCCGGTTGGGTTTGGCTTGCAGCCGACAAAGAGAGTAGGCTTGTCATCACGCAGGAACCCAATGCCGGAAACCCTGTCACCAAAGGACTCAAACCCCTGCTGACGATGGACGTCTGGGAGCATGCTTATTACATCGACTATCGCAATCGTCGTGCTGCTCACCTCCAATCCCTCTGGCAGATCATCAATTGGGACGAGATAAATCGCAGATATACGGAATAATCGTCGAAAGATAAAACAATAGCCGGAGACGTTGAATCGCCTCCGGCTATTTCTATTCAATCAATCCTAATTTCTTCAATCTTGCCCTAATCGCACCCTGTGTGCGGTTGAATTGCTGTGCCAGTTGGGCGATGGTTGTGCCTTCTATGAACAGTTCACGCAGACGCAAATCATCCTCCACCATCCATCGTTCACCGAAACGTTGTTGGGGCGCAGGAGCAAGGTTGCGGCGTTGTTTCACCATCTTAATAAAGTCCAGCAAGTATGGCGAAGGTTTGCCTTCCACCAGCATGTCGTGAATCATCGCCTCCACAGCCATATCGTCCAACGCGCTGCCCTTGTATTCATTCTTTGCCGGACCTTTGACGGGTTTCGGAGCCTTCGGTTTCGGCTCCTTCTTAGGTGCCTTGGTCTTCTTTTGCGGCTTCTCCATAAGTGGCTGTAAATCAGCTATGGGAGCCACGAAGTTATTACGTGCCTGGAGCATCGATTCGGACGAAGGTTCGTCCGTCTTGAGGATCGATTGCATCAAGTGCATCTTCTCATGCAGCACGAGGAATAAGTCATTCAGTAGCGGTTCAAAGTCCGACACATCGCCTTTGTTCTTACTGCGGCACGGATGGTTCGCCACTTGTTGCGCAACCGATTCCATCAGCGGCAAGAAATACTGACAAGCTGCTTGCAAACGTCCACAAAGCATAGCTTTCTCACCATGCAAAAGTAGTTTCGTCAACTGCGGACGGAACTTTTCGGCAATCGATTGCCACTCCGAGAAAACAGGTTGTAGACTCTCCAACCATGGCAATGTCTCCTCGTTGAACGACACCGCTTTCACAGCTACTTTTCGCATTTGCTCCACCAAACTCAGCGTCCGATGGAAATCAAAAAGCGCACTAAACAGTTGCACCTCGTATTCTTTCCGCGCCTTCGGAAGTGCCTGATTAACAGTTTCTACGGAAGGCTGACTATCGGTATAACGCAACACAGACGGATCGTTATCCAGTTCGACATAATCGAGTGGCGTGGACAGCACGATGCCTTCGAGTGTCCGACAACGGGAAAGGGCCACATAGACCTGTCCGGCAGCAAAAGCACGTGCCGCGTCAATGATCACTTTGTCGAAGGTTAATCCCTGGCTTTTGTGAATCGTCACGGCCCAAGCGAGTCGCAACGGATACTGCGTAAACGTACCCAGCACCTCCTCGTCAATCTTCCCCGTCTTCTCATCCTCGCGGTAACGGATATTCTCCCACACCATGCGGTTCACCTCGATATCCCCATCGTCGCAACGCACAAAAATCTTTCCGTTGTCGATGTCCGTGATCACACCAATCTTGCCGTTGTAGAACCGTCGCGGTTTCTGGTCGTCATTGCGCACAAACATCACTCGTGCACCGATCTTGAGCGTCAAGATCTCCTCTGTCGGATAGATATTAGCCGGAAAATCTTTCTTGATGTCTGCTTCGAACACATGCGGTTCGTCCTGCAACCGACTCAACTCCCGTTCGTTCAATTCATCAGCCAAACGGTTATGGGTCGTCAAAGTAATATGGAAGTCCTCATCTGTGTTCTTGAATCGCGGATTATACCGTGCATTCAGCAACGCACGACCTTGCGTAGTCAACTGATTCTCACGCACTTCGTTCAGCAAATTGACGAACGTCTGGTCCTGTTGCCGGAACACGTGGTCCAACTCCACATAGATTGGCTGCAGCTCTTTCATCACTTTCGCTTGGAAGAAATACGGTCCTTCGTAGTACTTCGCCATTAATTCTTCCTCTTCGCCTTGCTTAACCACCGGAGACAATTGGAACAAATCACCAATCATAACGATTTGCACACCTCCGAACGGCTGATCTTTGCGGTATTTGTAGTGTCTCAAAACAGTATCAATCGCATCCAATACATCCGCTCGTACCATACTAATCTCATCGATTACTAGCATCTCCAAATGATAAAGTAGATTTCGCTTGCGCTGATACATGTGCTGCTCCGAAAAAAGTTTCTTGTAAAATTGCGGAGTTGGAATAAGTATTCCTAGGGGTAGTTGGAAGAATGAGTGAACTGTCATACCTCCGGCATTCACAGCTGCTACTCCAGTAGGCGCAAGTACAGCCATGTTCTTCGGCGATTGCTCCCGCAACTTCCTTAGGAACGTCGTCTTTCCGGTTCCGGCCTTACCCGTAATAAATATCGGCCGATTCGTATGCATCACAAACTGCTCTGCCAGGTAATACGGCAACGACTCATTGCGTGCATCTTGCTGGGCATCAACTTCCACCGAACGCGTGTCGATGATTCCGGCTACCAGTTTGTAATGCTGAAGCTGATTCTCAACTTCCACCGGTTCTTCCGTCATCGAAATCGCGTAATAAAATGTGCCGGTGGGGAACTTGCCGATCAGAGGCACATTCGAATAACCTTCCATGCGCTCCAGGTACCGCGGATCCGTCACAGAAACCAGATACTCATTGCCCTTGTACGTAAAACGCGTCTTGTATTGAATCTTTTTGATCTCGTCTTTGAGCTTCTCCTCCCGAATGATCTCCGGCTCTTCCGGCTCAATCAGCATCAGCGAACCCTGATTCAAGCAATATTCCTTATGCGTCAGAAATCGTCCTTGCGAATGCAAAACAAAATCGCGTTTGGATAGTAATGCTTGCAACACTTTCTGCGAGAAAGGAAGACTCTTGATGATTCGCATCCGGCTATAATAAAAATTCTCGTTTTGGCAACCGGATCCGCATGCCTCCGTATTACTCAGTTCGATGACATCCAAAATGCGAATGTTTCGTGCCGTTTCCGTAGGAATCTCTTTATGCGTTGTCTCCCGCTGAACCGGACGTATCCATCGCGGTTCACCTTCGTCATCCACCACACGAAAAGTCTTCTCATCTGCGCTCAACCGGATCTCAATCCCGGCTATGCATCGTCCCCCATACTTAAACGAGTTCGCCAAACAGATGAAAAGATGCTTTCCCGTATTTTTCACAGGTTCAATCATTTATACAATGCAAGTTGTTTTTCCAGTTCTGCTTTAAACTGTTCTCGAAGAGATTGCGGTTGCAGAATTTCCAATTCAGAGCCATAGGTTCGTAATTGCTGAATAAAGTCCAAAGTCGGAGCTACATACCATTCAAAAACGCATGGTTCAACTTCCTTCTGCGAGTGATGCAGCGGCAGCGAACGCAGGTATTTAGCAGCCAACGGAATGACTCGTGCCTGAATAATCTCGGGAGTATAGTCTTTGCCGCAGAACACGCCATAATAGCCTGAGAAATATGCCTTTGGATGAAATTTCTTCGGCAGTTTGAACTTCTTATCCGTCCGCTTCACATACAGTACTCGATCTAAGGCATAGATTCGCGGTTCATCCTTCGGCGTATCGTGCTTATCGTCAATCTCTTCTACAAATCCCAGCACGTACCAACGCTGCTTGAAAACCTTTAAACACAGCGGTGCCAACAAAAACTCATGCGGAGCGTCTTTGCTATCAAAACGCATATGTGCCACTTGCAGCATCTTCTTTTCTCGCATAGCCTCCACAATCGTCGTCAAATATTCCGTTCCGGCTGGGATGGGTTCATAAAGAATCTGATCTTGTAACTCGCGACTTGTGTCAAGTGACTGACTCATAGCGAATTGAGAAAGCAACCATTGCTTCGTCTGACTGTTGCTATCTGAATCTGCAATGTAATACTGTCCCCCATATGGCGAACGCTGACACTTGATTTCGATGTCAAAAAGCATTTCAATCTCGTTAAGACAACGGAAGAAAGTCCGATCGGGAATGCGCGATTCGTGGTACTCGTTTTGGCTTGCGTGCAGCCAACGCCGATCAATCTCAGTCTTCGTAATCCTTCCAGCCGATCGAATCGTATCCACCAACCAGATGTATTTGTTGTATTGCGTTGCTGCCATGGCACTTATCTTTGAATTTCCGTGCAAAATTACAAAAAAAATCGCACATACACAAATTTTTTTGCATTTTTCTTTAATAACTGCCTACATTTGGCAGTTTGAAGCAGTATTTTTGCCGTAAATTTCAAGAACATCTGTGTTATCTGCCATGACAACAACGCAGGTACGTATTATTAACTAACTAAAAACAAAACTACTATGGCTAAGAAAAAAGATTCAAAGAAGACGATGACGCTGGACTACTTAAATGAGAAGGCGCGGTACTTGTATGTAGTGATTCGTTATTACGATAAGCCGAAGGAAAATCTTGTCTCCTTTTATAACGAGGCAAAAGAATGCTTAGATGAAAACAAGGATTTCGTACCTCCGATGCTAAACAAAGAGCACAAGATGCTGCTTTTGCTAATCGATCTAATAACGCTGAAAGTAGTGGATTGGAACGGAGGGTATTTGCGAATGTGGGGCAAGATTCGGTATGACGGAACTTATTACTTGTTGGATGAGAACTTTAAGTCAATCTGGCAGATAAGCCGCGGTGTTCCGAATAAACTGATTCCTCCTTACGAACATAGTTGGAATGAGTATTTGGAGTTGGTGATTGAACCGGATGGTTCGTTAAAGGATTGGCATACTCCGTTGGATTTCAGTGATTTTATAGAATATGGTCACGAGCCAGAACTAATTGAAACCAACAAATGGTATCGCGTTAAGGATGCGTTATGGGACATCCGTCAGCGGAAACTAAATCAAGAAGAATTCGATTGCTTGCTGGAACAATTGCAAAAACAGAGGCAGCATTTATTCGCAGAATAGATTGCGCTAAAAACAACAAGGGTGCGCAATTGAAGCGCACCCTTATTTGTCGTCAATACTGATAAAACGATATTCGAATTTCTGACTATTTAAAATCCGCATAAATAACCGGTTTAAACGAACCGAAGGAATGAATAATGTTGGCAATCGCTTCGTATTCATCATAAGAAAGCATAAATGTATGATTCGTTTCATCATGGTCATTTGCATAATGAATAAAAATATCAAAACCTTCACCGTTGGCCCATTCGGTTACCTCAAGCCAATCACCCTTATGACCATAGATAGAAAATTCGTTTAAATCCACACTTCCTGATTTTTTTTAACAACGCCACCGATGAGTTTTCTTCGTTCCTCGCAGAATTCACATACTCCCGGAATCGCCTGGCTCTCCGGAATCTCATCAAAAGGTGTGTCGCACCATCTGCAGCGACTTTGTGCCATATCCGTAAACGGACCAAAATTGTTTGTTGCCATAATGTTTTGTTTTTAATAAGTTAATAATACGTATCTGCGTTGTAATCGTGGCAGATAACACAGATGTCTGTCAAATTTGTTGCAAAAGTACTGCTTCAAACTGCCAAATGTAGGCAGTTAATCAAGAAAAATGCAGAAAAAAAATGCACATTCGTTCAAAAATGTGCATTTTACTTACTGAAAAGTATAAATAATTATTTCACCAGCACCTCCGCAGTTTCTCCACCTCTGCCTCCAGCTTCTCCGGATTCTGCCGCTTCAGCTTCGCCAAATTCACCAACTTCCATTGCACACTCGGAAAAATCCTTGAAATACGCAAACTCATACCCGTCCCACATCGGCTCCCCTTGCTCAAAACTCACCAAAAACCGCTTGTCCTCCTCCGTCAGCATCGCCTTCACGTCCCGTATCAACTGCAACCGCGTCTGCTCAAACTCCTCGTACGTAAACGCCACGTCCGTCATCCCCTCAAACTGATTGGCCATCGCCTCACGCTGATCGATCAGTGCCGGAGCCAACGACTCATGAATAGGCCTATCGCTTCCCAACAAGCAGAAAATCAACCCTTCCCGCACCTCATTCATCGGCATCTCCATGTACTTCACATCGAACAAATCCCTCGGATGCTGCCGCGACAATGCCGCAGAGATTTTCCCTCCGTACAGCAGCGTCTGCGGCACGATCATCGCTTCGCAATACACCTCAAACTCCTCCTGCGCCTTCTCGCACACCGGCATCAGCAGTGCCTCACCTCCGATGATCCCGCGTTTGGTCTGGTTCACTTCCACCTTCACTTGCAACCCACGCCACTCGCACAGCAGCTTACACGTCGCATAGTTCGGCACCACATGCAGTCCCGGAATACCCTTCTTCGCCTTCTCTGCCATCGCCTTCAGATGCGCATTAATATCGTTCAGACTCTCCTCACGTCCGGCCAACGGCATGTATGTCAGGTCAATATCCACCGAGTAACGCAACATGTCCTTCACAAACAGGTTGATGGCCGTACCACCATGCACAGCAAACACACCTTCGTTCGTCACGTACGGCATCAGTCGCAGCAAAAACGCCACTTTTCGTGCATAAACAGGATTAAACATAGTTGTACAAATCTGCCGGTATCGTCATGTTATATTTGCTCACATATTTGCCTTGCGGCACGATCATCCGTCTCCCGCTACCGATATCTATCTTACTCATATCCAGCGCTTTCAACCACGGATGGTTCGCTTTCTCTGCCATATACAGGAACAGCCTCTTCACCTTCACCGAACTGCATTTCTCCAGCAGCTCTTGCAGCACTTTCGGCCTAAGCGTTGTCAGCAACTCCATCAGGTAATACGTATCCAGCAACGATGTCGTCGCATTAGGTCTGTTCAAGCACTCCAATATCGCTCTTTCCGGACACGACACCCACAACCGATGTCCCTCCACGTCCATCTCGTCCAACCCTTCCGTGCCCAACAACGACGATGTCTGATACCGCAATGTCCGGTCCCATTCATACGCCATGAACCATTCCGGCAACTTCTGATTCGGCTTGCCAAACAGAAATGCCAACGGTTTGCCCATAGGCACATAGTGCATGTAGCCGCGCAACTCCAACGCTGTCTCGGCTCCTATTGTGCATTGCTTGTCGAGTTGTGTGTTGTAGGCCGATAAGGCACTGAACAGACTCACGTTCGCTCCGGCCATCTTGTACACCCCGTATGCCACTTTCTCCAACCAACCGTTTTGAACGTATGTCGCTTGTTCGGATGCATTCACTCCTTTCGCGCTTAGCCACGAACTAAACAGCAACGTCTCGCCACCTATCTCATCGATTATTTGCTTAATTTT
>Ga0310690_10003516_pt1 | contig 23315 bp, 22 predicted proteins | sample AusTroGonzalo_MG_2_FD_207661 | JGI IMG/M metagenome (GOLD analysis project Ga0310690, IMG submission 207661) | Bovine rumen microbial communities from tropical cattle in Woodstock, Queensland, Australia - Gonzalo_04 (v2) (version 2) | ecosystem: Host-associated > Mammals > Digestive system >... | reverse complement strand
CATTTCCGGTGGCAATGACGAAGGGGTTCCACCTGTTCCCATACCGAACACAGAAGTTAAGCCCTTCAGTGCCGATGGTACTTGACTGGTAACGGTCCGGGAGAGTAGGTCGCCGCCGGATTCCATAAAAAGCTCCGCCTGATGGTGGAGTTTTTTTCATGGAATCATATACCAAATTATTACAAAACTTTGAACTTCGGAAGATTTTATGATACAATATTGTAAATATCGCTGAAGGGAGGGGAAGCAGGTGCGCCGGCAGAAAAACCAGTATGTCTTCGCGCGGGATTCACGGCGGTTCAGGCGGCCGCACCATGCGCTCCGGGTCCTGCTGGTCCTGGTTCTCCTTCTCTCACTGACTTTTTTTGTTTCGAATTTCACTGTTTCCAACCGGGTGAAGGTGGAGGAGGAGCGGATAACGATCCTGAACCTTCCGGTGGACCTGGAGGAATATTCAATCCTGCATATCAGCGACCTGCACGGCGCCCGGTACGGGGAGAAGCAGAAGGCGATCAAAACCGCGCTGGGGAATATGCGCTATTCCTGCGTGGTGATGACGGGGGATATGCTGGGGGAAAACGGCGACGTGGAACCGCTGCTGGAGCTTATCGCCCTGCTGCCGCAGGACACGCCGAAGTACCTGATTCCGGGGGACATGGACGGCCCCCTGGTGGATACGGACGCCCACGGAAGCCTTTCTCCCTACGCGGACTGGGCGGTGCGGGTCCAGGAAGCCGGCGTGATCCTGCTGGACCGGCCTATGTCGGAAACCCGGGGAAAAGGCACGATCCGCTTTGTCCCCGAGGAAATCTATATGCTGGACCTGGACGCGACGGAAAATGTATACCGGAAGCAGCTTGCTGCGCTCAGCGAGCGGTCGGCTTCCCTGAACGCCAACGAAGCGGCCCGGATCCGCGCCCTGGAATTTGAGCTGGAACGGATCGCGGAAATCCGGGAGGCCAAAAAGGAATTCAAGCCGGAAGATATCCAGGTGGTGCTGACCCATACCCCGCTGACGGAGGAATACCTGAAGAACCTGATTTCCTGGACGGAGAAGGAGACCTATTTTTCCGTCCGTTACGCAAGCCTGATCCTGGCGGGGCACTACAACGGCGGGCAGTGGCGGATTCCGTGGGTCGGACCGGTCTATGTCCCGGAGCTGGGGTGGTTCCCGAAGGACAGCGAAGTCCGGGGCCTGACATACCTGGGAGACGTTCCCCAGTATATCAGCCCGGGACTCGGATCCGATCCCCACTATGAACACCAGCCCGGCCGGGTATACAATTCGCCGGTCATCACCAAAATAACGCTGACGAGAAAACCACAGTGAGAACGGGGGAGGGAACGCGTTGAGCGGACGTAAAATTGTCGTCTGGATTCCGGGGATACCGGAGGAGCAGCTGGAAAGGATCCGCGGGGAAGCGTTGCGGACCGGGTTCGGCGCGGTTTTCCCGGAAAGCCGGGAAGCGGCGGGCCGGGAGGCGGCGGACGCGGAGATACTATTCACCCAGGACAGCGGCCTGTGCCGGGAAGCACCGGAACTGCAATGGGTCTGCACGCCTTCCGCGGGGGTGGACCATTTCCTGAAGAACGGGATTCCGGAGAATCCGGAAACCCGGCTGACAAATTCCTCCGGCGCTTACGGCGTGACCATCGCGGAGCATACGGTGATGGTTACGCTGGAAATGATGCGGCGGAAGGCGGAATACAATGAAATCGTCCGGGAAAGGAAATGGACCCGGGACCTGCATATCGATTCCATTTACGGGAGCCGGATCACCCTGCTGGGGACCGGGGATATCGGCCGGGAGTGCGCGCGGCGGCTGCGGGGATTCAGCCCAGCCTGCCTGACGGGCGTAAACCGGCGGGGGCAGAACCCGGAAGGACTTTTCGACCGGATTGTGACGGTGGACCGGCTGGAAGAAGCGCTGCCGGAAACGGACCTGCTGATCTGTTCCCTGCCGGCCACGGCGGAGACGGACGGGCTGCTGGATGCGGGAAAACTGGCGCTGCTTCCCCGGAACGCGCGGATTGTGAACGTCGGCCGCGGCAGCGCCCTGGACCAGGCGGCGCTGGAAAGGATGCTGCGGGAAGGCCGGCTGGCCGGCGCGGCCCTGGATGTATTCACCGAGGAACCGGTTCCTGCGGGGGATTCCCTGTGGGACTGCCCGGGACTGCTGATGACGCCGCATATCGCGGGGAACATGACGCTGGACTATACGGTAGAGCAGATTGTAAGCCAGTTCCTCGAGGACCTGGAAAATTACACGTCTGGCCGGAAACTGCGGTACCTGGTGGACCGGGAAAGGGCTTACTGAAAAAAATCCGGAACTGCGGGAGCCCGGGAGGTTTTTTCCCCGTTGTATAAATGAAAGCTCATTTCAAGGAGGTATCTGGAATGAAAAAAAGGGCTGTACTCTTTATCCTTGCACTGGTGATGCTGACCGTCAGCGTTGCGTCCTTTGCGTCTGCGGAACGGGTGGTCAAATATGTGTACTGCAAAAACGGGAAGCCGCTGAACGTCCGGGCCTATCCGGATGTGAACTCGAAGCTGCTGGGTACCCTTCCGAACGGCACAGCGATTACGATTGAGGGATATACCAGCAACTATACCTGGGCGACTTTTGTTTACAACGGGCAGATTGCCTATGTAATGACCCAGTACCTGGTGGACAGTCCCTACAGTCCGACGCCGACCCCCGCGCCTGCGCCTGCGCCTTCTCCCAGCGGGGATACGGGCATCATCAATGCGATGGAAAATGAACTGAGGACCTATCATGTGGTGAATTCCTACACGGTGCTGGCGAAGCCGGACCGGGCGACCGGCTGGGTCAACCTGCGCTACGCGCCCAGCACGGCTTTCGGACATGCGGGCAACCTGTACGCGAATACGCAGCTGACCGTGATTGCCGAGACGACGAACTGGCTGCAGGTCCGCAGGAACGATAACGGCGTGACCGGATATGTGATGCGCCAGTATACGATCTACGCGGGCGTGGGAGCCCAGCAGTAAACGGGACAGAACCCGACAAAGGAGGAACCTGAACAATGAAAAAACTGATTGCGGTTTTGCTGTGCATCATGCTGGCGCTGGGATGCGCCATGGCCCTGGCGGAAGCGCCCGGCAAGGATGACTACTCGGAAGTGACGGTAAACGGTGCTTTCCGGATCAGCGGCCTGACGCCGGACGGATACAAGGTGGAATCCATTGCCAACGAAGGCATGCCGATCCTGATTGCCTTCAGCAATGAGGATGCGGCCAAGCCGTTTTTCACCCTGGTGATCAACTTCCTGGAAGACTTTTCCGGCGTGGAAAGGCTGAACGACCTGAGCGAAGAGGAACGGAAGCCGCTGGTTGAGAACGATCCTACGGTGGATCCGGCCTATACCGTGATGACAACGGATTTCGGTACTGAAGTCATGGTTCTCCGCTCCGCCTTCCCGGAAGACCTGGATTTTGCCAGCTTCGTGACGCTGTACAAAGGATATGAAGTGGGCCTTAACCTGTTCCCCGGCGAAGCCGGCGACGGGCACCTGACGGAGGACCAGATCAACCTTGCGATGAAGTTCCTGTCCGACCTGGATTTTGTGCCGCTCGGCTGAGCTCCCCCGCTTTTCGGCCGGAACCGCGAAATACGCGGTTCCGGTTTTTTTTGTTGCGTTCAGTACGGTATTTATAATATAATACAATTTATGAATTAAAACAGTCCCGCGATGTCCAGCGGCGGAAGGAGGGCAAGGGTGAACGCTATTGATACGATCAATGATTATCTGAAAAAAGACGAGGGCGCCGCGCCGTGGATCAACCTTGGAATTTCCATCGCGATCGCGGCTGTGATCGTGTTCGTCCTGCTGAAGATTGAAAAGAAGCTGACCAGGAGATGGCTGGCCAAGCACAGAGATATCAATAACCTCTACGCGGAAAAGGTTATCCGGTTCCTGATCATCTTCATAGCGGTCCTGTTCGTCATCATGTCCAGCTCCCTGACCAGGTCCTTCGGCACCTCCCTGTTCCAGGGAACCGCCGTGCTGGCCGCGATTGCCGGTTTCGCGGCCAAGCCGATCCTGAGCGATATGTTCTGCGGATTCATGATCAGCACGACCAAACCGTTCAACATCGGCGACCGGATCGAGCTGGACAACGGCACGTCCGGTATCGTAAAGGATATGACCATCCGGCACGTGGTCCTGCAGGGGATCGACACCCTGAAGATTGTCATTCCAAACAGCGAGATCAACACCAAGACAATTGTCAACCTGAGCCACCAGACAAAGGTCCGGAGCATCCATTTCAAGTTTACGGTGGGCCTGAATTCCAATACGGACCAGGTCAAACGGATCATCCAGGAAGCCATCCGGGAAAGCGAGTATACCGTTCCGCGGGACGGGGAGGATTATTCCCCCGTTTATTTCCTGGCCTACCTGGACAGCGGGCTGCAGATGGCGACAACGGTTTACTATATGCCCACCAGTCCCACCGAATATGTGAAGGACGACGTCAATTCCCGGGTGAAGCGGGCACTCGACGCCAACGCGATTGAGATCCCGTACAACTACGTGACGGTGGTCATGAACCCGCAGGAAGAAAAGCAAAACTCCTGAAGCAATTCAGGTTAAGAAAGGATAAGGAAGAATGAAAAAACTGCTGGCTGCCCTGATGGCCCTGGCGATGCTGCTGACGCTGGCGTTCACCGGCGTCGCGGAGAATGAGGGCGAAGATCAATTCGCGGACTGGAACAAGGAAGCTCCGGCCCTGAAAACCCTGATCGCGTATGTGGAAGCCGTGACGGACGAGTCCTCCCCGGACTATATTCCGCCGGCGGACCGGCTCGCCGTATTCGACATGGACGGAACGCTGTGCGCCGAGCTGAACCCCACCTACCTGGAGTACTACATGCTGGCCTGGCGGATCCTCAAGGATCCCTCCTACCAGCCGGATGCGGAAATGCTGGAGTTCGGCCGGATGCTGCGGGATCACGCCCTGGACAAGTCCTTCCCGGACCATATGGACGTGCTGCACGGAACCCACGCGGCAAAAGCCTATTCAGGCATGACGCTGACCCAGTTCGCCGATTTCGTCACGAACTGCCTGGTGCGGGAAGCGGACGGGTTTGAAGGCATGACCTACGCCAACACCTTCTACCTTCCGATGGTCGAAGTGGTTGAATACCTGCAGGACAACGGCTTCAAGGTTTACGTTGTCAGCGGAAGCGACCGCTACCTCTGCCGGACCTACATTGAAGGCGTGCTGGACATTCCGTATGAGCAGATCATCGGAATGGATGTAAAAATTGAAGCGAGCAACCAGGCGGGAACGGACGGACTGGATTATGTGTATACCAAGGAGGATACGCTGGTCCGGACCGACGTGCTGAAGGTCAAGAACCTGAAGATGAACAAGGTCTCCGCGATTATCGAGGATATCGGCCGCCAGCCGGTACTTTCCTTCGGCAATTCCAGCGGCGACGTGAGCATGCATAACTTCACGATCTTCAACAACAAGTATAAGAGCGCTGCCTTCATGCTGATTGCGGACAACGAGGAACTGGACTACGGCAACGCTGAAAAGGTGCAGCCCCTGAAGGAAAAATGGATTGAATCCGGATATAACGTGATCTCCATGCGGGACGACTTCCGGACCATTTACGGGGACGATGTGAAGAAGACCGGCACCTTCCACTGGCTGGAAGACCTGGCGGAGGAAAGGATCCCCGCGGAAACAGCCGGAGAACCCGCCAAGATGGAAATGGCGGAGCCCGTCCAGGAAACAGCGGCTGAACCGACTCCCGCTCCGGAAGCTGCGGAGGAAGCTGTTTCGGAAACCGCGTCTATCCAGTACGTGATGTATGTGGGCACCAACGACCAGGACACCAACAAGCCGGTGTTTACCCAGGCTGAATCCCTGGAGAAGCTCAAGGAAGTCCTGATCCGGAATTTCGGCGGCTATACGATCCAGGAAGCCAACGGCGGCTGGATCGACAACGGCGTTGAATACCAGGAATACACCCTGGTGGTTTACCTGAGCGATACGACGCTGGAAAAGGTGCATACCGCGGCGGCGGAACTGGCCACCCTGTTCCACCAGAGTTCCATCCTGATCCAGCAGAATCCGACCACGACAGAATTCTATTCCCCGGCCAAGTAAGATCCGGGAAAGAAACAGGAGGAAAGACAAATGAACGAGGCTATCAAACAACTCCACCGGGCGAAACTGATTCCTGCGATTACCTGCCTTGCTTTCGGTATCGCGCTGATCATTGCGCGCAAGGGCGCCATGGACGTCGTCGTGAAAATCGGCGCGGTCATGCTGGGACTGTGCGGCGTCGCCTGCATCATGATGTACCTGTCCGGGAAAGTCCGTGAACTGCCGCAGATGGTCATCGGCTGCATCCTGCTGATCGCCGGCGTGTGCGCCTGGATTTATTCCGCCGCCCTGGTGGACTTTTTCCCGGTCATTACGGGTATCGGCCTGGTGCTGAACGGCCTGAGCAACCTGGCTGCGCTGTCAAATTCCGAGGACAACGCGGGTAAGGGCCTGATCCTGATTTTCGCCGCGCTGATGATCGCCGGCGGCGTCCTGATTATCATCAATTCCCGCACCGTGGCGGAACCGCTGATGATCTACATGGGCATCGGTTATGTCGTGAACGGCCTGCTGGACCTGATCCTGATGTACCGCATGAAGAACGTGCTGCTGAACAAAGGGACGAATGCCGCGGAAGTCGTGGACGAGGATTCGGCCAATAATTCCGTGAAATAAGGGCGGGAAGATTCCATGAAGCGAATCCGCAGAAATATTTCCCCGCTGATCCTTGCAGGCCTGGGCGTCTGGTTCCTGCTGAAAAAGAACGCGTCCATGGAAATCCTCGGTATCGTGGTGATTGTGCTGAGCGGACTGGGGATTGTGCTGGCGGTGACGGACAAGGAATCCACCAAAGCCAGCAAAGGCCTGCATGTCGGCCTGGACGGCGTCTTTGCCGCCGGCGGCGCGTGGCTGCTGATCAGCCCGCTGACGTTTACCCAGTACCTGAAGTATATCCTGGGCGCGATCATCGTGCTCTACACGGCCCTCACGCTGCGCAGGATGTTCAAATATCCTTACCGCAAGGGATTCCGGATCGCGGAGGCGGTCCCGGTGCTGCTGGGAATCGGACTGATGTTCATCCCGCTGGGGGAAGACGTTTTTCCCTATGCGGCCGGCGGATCGCTGGCAGCCACAGGGCTTGTCACCCTTGCCTCGAACCTTTTCGGAAGAAAGAAGGATCCGAACGCCAAAGCCGCTCCGGCAAAGAAAGCCGGCAGCGTGGCATAACCGGATCCGGGAGGAACCATAAAGCGCTGGTCATTCGGCCAGCGCTTTTTTGTACAGGGTTTCCAGTTTTTCATAGGTCAGCGGCGCCTGCGCGTTATAGGTCACCACGCCCTGTTTGTCCAGGATAATGGTCTGGGGCATCGCGTCCGCGGCGTTCAGCAGCTGGAGCAGCCCTTTTTCCTTGCTGTCCAGGGCGAAGTCCAGGTGGTCCCAGCCCTTGTCCGCCAGGAAATCCTTTGCCTTCCGGGCGCCGGCCCGGTTGTGGATCGCCAGGATTTCCACGTCCGGATAGGCAACCTTCAGCTGCTCATAATAAGGCATTTCCGCGATGCAGGGGGCGCAGGTGGTTCCCCAGAAGTTGATAATGACCACCTGTCCGCGGTGATCTGACAGGCGGAAGGTTTCGCCGCTGAGCAGGTCCGTGGTGAAGTCCGGCAGCAGATTGCCAACTTCCGAGCCCACGGTCCGGGCCGCGGAGGTTTCCGCGGGCGCGGCTGTTTCCTGCGCCGCGGGGATTTCCGGCGCCTGTGTTTCCGTCACAGCCGGCTCAATGAAATTGAACCAGGCTACCGCGAATACCAGTACTGCGACAGCGATTCCCCAGGCGATCCGCCCGGCCTGCTTCCGCTTCCGGAGGACAGGCTCCGGATCGGCGTTTTTCCCGGTTTCCGGATGCTTCAGGGTGATTTTCCCGCACTGCAGGGAAATGGCGCCCTGGGCACAGGTATCGATACATTTTCCGCAGGAAATGCACTCCCGGTCGCCCACATGCCGGACGTCCATCCGGCACTTTGCCACGCACATGCCGCAGCCGTTGCACCGGCCCGGATTCACCTTCACGCCGGTCAGGGCGAAGCGGTTGAAGAGGCCGTAGATCGCCCCCAGGGGACAGATGAAGCGGCAGAAGGTGCGGTAACAGAAGACGCAGGCCAGGCCGATGACGCACATAATCACCCATTTGTTGGTGAAGACGGCGCCGAGCTGGAAGAAGGAGGTGCTGTTTGCGGGATGCTGCAGGTATCCCACCGCCCCTTCCAGGGTGCCGGCCGGGCAGACGTATTTGCAGAAAGCCGGCAGGATCTCGTCCTTTCCGAGGCCGAACCAGACCGGGATGGCGATCACAAAAACCGCCAGGAACACATATTTCAGGTACGACAGGATCCGGGTGGCGCGGCCTTTCCGGATTTTCGGCGTCGGGATTTTGTGCAGCAGCTCCTGGATCAGGCCCAGGGGGCAGAGCCAGCCGCAGACCGTCCGTCCGAGGATCACGCCGAACAGGGCCAGGATGCCCAGGACGTACCAGGGGGCGGTATGCCCGGCGGCGTTCAGCGCGTTCTGCAGGGAACCCAGCGGACAGCTGGCAATGGCGCCGGGGCAGGAGTAACAGTTGAACCCGGGCACGCAGACGGATTTCAGGCTGCCGGTATAGATGTGCCCGTCAATAAATCCTTTCAGGTTTGCGTTGTACAGCAGGGCGGCATACAGCTGTACGAGGCGGCGGGTGCCCGGACGGAAGCGTTTCTTATCCAAGGCCGATACACTCCGTGCAGATAGCGGCGCCTTTCGCAAGGACGTCTTCCAGGCCGCCGTTCAGGATTCCCGCGATGATCAGTGCCGCCGCCAGCACCAGTACCGCGATGCGGAGATAAACCGTTCCGGGTGCTGCCTTCTGATGAACCGCCCGGTTCCGCAGGGATCCCGTGTCCCGCAGCAGGTGCGGGTCCCGGACTGGATTGTCCGCGTTTTCATCCCGGATCCCCAGGACCAGGCCGGCAACCGTCAGCCCGAGGGAAACCGTGAAGACCGGCAGGACGAGCAGGAGGGCATTGCCCGCTTTCTCCCGCGTAAAGATGTATTCAAAAAGGTCCCTGCCCGCCTGCTTTGCCGCGCCGTCAAAATACAGGTACAGCGCGATACCGGCCAGCAGGCCGGCGACCAGCGCGCACAGCAGCGACTGTGTGACCAGGAAGATCTTTTTTCGTTCCACGGAACTCCTCCGTTCAGTGTCAGGTCCGGATGTTTTGCGGGATTCATTATATACGGGGAAGGCTTTTTCTTCAATAACCGGTTTTTTTTCAGGAAAGGGGTTGACAATCCGGAAGAAGGCGGCTAAAATAATTGCGCACAAGCAAATTGTGCAAAAGCAATCAGAAGAGGCGGCGTCCATGAGTGAAAATCCCTACGAGGTACTGAAACTGAAGAACCAGGTCTGCTTTCCCCTGTATGCCTGCACGAAGGAGCTGGTCCGGCAGTACGGGCCCTACCTGAAGGAATGCGGGCTGACCTATACGCAGTATATCGTTATGATGGTCCTGTGGGAAAAGAAAGAGGTTTCCTCCCGGGAACTGGCGGAATGCCTGCACCTGGATTACGGTACCCTGACGCCGGTCCTGAAGCGCCTGAGCCAGGCGGGTTACCTGCAGCGGGAGCGCTCCGGCGCGGACGAGCGGCTGCTGACGCTGACCCTGACGGAAAGCGGAAGGAAGCTCCGGGAGAAGGCGGCCGCGATTCCTCCGGCCATCGCGGAATGCATGGGACTGACGGCGGAGGAATTCGCGATGCTCTACACGCTGGCCTATAAGGCGCTGAACCACATGGAAAAGAAAGACTGACAAGGAGGAAACGAAAATGGCAAATGTGTACGATTTCACCGTAAAGGACAGAAAGGGCAATGAAGTAAAGCTGGCCGACTATGCCGGCAAGGTGCTGCTGATCGTCAATACCGCGACGGGCTGCGGCTTCACCCCGCACTATGAGCCGCTGGAAGCGATGTATAAGGAACTGCGGGACCGGGGGCTGGAGATCCTGGATTTCCCCTGCAACCAGTTCGCCGGACAGGCGCCCGGGTCGGAAGACGAAATCCACGAATTCTGCACGCTGAAGTTCGGCACGGAATTCCCGCAGTTCGCAAAGATCGACGTGAACGGCGAAACCGCCGATCCGCTCTTCGCGTACCTGGCAGAAGAAAAACCCTTTACCGGTTTCGGCAAAGGACTCAAGAACGCCGCGCTGAACAAGTTCTCCGAAATGAACAACAAAAAGTTCGGCGACAAGGCCTATATCAAGTGGAACTTCACGAAGTTCCTGGTGAACCGCGAAGGAAAGGTGATCGCCCGGTTCGAGCCCACCACGGACATGAAGGAAGTCCGGGAGGCCGTTGCGGCGGAACTCGCGAAATAAGGAGAACGGATGAAACGGATCAGAGGGTTATCGTCAGTACGTTCAGGCCGAGGACAGACTGGTACTGCACATCCTTCGCCATACTGCAGACGATGCGGACCCCGACGTTTTTCACCGGATCCCCGGGGCTGGCGATTTCCAGGCGGGCGGCGGGATCAAAGGCCCTGCAGTCGTCCCTGATCCGCAGGATCAGGCTGTCGTCCCGGATGTTGTGGACTACCCGGATATCCACGGTGTAGTGCTTTTTGTCGCTGGCAAAGCCGTAGGTCACGACGTTGCCGGCCATTTCCTCCAGGAAGAGCCCGGACAGGTAGGAGCGGCGCTCGTCGATTCCTTTTTCCAGGCAGAAGTTCTGGATGCGTTCGGAAATCCGGATCACTTCCTCCATGCTGTGGATGGACAGATTGAACCAGTTTTCTTCCCCGACGCCGAAGTCTTTGGGAATGACCATGAGATCTTCCGTCGTCCGGGGAATTCTTTTGTTTTTATACGTTGCATAGCCCCAGACCTGGAGGACGGTGAGGATACCGTTCAGCACGTTGGCGACATAGACACTGTTCATGCCCATGGGACGGATCAGCAGGAAGGTGAAAAGGGAGACGCCGATGAAACCGTCCATCGCCGCGAGAATATGCGTCGGGAGCTGCCGGTCGGTGACCTGCCCGAAACACATGAAGTGCATACCGATCAGGCCGGTCGGGAGGCAGAGCGGAAGAAGCCGGAAACCCCAGACCGTCATATCAAAAACAGGGTCCGCGGGATTCCGGTAATACATACGGGTGAAGGGAACCGCCAGGGCGATGATCACAGCGCTGACCGCGCACATGAGGGGGACATACCGGTACAGGAGGGTACGCATCGTATTGACCAGGGACTGCCGGTCCTCCTCGCCTTCGCTGACGCTGTACAGCATCCGGGAAACCGACAGCATGCCGGCCGGAATCGCCCAGAAGAAACCCATCAGCGCCCCGGAGGTGGCAAAGGCGGATACGCCGACGGCGCCCACATGATCCAGCAGCAGGTTGTTGACGATCAGGCCGCGGATCGTCTGGTATCCGTTTCCGATGGATCCCGGGAGGCCGATTTTGATGATTTTCCCGGTGTCATGCCAGCTCAGGCGGCGGAAGGTAAACCGCAGGGTGGATTTCCGGGAGAAGAAGTACTGCGCTTCCACCGCGAGGAATGCCCACATGGACAGGGCGGAGGCCAGCGAAAGGCCCAGGACGTCCATCCGCAGGACGATCACAAACAGGTAGGTCAGGACCGTGTTGACCGCCACGCAGACAATGCTGGCAACGGTGACCCGGCTCCCTTTGTTTTCCAGGGAAAGGAAAGCGGAAAGCTGGGCGGTCAGGATGGAGGGAATGATGCCGGCGGCCTGGCCGATCAGGTACCGGTTGAACAGGGGACGGACCGAGGGATCCTTCGCCAGGAAACCGGTGGCGTCAACGGCGGCAACCGTCATGTTCAGGACGGTGAAAAAAACGCCGAGGATCAGGGACAGGGCGATATCCAGGGAAAAAATGTTCTGCATTTTCTGCACCAGGTTTTCGCCCATGTATTTTCCGCAGAGGATCTGGGAACCGCAGACCAGGACGCCTCCGAGGGAACCCACCAGCATAGCGACGGGGCCGTACAGGCCGGTGGCGGTCATGGAATCCGGGCCGATCACGTTTCCGGCAAACAGGCTGGAGATCAGCCCGTTGACCGCACCGATCACCGCCAGGAGGATCTGGATCGGCAGCAGGCGAAACATGAGTTTTGTGATCATCTGATAGGAGGAGGAATGTGCTTTCATGACGGGCATGCGCCTCCGTTTTCCTGCGGGTTTCTGCCTGTATTGTAGCAGACCCGGCGAGGGCTCTTCAAGAAAATTCTTCCCATTCCGGTCCATTCATGGTAGAATAAGCCATCCATTCATTAAAAACCTATTTTTTGATTCCCGGGAGGTACGGAAAAAAGAAATGAATTCTGTTACGATGTCTTTAACGAACGTGATCAATTTCTTTATCATCGCGGCCGGGATCGGCATTGTCGGCCTGAGCATGATCCAGACGAGGCGGGCGCCGATCCGGAAAGACGTGAAAAAATATTTCATGACTTTCATGTGGATGATCATCCTCTATATCACCATGCACCTGACCCGGCAGATGCTGGACGGGAACCCCGGAAACGCCGTGCGGGTTGCCATCCGGACGGTTACCTTCATCGAGTTCCTGGCTTCCGGGTTCATGACCCTCATGCTGGTCACCATGATCCTTTTCACCGCAGTGTCGGACCTTACGGCAAAGCGGCATGTGCAGATCCTGATCGTCATGCTGGGGATCCACGTCCTGCTGCTGGTGATTTCCCAGTTCAACGGAATGTATTATGACTTCGACGGGAACAACGTCTATTTCCGCGGAAAGCTTTACATCCTCTCGAACCTGATCCCCCTGCTGATGATCATCCAGGGAATCGGCCTGATGATCCGCTACAAGAAGCAGTTCGCGAAGCGGGTGGCGGTTGCCTACTGGATTTACCTGCTGGCGCCCATCGCGGCCATCCTTTTTGCGGCGATTTTCCCGGGGATCCAGTTCGTGATCCTGGCCACGGTCCTGGCCGCGGTCAACATGTTCGCGGTCATTACCGGGGACATGGTGGAAAAATATGAAAAGCAGAAGATGGAATCCTCCCGGATGGAGACGGAGCTTTCCATGGCCACCCGGATCCAGGCGGATATGCTGCCGAACATTTTCCCGGCCTTCCCGGAACGGGAGGAATTCGATATCTACGCTTCGATGACGCCGGCCAAGGAGGTTGGCGGCGACTTCTACGACTATTTCCTGCTGGATGAAGACCACCTGGGCATGGTCATGGCGGACGTTTCCGGAAAAGGCGTCCCGGCCGCCCTCTTCATGATGGCTTCCAAAATCCTGATCCAGAATTATACCCTGATCGCCCGGGATCCGAAGGAGGCGCTGGAAGCGGCCAACCGCCAGATCTGCCAGAACAACCGGGAGGAAATGTTTGTCACGGTATGGCTGGGAATCCTTGAAATCAGCACCGGCAAACTGACGGCGGCCAACGCAGGTCATGAATTCCCCGTACTGAAGATGCCGGACGGGAAATTCGAACTGTACAAGGACCGCCACGGCCTGGTCATCGGCGCCATGAAGATGACAAAATACCGGGAATACGAGATCCAGCTGGAGCCCGGTTCCAAGCTGTTCCTGTACACGGACGGCGTGGCAGAGGCCACCAACGCCCAGAACGAGCTCTTCGGGACGGACCGGTTGCTGGACGCCCTGAACAACCGGCAGTCGGATACCCCCGAACAGGCGCTGAACAGCGTCCAGGACGCGGTGGAGGAATTTGTGGCCGGTGCGCCGCAGTTTGACGACCTGACGATGCTGTGCATCCATTACCGGGGTAAAGGCGGCGCCTGCCCCGCGGGGGAAAAGAATGAATGATTTTATGCGCTCCGTCCGGGAGCGGGAAGTTCCTTACGGATCGGCTGTCCTGTGGTGGCTGGGCCAGATGGGCCTGCTGGTGAAGATGGGCGGAACCGTCCTGTGCATCGATTATTTCGCCTCGCCCGATCCCGGGCGGCTGGTGGAACCGCCGGTACCGGCGGCGGAGATGGAAGGCGTGGACGCGTTCCTCGGCACCCATAACCACCTGGACCATATCGACCACGAAGCGTGGAAAACCTGGGCTGTGTGCTGTCCCGGGGCGAAGTTTGTTTTCCCCGAACTGCACCGGCGGGAGGTGCTCCGGGACGGTATCCCGGAAGGACGCTGCCTCGGGCTGAACGACGGGGAAAGCTGCCGGATCGGGGAGGTGACCGTCCGGTCCATCGCCTCGGCCCATGAATTCCTGGACCGGGATCCGGAAACCGGGCTGTATCCCTGCCTGCAGTATATCGTCGAGGGCAACGGCGTCCGCGTTTACCATGCGGGGGACACGCTGCGATATGAGGGAATGCTGCCGAAGCTGCAGGCCTTCGGGAAAACCGACGCCGCCCTGCTGCCCATCAACGGGCGGGACGGAAAGCGCTACCGGGAAAACCTGATCGGCAACATGACCTTCCAGGAAGCAGCGGACCTGGCTGGTGAACTGCATGCGGGAACGGTCCTTCCGGGACACTGGGATATGTTCGCCGGCAACCTGGGGGATCCGGAGGCTTTCGCGGATTACGCGGACGCCAAATATCCGGGACAGATGAGAGTGATCCGCCCGGAGTATCTTCGCCCGGTCGAAATCCGCGGCTGATCCGTATGACTGCACAACAGGAAAGATTTGCATAAACCTATTGACACAGTAGGTAAAAGGAAATAGAATGATCCGGGGCCGGAAGACAGCGGCTCCGGATCAAGTTTTTTTGAGGAGCAGAACCGGGATGAAGATTTATGCGGATCACGCCGCGACCACTGCGATGAGCGAGGCGGCGATTGAAGCGATGACCCGCTGTATGCGGGAAGAATACGGGAATCCTTCCAGCCTGTACCGGATCGGGCAGCGGGCGAAGGAGGTGCTGGAGGAAGCACGGGCGGAGGTGGCCGCGGTGCTGAACGCGCAGCCCCAGGAGGTTTATTTCACCTCCGGCGGCAGTGAGGCGGACAACCAGGCGATCCGGTCCGCCGCCCTCGCGGGAAAGAAGAAGGGAAAGAACCACATCATTTCCACGGCCTTTGAGCATCACGCGGTGCTGCACACGCTGGAGCAGCTGAAGGCGGAAGGGTTTGAGGTAACCCTGCTGGACGTGCACGAAAACGGCGTGGTGCGGCCGGAGGAAGTGGAAGCGGCCATCCGGCCGGAGACCTGCCTGGTCACCGTGATGTACGCCAACAACGAGATCGGCACGGTGCAGCCCATCCTGGAGATCGGCGCGGTCTGCCGGGCGCGCGGGGTGCTGTTCCACACGGACGCGGTGCAGGCGGCGGGGCCGCTGGCCATTGACGTGCGGGCGGAGAATATCGACTACCTGTCGGCTTCGGGGCATAAGTTCCACGGGCCGAAGGGCGTCGGGTTCCTCTACGCCCGCCGGGGCGTTCCGCTGCTGCCGCTGATCAACGGCGGCGCCCAGGAGAAAGGGAAGCGGGCCGGCACGGAAAACCTGCCCGGCATTGTGGGTCTTGCGGCCGCACTGAAGGAGACCGTGGCCGGGCGGGAGGCGGAAAACGCCCGCCTTACGGTCCTCCGGGACCGGCTGATCGCAGGTCTCCGGGAGATTCCGCATTCCGCCCTGAACGGGGACGCGGAAAAACGCCTGCCCGGGAATGTGAATTTCTGCTTTGAAGGCATCGAAGGGGAATCCCTGCTGCTCCTGCTGGATGAGAAGGGCATCAGCGCTTCCTCCGGCAGCGCCTGCACCTCCGGATCCCTGGATCCGAGCCATGTGCTGCTGGCCATCGGCCGGGTGCACGACGTGGCCCACGGCTCCCTGCGGCTGACGCTGGGCAGGGAGAACACCGCGGAGGACGTGGAATACATCATCGGCGCGGTGAAGGAAGTCGTCAGCTACCTGCGCGGGTTCTCGCCGGTCTGGCGGGACCTGGAAAGCGGAAAAACGCCGCATCTGCTGTAAGGAGGAAAGATATATGGCACTGTACAGTGAAAAAGTAATGGATCATTTCCTGCATCCCCGCAACGTCGGCGTCATTGAGGATGCCAACGCCATCGGCGAGGTTGGCAACGCGAAGTGCGGGGACATCATGAAGATGTACCTGAAGATTGAGGACGATATTGTCAAAGACGTGAAATTCGAGACCTTCGGCTGCGGCAGCGCGATCGCCTCCAGCTCCATGGCCACGGAGATGATCAAGGGCAAACCGCTGTCCGAAGTGGCAAACCTGACCAACAAGGCGGTGACGGAGGCGCTGGACGGCCTTCCGGCCCATAAGATCCACTGCTCTGTGCTGGCGGAGGAGGCCATTCATTCCGCGCTGGAAGACTACCGCCGCCGGCAGGAGGAAGTGTAAAAACGGAACGAAATCCCCGAAGATTCCGGCGAAGCCGTCCCTTTCCGTATCGTCGCATAGCAGCATAAACGCCTTGCCGCTTCCGCGCAAAAGGGAATTCCCATTTTTCCGCGGATATGATATACTTTCTCCGTGAAAAAAAAGAAAACATGCCCGTACGGGGCGTACTGCATGGTTTTTGACGAACCGGAAGGAACGGTGCTATGAAAGTATCGCTGAAGACGAAAACCTTCGTCATGATTTTTATCATTACCGCCGTGCTGTGTGCGGCGTCCATTGTCGGTACCAATATCGCGCTGACGAATATCATCCGCCAGCAGTTTATCGACAAGGCGGAATCCGTGACGAACGCTATGGCCGCCCTGATGGACAAGGAGGCGGCGGCTGCCGTCCGGGACGAGGTTGTGAAGGTTTACAACTCCACGGACGAAAAGGACAAGGTCAGCAACGAGGACTGGGGAAGCCCGGAACACGAGGCCTATGTCGGGCGGTACAACCATATCCTGGAGATGCCGGAATTCATCCGCCTGCAGGAATGGATGCGGACCATCCAGGACGAGGGAAAGTTCACATATATCTACCTGGTGATGATGGATACGGAGAACGCCCGGACGGTTTATGTGGTGGACGCCTCCTACGACGATGAGATGTGCATGCCCGGATCCTTCGATCCGTTTACGGAAAGCGACTACGGCGTCATCGAGCATCCGATGGACGGCTTGCCCGTGGACATTGTGGAAACCGAGGAATACGGCTGGACCCTGGCCCTGGGTAAACCGGTCCTGGACGCGGAGGGCAATATCATCGCCTATTTCTGCGCCGATTCCAGCATGACCGAGATCACGAACATCAAGAACCACTACCTGCTGATCATCGCCGCCGTGCTGGTCGGGCTCGCACTCCTAACCGGCATCCTGGGCGTGCTCGCCGTGAACCACTTCGTCGTCCGCCCTGTGAAGATCCTTTCCGAGGCGTCCATCGAGTACTGCAAGGACACCGATAAAAATGAGCATCATAAATTCGGCGAGCTGAACATCCGGGCTAAAGACGAAATCGGTGACCTGGCCAGTTCCATGGTTCAGATGGAGAACGACATCAACGATCACGTGGCCACCCTGATCAAAACCGCCAACGAGCTGATCGAGTCCCGGGAAAAAGAAGCGGAAATGCGCAGGGCGGCGAATGTGGACGCGCTGACCCACGTCAGGAACAAGCGGGCCCTCTTCACCGAGGAGGAACGGCTGGAACGGGAGATCCGGGAAAGCAGCGCGAACTTCGCTGTGGCCATGATCGATATGAACAACCTAAAAACCATCAACGATACCTACGGCCATGAGAAGGGTGACGAGGCGATCATGGACCTGTGCGAAACGATCTGCACCACCTTCAAGCGCTCTCCGGTCTTCCGCACCGGCGGCGACGAGTTTGTCGTCATCCTGGAGGGATACGACCTGGAGCATAGGGATGAGCTGATTGCCCGCTTCCGCGAGACCGTGGCGAAGGAAGAACTGAAGAAGCCCTGGCGGGGCATGTCCGCCGCGCTTGGCTGCCGGGTGTACGACCGGAAGCGGCACAACCATTTCGCGGACGTATTCAAGGACGCGGATGCGGAAATGTACAGGAATAAGACCGAAATGAAAGCGAAACGGTAATTTATCATCTTTTCTGTAAACAACAGAAGAAAAAGCGTGTATACTGTTGTGCAGGAATAACAGGAGGGGTATTTGCTATGAAAAGAAACATGAGCCGGATCCTCGCTGTGCTGACGGTTCTCTGCCTGCTGCTGGCCGGAGGAACCGGTGCCGGCGCCGCGAAAGAGGAAGATACGCCCTGGTGGAAAAACACCATTGCGTATGAGATCTATGTCCGGAGTTTCCGGGATACCAACGGCGACGGCATCGGGGACCTGAAGGGCATCACGCAGTCGCTGGATTACCTGAAGGAGCTGGGCGTGGGCGCCCTCTGGCTGACCCCCTGCTACGCCTCTCCCCAGGAGGACAACGGGTACGATATCGCCAACTTCTATGAGATCGACCCGGTTTACGGCACCATGGCGGATATGGACGAGCTGATCAGCGAAGCCGGGAAACGGGGGATCCGCATCGTGATGGACCTGGTGTTTAACCATACCTCCGACATGAACCCCTGGTTCGAGGAATCCAGGGCCAGCCGGAACAATGAAAAGAGTGACTGGTATATCTGGCGGGATCCGGCGGAGGACGGCGGCGCCCCGACCAACTGGCGCAGCATCTTCGGCGGATCGGCCTGGGAATATGAACCCGTCCGGGGCCAGTATTATCTCCACACCTTCCTGAAGCAGCAGCCGGACCTGAACTGGGAAAACCCGGAGGTTCGGAAGGCCCTGATCGACGTGGCGAATTTCTGGGTGAATAAAGGCGTGGGCGGTTTCCGCCTGGACGCCATCACCTATATCAAAAAGCCGGCGGTGTTTGAGAACGGAAGACCGGACGCGGACGACCGGCTGTCCGGCATTCACGCCCTGACCGCCGACACTCCCGGTATCCTGGACTTCCTCCGGGAGTTCCAGAACGGCGTAATGCCCGGAACGGATATCTTCATGGTCGGCGAGGCCAACGGCGTCGCCCCGGAGGAACTGCCGGAATGGGTCGGCGGGGACGGCGTGATGGATATGATCTTTGAAATCGCCCATGTCCTGATCGACCTTCCGGACGAGATGAACTGGTGCAAAACCAGGGAATGGACCATCCCCGAGCTGAAGAAGATGTTCTCTGCCAGCCAGGAAATGACCCGCAGCACCAAGGGCTGGGTGCCGGTCTTCCTGGAGAACCACGACCAGCCCCGGTCCATCAACCGCTTCCTGCCGGAAGGCGCCGACCGGGTTGCCGGCGGCAAGGCGCTGGGTACCCTGCTGCTGACGATGCGCGGTACGCCCTTCATCATGCAGGGAGAGGAACTGGGCCTGGTGAATGTGGCCTGGGAATCCATCGACGAATACAAGGACGTATCCACCTTCAACCATTACTGGTTCGCCCTCGGGGAAGGCTATACACAGGAGGAAGCCATGGCGGCGGTGCACCGCTTCTCCCGGGACAACGCCCGGACGCCCCTGCAGTGGACGGACGGGGAGAACGCCGGCTTTACGACCGGAACTCCCTGGATCCCGGTGAACGGGGATTACAAAACCTTCAACGCCGCCTCCGAAAAAGCGGATCCGGATTCCGTCCTGAACTGGTATATCACCCTGGCAAAACTCCGGAGCGAACACGAAGAACTCCTGGACGGGGATTACCGGGAACTGTTCCCGGAGCATGAGCAGATTTTCGCCTATGAACGGGAAAACGAAACGGCGAAGGCCGTGATCCTGATCAACCTCACCACGGAACCGGCCGCCTACGACCCCGCCTGCCTCGAAGGCGCGGAGCTTCTCCTCTCCTCCGCAAAGGAAACGGAGAAGGGAACCCTCGCCCCCCTGGAAGCCGTGATCTATGAAGTGAAATGATGTGAAACGGAGGGACTGAAAGCGTGTTATTCAGATCGCCCACCGCTGAAGCGGGCCGCTTCTTCGCCAAGGATCCCTGCGTGGTCCGTTCCCGAAAGCTATATCTTGCCTGATGAAACCAAAACCGGACGGGAACATTTCCCGTCCGGTCATTTAATCGGTCAGGACCGGGGTTATGCCGCGTCCGGCACTGCTTCGGTATACTTTTCCTGCAGTTCGTCGTACGTGTTGAGCGTGCGGTCGAAGAGCGTCAGCAGGTCGGATTCGGAAATCAGCCCGTCCGCATTCGTTTCGACGCCCTCAAAGCGAATGTCATACCGCATAGGGGGATTTTCCAGCGTCAGCATTTCGCCGCTCCGGACCTGTTCGGTGCTGCGGTAGACCAGGTTCACGCGGTACCACGCCTGGCCCGCGCGGTCGCGCCAACGCTCGAAGAGCACCTTTACGCCGATGGGCGTCTTGGTTTCGATGCTGCCCGGCAGCGCGTAGTCTTCCACGCCCAGGGCGGTGAGCATCCCGAGCACGGTGCAGTCATGGGCGCAGAAGAAGGAGAACTTCCTGTCATGGTTCTCCAGTTCTTCCTTAAACTCCCGGACCAGGGGATTCGAGGTGTTGATGGCCGCCAGCGGGGCGCCGTGCTTCATTTCCAGGCAGGTCGTCATGAATTTGCCCAGCGTTGCCCAGTCCTCGCTTGTCAGGTCATGGCCGAAAGCCGCTTCGGTGGCGTTGGGGGATTCGTAGTACTGCAGGATCAGGGCGTCCGCCACCTGGTAGGCCGCCTTGATGCCGCCTGTGATGTCGGGTTCCTTGTTCGCTTCCATCGTGTAGCCGCAGCCGTCGGAAAGCAGGTTTCCGTACTTGCCGCTCTGGTAGATCGTACTGTCCTCCATATCGACGGTATCCATGATCAGTTTGATGACATCCCGGTTCTGTTCCGCAATGCCTTCAAACCCCGCGCTGCCGCCCATGGCCGCGACCTGGGCAACGGTGTCCTCCCGGTACTGATCGCTGAAGAAGTGCAGGATCGGCTGCATGAAGTCCTTCGTTCCGGCGCTGTCGCCGGGATGCTCCACCGGGATGTCCGCCGTGGGAAGCATGCCAGCGATGAAGTATTTGGCTGTGGCGCGGCAGCGCTGCTTGTCGCGGGCATTGAAGCGCACTTCGCCCTCCCTGGGGATGGCGTTTTCTTCCAGCAAACCTTCTTTGGCCAGCCACTTCCGGAAATACTGGCCTATGCTGGTCTCCTCGATACCGCCCTTCAGGGTCAGTTCGCTGGAGCCTGCCGACCATTTGATCCAGGAATGGGGAGTCAGGTCGGACGGTACGGAACCGTTGCTGGACAGCGGCGCGCGCAGGTTGTGACGGCTCAGCACGGTCACCTGCTCCAGCTTGTAGGCGGCCAGCGGGTTCTTCGTTACGCCGTCGCCGTAGATTTCCAGGAAGTCATTCCGCATGGAAATGGTTCCAATGCCCTTGGCCTCGTAGGATGCCTTTTTCTCCGCGGCGTCCGCGGGGTCGCCCCACTCGCGTACGTCGTCGTCCGCGACGACCATGTAGGCCGCGCTCCGGTAGGGATTACGGGAAATCGTATAGACCGCCATCGCCACGTCGCCGCCGGAATTCCCGAAGGCGAGCACCGGCTGCTGGCCGATTTCGCGGACGATCGCGTCCACCTTGCTGGTCTTGGCGTTTTCACCGTAGTACCTGCCGTCGAACACGATCCGGTCGTCGCTCTGGAAGGTATAATCGTAGTCCGGCGCGTTGCCCTGGTTCGTGGCGGTATAGCCGTACTCCGTGCCGATGACCCGGGACGGCGGAATGTCCAGCACGCCGGCGATGATCTGGCGCACGATGTTCCGTTCGGTGGCCGTGACGACATAGACGGTAAAGTCTTTCGCCTGAAGCTGATCCACCAGCTGGAGCATCGGCCTGTACCAGGATTCGCCCCGGGTCATGCCGTTAAAGCCCCAGGCTTCGCTGGCCTTGAATTTTTCCACAACCGCGGCAAGCTCCTCCATGGTCATGCCCTTGTAAGCCACGGCCGCCGCCGTGGCCTGGCGGACACTCATGTCGCTGGGCTTCGGGCCGCCCGCGGCGTCCAGGATTTCCCGGGCCACAGCGAGCACGTCCTCGGGCATCTGGTCCGCCCGGCTCAGCGCGTAATCCGCGAACACCATATACTCAAAGCAGAAGGGATCGGTTTCGCACATCAGCGTCCCGTCCAGGTCGAACACGGCAATGCGGTCCTTTACGGGAATGAAATCGGGCGAAGCCTCGTCCGTGACCGCCGAAAGGTATTCGGTCAGGGAATTCAGCGCCGGGGCGTCCGGATTCCACAGGGACCACGGCCCTTCGGCCGGATCCGCGAAGGCGAGGCCTGCGGCGCACGCCAAAGCAAGCAGAATTGCCATCCAGATTGCTGTCCGTTTTTTCATCATCATACCTCCTTGCTGCGATGGCCCGCCTTCCGGAATGAAATCAAATCCGGCCTGTTCCGGATTTCAGCGGCGCTTCCGTAAACCGGTTGCCGTGAAACGCCCGGTAAGCTTTATAGATGATTGAATAATAGCCGGTGAACAATCCGTTGAATTCCAATGGAATTCCAGACTTCGGATATTCTTTCTTCTTTCCAATTTCATCCATGAATTCTTCAACATACCTGTCGGCCGTTTCGTAATCCCCGGATGCTTTATATACACCGTCCCACACGGCGTCCATGTCACGCAGCGCTTCGGGCGTATAGCGTATTTTCAAGGTCATCTGATTTCGTTCTGGCGATTCCGGAAATGCGCGCGGAAATCCTCTTCGGAAATCCAGCCATCGTCTTCGGCAGACCGGATTCCTGCATTGATTTCACTCAGCAGTTGGATCATGGCTTCTGCTTTCCGGTAATTCTCCTCGTCCTCTATATCCCGGATGACGTACGCGCCGTGCCCGTTCCGGGTCAGGTAGACCGGCTGACCTTTTTCCACTTTTTCCAGCACGGTTCCGTAATTCCGCAGGTCAGAAATCGGAGCAATGGTTGCCATGGCGACACCTCTTCACACTGTTTTGATGATCGTAGCATAAAATCCAGTCCATTGCAATTTTTTTTCGATAAATCTTTCGAAAATACTGGTCGTTTGTCAAACACAGAGGGCTATCCCTGTGCCTGTAAATACTCCTGGTCGGCATATGCCTTCTATTTCGGCAGAACGAAAAAAGACCGTCCACCCATTCCGAAAGAGCGCCTTGCAAAGGGTTTCTTATTGGGGCGGGGTGATTTCAACCGAAATCGGCCGCGGGTTTGGACTTTTGATAGCTTTCACCCGCATGACCCCGTAGATCTCATCGACCCACTCGAGGATCTTCTCGATGAATTCCTCCGGCTCTCCTATGA
>Ga0310690_10003515_pt1 | contig 23321 bp, 14 predicted proteins | sample AusTroGonzalo_MG_2_FD_207661 | JGI IMG/M metagenome (GOLD analysis project Ga0310690, IMG submission 207661) | Bovine rumen microbial communities from tropical cattle in Woodstock, Queensland, Australia - Gonzalo_04 (v2) (version 2) | ecosystem: Host-associated > Mammals > Digestive system >... | reverse complement strand
TGGGATCAGGTAACGAAATACACAATGGATAAGGTAAAGGCAGGACTGACGCCTAATCCTGACGTGATGTGCAACAGAATTATTAAGTTTGGTGCCTTCCATGAGAAACGTGGACATGACTACGACTTGATAGCTACGGGACATTACGCACAGACGGAAATGATAGACGGTAAGAAATGGCTTACTACGAGTCCTGATCCCGTGAAGGATCAGACAGACTTCTTGGCACAAATCTATGACTGGCAGTTGCATAAAGCAATATTTCCTATAGGTCATTATATGAAGGATGAAGTGCGCCAGATAGCTGAACGTGAGCATTTAGTGAATGCCAAGCGTAAGGATTCACAGGGAATCTGTTTCCTAGGCAAGATAAATTATACGGACTATATTAAGATGTACGTGGGTGAGAAACCCGGTGATGTGTTGGAACTGGAGACGGGCAAGCTGATAGGTCGTCATAATGGCCACTGGTTTTATACTATCGGTCAGCGTAAGGGCTTAGGTTTTGGCGGTGGACCTTGGTTTATTGTCAAGAAAGATATAGAAAAGAATGTATTATACGTTTCTCACGGTTACGATCCAGAAACGGCTTATAAGCAGGATTTCCCCATTCATGGTTTTCATAGTATCAATGGAGTAATGCCTGAAAGTGATATTACGTTTAAGATTCGTCACACGCCAGAGTATCATCCTGCTACCTTGGAGGTACTGGGTGATGGGCGTTTCATGGTGCATTCAAAGGATAAGATTCATGGAGTGGCACCAGGACAGTTCTGCGTCATATATGACAATCGCCACCACCGTTGTTACGGAAGTGGCGAGATAACGGTATAATTCTCATTATAACGTTATTACGTGATGTCGTAATAACGTCTCGTAATAACGGGATAACGTAATATCGATTAAATCTCAAAAATTTTGAATTCATAGCCTTGTTCTTTGAGCCATTGAATGCTCTGGGGCAAGGCTGTTTTCAATTTCTCGATAGACTTCAGAGAGTCATGAAAGGTGATAATAGAACCGTTACGGGCATAACGCTTTACATTGTTCACCACATCCTCAGCTGTTAGCCACTTGGAGTAATCGCGAGTAACAAGATCCCACATGACTATCTTGAACTTCCTTGATAGCCATGCATAATGCGGCAGACGCATCCATCCGTGGGGTGGGCGCATCAGTCGGCTATGGATATAAGCATTGGCTTTCTCCACATTATAGCTATATTCCTTGATGGAGTGGCGCAAACTTCCTATATGGTTATGCGTATGATTGCCCACTTGATGTCCCTCGTCCAGAATCCTTTTAAAGAGTTCTGGATACTTACGTACATTATCACCGACACAAAAGAACGTTGCTTTGATACCTTCATCGCGAAGGGTGTCGAGAATAAATGGCGTAGCCTCTGGGATAGGGCCGTCATCGAACGTCAGGTAAACTGCGCGTTCGTGACGGTCCATTCTCCATAGGGCTTTAGGGTAAAGCCATCTGAGGTATATCGCTGGTTGCTCTATGAACATAAAACTATGTAGTGAGCTTAATAAATCTTCTTATTGACGACCACCACCCTTACTAGTGAATTGCTGCCACTGACTTTCAAAGCGTGGAGCGTATTCTTCGTAAAGATTCTCGTCAATCTGTTCCGACAAATCTACGAGGCGCTTCAGCATGTAAATAGGTAACTGACAACTAGGTTCTGCTACCTTGAACTTGCTAGGTGACAGAGAGTTGTAGTAAACCATATACTGGTCGTACTTTGCCCACAACTGCTTGATAATTTCAACGGCTTTTGCCTTGTTGCCAACGGCAGCGTAAGCTTGTGCCATCTCTACTGATGAACTCTGGAAGTCGTGAGGCACATTGCATGCGGGGAATTCTTCTTCTGCCTTGTCGAGAACGGCAGTAGCCATCTTCAACTTTCTTTTGGCTTCTTCATCTGTAAGATTCTCGTTCATGCTCTCATTAATGAGGTTCATAGCCAGCTTAATCATCAGTCGGCGATGGGTGTAGCACATGCGCATCACGGTTTCGTCAAGGTAGATGCCAGGTGTCTTGGCGCCACCGAACTTGAAGCGATGCATCACGTTGTTGTAGGTCTTCTCTGTATCGAAGTTGGTCATACCAGGCAACGGCTGCTCGTTGATGTTAGTGGTGAACGGCGTAATGCGGTTAGTAAGACCTTCTTGTATAAAGTTATCGCCCAGATTCATGTAGTTCTCCTGGCCTACGGTGTAAGCCACATAGATAGGACGGCGCCAGTTGGCATTTGCCACCATTTCTAGCATCATCAGCTTACTCTTATCCAGTCCGCCAAGACCTGCCAGTGAGATTGTCATTCGGTCAGGAATGAGCGCATCAACATCTACAGAGTCGTTTACTGCTTCGGCACCTTGGATAAGCATACCGCTTTCCTTGACAGCCTGTTTGTCAATGGTGATGTAAACTGTATCAGTGGGGATGACGCAAAGTGTTTCATCCAGACTGTAGTACTGGTCGTTCATGACCTCAGGCATCTTTAGGAATGCGTATTCAATGGCATTTTTCTGGCGTTCTTTCAATTCGCTGCTACGATGGTCGCGTACCCAGTATTCCAGCACGTTTTTGAGCTCAAAGGGATTCTTACCAAAGAGTTCTTCTGCCTCCTGTGGGTATTCACGACTTAATAGTTCGATAGCCTTACGTATCTTATTATCTACGCGTACATATTCATTTGTACCAGAACAGTATTCTAGTCGGCTCCAAGTGATAGGCAGGGCAGGTGAGTCGTAAGCAGGACGAATCATCTGGTCAATATACCAGTCGGTCTGCAGATACGACAGGTTGCATACGCGGGCATCGGTACGTACACCTTCTGTGTCCTGATTATACCAGAGTGGGAAGGTGTCGTTGTCGCCATTGGTGAAAACGATGGGGTTACCTTCTTCCTGCAGAGACATCAGATAGTTCTGGCCGAAATCACGACAGGTATAGCGTCCGCTACGATCGTGGTCGTCCCAAGTCTGCGAAGCCATTTGGATGGGTACCAGTAATGCAGCAGCACCAATGATGGTAGCTGGAATAAGCTGCTCCTTCTTGAAGATGCTCCAAGCCATTTGTGCCAGGGCAGCAACACCCATACCACACCAAATTGCGTATGCATAGAACGAACCCGCATAAGCATAGTCACGTTCACGGGGCTGCTCTGGTGTCTGGTTCAAGTAGAGAACGATAGCCAAACCTGTCATGAAGAACAGGAAGAATACTACCCAGAACTGCTGTACACCTTTCTTGCCGCGCATAAACAGTTGCCAGAAGATACCCAGAATACCCAGCAGTAGAGGCAAACAATAGAATACATTATGTCCCTTGTTATTCTTCAGGTCGTCAGGCAGAAGTGACTGATCGCCTAGACGGGCATTGTCGAGGAACGAGAAACCAGTAATCCAGTTGCCGTGTTCCAGTTCTCCGTGACCTTGAATATCGTTCTGGCGACCAGCAAAGTTCCAGAGGAAGTAGCGCCAGTACATCCAGTTGCACTGATATGCAAAGAAGAACTCCAGATTTTCCATCTGTGTAGGGATGGTGACGAAGGAACCAGGACGATAGTTCGATGGCTCTTTCTTACCCTTGATACCTCCAACCCAACTGTTATAGGCATTGATATGACGCTGGCTGTTGGAGTACATGCGTGGGAAGAACATGTTCTGAGCGTAAACGGGCTTGTCCTTCGTGCTTACTACGAAATAGGTATCGGGTTCGTCGGCAGTCTTCTTCTCCTTACGCTGATACACGGGAGCACCTTCATCCATCTTTACATGACCGCTTTGGTCAATCTTGTACTCAGAGCTATAGGCCTGTCCGAAAGCCAGTGGGCGATAGCCATACTGGTCGCGGCTCAGGTAGTTACCAAGGGTGAAGATATCCTCAGGTGAGTTCTGATCCATTGGTGGGTTGGCTGATGAACGGATAACGATGACGGCATAAGTAGAGTAGCCAATCATCAGCATCAGCATACAGAGCAGTGTGGTGTTCTTAAGACGTGGTGAGATAATCTGCTTCTTTACACCAGGTACAAACAATATAGCAGCAATGATTGCCAGAACCAAGACTCCGATGAAGAAAGCACTCCATCCATAGCCATAGAACGGAATTCCTAACATGCCGATAGCAATGAGGAATGCAACGTTCTGACGAATCCAGCTGCCCTTAGTTTCTTTGGCCATCTGGGTTTCATAGATAGCCCAGATAACGAGTGCAACAAGAAGGAACAGATAGATATATTCACCTGTGTTGAACGACATGCCCAGTGTGTTGACAAAGAACAGCTCGAACCATCCGCCCACCGTGATAATGCCTGGCACTACACCATAAAGCACGGCTGCTAGGATAACGAATGAGATGAGCAGCGCAAGGATACTACCCTTAACGTTGGCATTGGGGAAGCGCTTGAAATAATATACCAGCACAATGGCAGGCAGACATAGCAGGTTCAGCAGGTGCACACCAATACTAAGGCCCGTCATGTACATAATCAATACCAGCCAACGGTCTGAGTGAGGCTCGTCTGCATGGTCTTCCCATTTCAGAATCAACCAAAATACTACTGCGGTGAAGGCCGATGAATAGGCATATACCTCACCCTCGACGGCAGAGAACCAGAACGTGTCGCTGAACGTGTAAATCAGAGCACCAACCAGTCCACTAGCCTCAATGGCTACCAACTTAGCAGAACTTAGGTCTTCCCAACCATTGATGAATAGTCGACGTACCAAGTGTGTGATACTCCAGAACAGGAATAGAATACACGTGGCCGAGAGCAACGCACTCATCATATTGACCATACGTGCTACCTGTGTGGGATCACTGGTAAACTGTGAGAATAGGTTGGCTGTCAGCATGAAGAAAGGTGCGCCAGGTGGGTGACCAACTTCCAAACGATAACCAGTAGTAATAAACTCAGGGCAGTCCCAGAATGAGGCTGTCGGCTCGATAGTTGAACAATAAACGAATGCTGCTATAAAGAATGTCAGCCATCCGAGGATATTGTCCACGAGACGGAATTGTTTCATTTTAATAGGTTTATTTTAACGTTAAAATTTCTTCTAGCGTGCAAAGGTACAAATTATAATTATAAATTAAGAATGAAGAATTGAGAATTTCCTGCCACTCTACATTTATTAACGATTCTCTTTTTTATAAGTATTGTAGTTTCTGTAGAATGATGACAGGCTGTTATAGCCGGAAAGCGTTGCTACCTCGCTCTTTGGCATGGTTGGATTGCTTGCAATCAACTGCTCAGCATGGGCTATGCGTTTGCGGTTGACGTATTCCTTGAACGTCATGTGGGCACAACTGCTCAAAGCACGTAACAGATAGGTGCGGTTGGTGCCTAGAAGCTTGGCTACATCGTTAAGCAGAACGTCCTGTTGTAGGAATGTTTGCTGCTCATTCATGATGTTTTCCAGTTTGATATATATCTGCGCACTCTGAGCTGTAGGCACGCTGTCGGCTTTCGTATCGCTATCAATGGTCTCATCTTCCTGATCTTGGGGAATGTCGTGAATGGTAAAACGGTGTTTTGTACCCAACCATATCAGCGCAGCCAACAATGCAGAGAATCCTATAGAGGGTAACGCCACAATCAAAGAGTCGACAAAGAACTGACGACCAATGAAATTGACAATGGTAGATAGCATTGATGTCAGGATGAAGATCAGCAAAAGGGTGGGGATGTATTTAATCTCACGATGGTCTGTGTCAGCATATAATTGCCTGATGGTCTTGTTGAAACGCCGTATGCGGCGGAATCCTGCAGTGATAACAAATATCACCTGGAATGCGAATATGGTGTGACAGACTATGTGTAGCCATTTCTGGAGCAGTATTATTCCTTCCATGGGACTATCTTGCCTTTGATATAAGTAGTTACTGATAAATTCGAGGCGTGTTCCGGCATTCATTGCAAGATAGGTGCTACCAATTGCTACCACCGTTATAGACGGAATGCCGAACGCCACCCAGAGGAAGTTAGGCTTGCTTGACAGAGGTGTACGGTCTGTAATCTCGCTTATATAAATAAGGTATAGCGGATATACTAACAGGTTCATGGCGGCATAGATGGTGTCGCTAATTGGAATAATCGATGTGAAATGGTTGAAATAGATGAAATGTCCACCATAAAGCATCATAACGGCAATATTCCATACAAAGAGTTTGCGTATGGGCTTGTCATTCCGTTTTGATAATGCTCTTGCTGTAACAAATAGCATAACGGCAGATACCAATAGTGGTAGTGATGTGATTAAAAGGTAGGTCATAGCAATTGCAAAGATAGCTAAAATCCCTTTAATAACAAGACTTTTGACTAATAATTGCAATTTTGGGAATGAATAATTGTAATTTTAGGAATATATTTTGCAGTAATGAGAACATGTTTTGCAGTAATGAAATACAAAAGAAGATGGTTCTTGTTAAATTTGCATCATATTTTTAAAGCTACTAAATGTGAATATGAAAAAGTTTTATTCTTTATTGATGATTTCAATGGCCTTGTTTGCCGTTGCTTGTGGTGACGATGATGAAAAGGGTGGCGACACTCCAACATTGCTTGCTGACAATTCACTTGTCTATGATGGCGTCACCTATAAAGGGCAGTGTAGAGTGACCACTTCTAATAATGTTATTCAGTATGTCCTTGCAGGTGAAGGCTTCCAACTTAGTGGTAACATTGGAAGTACTGCCAATACAAACACTACTATTGACCTTACAAAGCACTATGAGGATATGATGTTCGCTGCGCACATCAATATTGAAAACCAAGATAGCTTCCTTGATCTGCAGTATCAGAACTATCCGCAAAACTATTGGTGTTTCCTTGACGGCAATAACCTTGGTGCCTCGTCCTGTTTTAAGAGTGGTACAGCTACCATTATAGTAAATGATGGAAACCTGACTTTAGTGGTAGATGGCACGCTCATCAATGATAAGCGTCTGAGATATAAGATCGTCTATAACCAGGCTAACGTTCCAGAGTCTAAAGCGACAAAGAATGAAATTGTAGTAGATGGTCATTCTTATACGGTAGAGGCTTCTGTTAGATATTCTAGTAATGCCGATTTGTCCTATGAGTATCTTCTCGTTGGACAGGAGAATAATGCACCTATAGTGAAGGTTGAAGTTGCGCCAGCAAGTTTAGGAAAAACTATTTTGCTAACAGAGAACAAGGCTGCATCAAGATACAGGGTTACCATCTATTTTAATGATGGTGAGGAAATTACAGCTTCTCAAGATGCTTTTTTTGAAGATGTAACCAGTTCTTATTGGGATGTTGCTAAACAGGAAAGCACTCCTGTTCAAGGCTGCCTCTTTACCAGTGGTACCCTTTCTACCAGTAAGGATGATTCTACTATTAGTATGATTTTCAACGGTACCTTAACCAATGGGCGTTCGGTAAGTTCACAGGCACTTGTTGATATTTCGAAAATTGAAGTAAAGAATATATAAAGTTGTAAGTCAAAAATATCTAATTACATTAATTCAAAACTATAAACATTATGAAAAAACTCAATTTTTGGCTCCTTGGGAGCCTGTTCGTAGGTGCATTCGCTCTGAGTGCATGTAGCAGTAGTGACAGCGATGAAAAAGGTGGTGGCACTAATTCACCTCTTATACAAGATGGTACGCCCGTAAATCCTGCTAACATGAAAATGTCTGCCCTGTCTGGTTTCGTTAAGGATCCCTATGGTGATCCTTTGTCAGGCGTTACCGTAACATCTGGTACCGAGGTTGTTAGAACCGATGGTAGTGGTGGTTTTGTACTCAGTAAGGTGAATACGAAGAACGGTCGTACCGTAGTGAAATTCGAGAAGGATGGCTATATGGAGATTGTTCGTGCTGCAGAGAAACTGGATGGTGATGTATGGGATGTTGTCATGGTAAGCCAGTGGGATGGTTATGTAACGACAGCAAGCTTTAGTTCCTCTACAAATACCTATTCTACTGATCAGGGCATGACAGTTGCTTTACAGGGTAATGGCTTTAAAGTTGATGGCAACGGCCAGGCCTTTACCGGTACTGTTTATGAGCAGATGATGTATCTGAATCCAGATAAGGAAAACTTTGCCGAGATGATGCCTGGTGGTGACTTGGCTGCCGTGCGTACTGAAGTTAACGGTGCAGAGAATAAAGATCAGGAGGTTCAGCTCATCTCTTATGGTATGACTAAGGTTGACCTTACGGATCAGAACACTGGTGAGAAACTGCAACTTGCTGATGGTAAGCCTGCTACGCTGACTTTCCCCGTACCTGAAAAGTTCAAGGACAACAAACCTAATACTATTCCTCTCTGGAGTTTCGATGAGAGTAATGGTCTGTGGGTTGAGGAAGGTATTGCAACCTATGATGCCTCTAATGATGTGTATGTAGGTACAGTTACTCACTTCTCATGGGTAAACCTTGACTATCCCGAGGTACGTGTTCGCCTGACTGTTATTGTTAAGGACGATAAAGGAAACTTGCTGCCTGGTATTAAGGTCGATATTGATGCCCAGAAGAATGTGACGACGAATGTCAAGGGTCAGGCCAGCACTTATGTGCCTAAGGATACTGAGTTCTACGTTACCGTGCATTCTGAAGACTATGCTAATTACGACGGTAGTGTGAAGGAGACAGTCTCTCCCATGACTAAGGATGGTACCATTACGATTGTCCTGCCTACAGTGGCTCATATTAGCGGTAATGTTGTTAATCAGGGTGAAGGCAACAACGTGGCTACCGTTTGGATTGAATATAATGGAAATCAGACAAAGAAGGTTCATACTGACGTAGATGGTCAGTTCTTTATCATTGCGCCTGCCGACTATACTGGTAAAGCTAAACTGAAGGTGCGTGGTGCTGACGGCTCTGTAAAGACTGCCGAAATCGAACTTGACGGTAAAGATCACGCTTATACCATCAATTTCAGTAGCGATATCAATGCCGGTGGTACAGGTAAGTTTGTCCTGAAGGGTCAGACCTATAACTTTACATTCGGTGAGGTAAACGTAGAAAATGAAGGTGGTGCGATTATTGTTGACAATGTTTTCTCAGCTAACACTGGCTACCCCAGTGAAGATGAGGGAAGAGACGGATTCGTTATGGCAATGATAAATCTTTCAAATTATTCTGATGGTAAGACGAACTTCACATTGGGTGAATCAGACCGAGTATCGATGCAGTCGGAAGGCGAAGGCGGATATATGAACATAGAATTCGTAAGCGGTAACGCAACAATATCACAAAAAGCTAATTCCTATAATATTAAGGTTAGCGGTAAGGCAAGAGCTCAAGGCGGCGAATGGGGTTGGAATGAAACCGATGATAATATCGGTGATGCCACTTTAGAGATTACAGTTCCTTTATATGCGCGTGTCAAGAGATTGAAGGATGTTACAGCTGCCAACAATCCTCTTCCTAGTTTTGCTCCGACCTTGAATGGTCCAGCTGATTTCGGACTTTCTGTTACCGAGAGTGTTGTTGTAGGAAAGGGTGGAGCGTTGATGTATTTTGCTGACTCACTCTCTATGGATGACTATAACACATTAAAAGCAAAGGCTATTGAGAAGATGGGTGAACCTGTTTACGATAATACTTACAGTAATAGTGCTAGTGCCGAATTCTTCAAAGATGGAAAGTGGTTGGAAATCGGCTTCAATGATTACTATAAACAGGCAAACCGTCCAGACTTTATGGATAGTAACAGGGAATTTAGTCCGTATAACCTAACTTATGCTCAAGGCAGAATAACTGTTATTGCTTACGATGGCTATACAGTGTATAGTAATGGTCGCATCAAGATAAAAAAACGCAAGTAAAGATCAGCAGTAAACTTACACACAAAAACTAAACGGTTTAATTATTAGGTGAATAATTTATAATGGTAAAGATGGGCTATCGCTTCCTCTATTTAGAGGGGCGATAGCTTTTTTTAGAACAGAAATCCAGCGCCGTAGATGAGCAGCCAGTAGCGCAGAAATTTTCCGATGGTAATGCTGAGGAAAGAGATGAACATGTTGGCCCGCATAAAACCTAAGGTCACCGTGATGGCGCTACCGATGATCGGTAGAAAAGCGAAAAAGCCCATCCAAGCGCCGCGCCCTTCCATGAAACGCTGGGCACGATCCATGTTTTTCTTCTTGATTTTCAGGTATTTCTCTATCCATTCTACTTTACCCATTCTACCAACGAAATAGTTGAAGACAGAGCCGAGGACATTACCTATCGTGCCATAGATGATGAGTTGCCAACCGTCAAGTCCTGTACCCAGTAATGCAACCATTACTGTTTCGCTCGAAAACGGGAAAACACTACCAGCCAGAAAAGCTGCAATCAGCATACCCCAGTATCCGTAGCCTGTGAGAAACTCTAGAAATGCATCCATAGGTTCGTGATAGTGATAAGCGTGCAGGTTACTAAGAAAACAATGAAAGCAATGTTTGTAAACCTGTGGGAGGTCATTGTGAAGAAATGAGCCACAATAGGACTTGCACAGACGATAGCAGGACGAATCATGTGGTCATATTGATGGGGTTGTAAAGCAATGAATAACAACGTTGCTATGTTGACAGCTGTAAAGAATCCAAATAATTGGCGGATACGTATCTTGTCTTCATAACTGTATTGCCAGAAATGAATGATGCCAACACCAGAAATAATGACTAGGAAAATATAAATGGTTAATTGCTCAACAGAAAGCGAACTATAGTCAATGGGGAAAATGAAATGGCCAAATTCAGATAGATGGTCGGTCATAGGTGTAAAATCCCATCGTAAGATTAGCCAAAGGGATGCAAACCAATAGGGCGTTATAAGGCCAATAATAGAAGCTGCTAGCGTACGCCATCCAAATGACTGCAAGCGGCTGGCCATGAGAACCCAGAACAAGGGAATGTAATAGAGATATTCCAGATATATCAGACTACAGAGTGAAAGAAAAAGGAATGCATAGAAAGTCTTCCCCGTGGCTAGATTATCCTGATAGGTGTTAAACAGCAAGATTATGGTCATGATAAATCCTATCAAGCTGATGCTGCCCAGTAATGACTGGAAACCGCTAATGTACATGCAGGATAGGAAAATAAACATGGTGGCAACCATTCTACTTCGTACGCGTAGTAGGGCATTGCTGTTATTTAGCTCCACCATCATGTAGGAGGCTGCTACGTAACAGGCCATCTGAGGCCATGAAAAGAAGGAGGGCGAACCTCCAAAAATGGCGATTGCCCACACACAGATAGCGTAGATGGCCGTAATCGGCAGCGTCAATCCGCTTTCAGCTATTTTATTCTGTAGTCTCTTCAAATCCTATACCTCAAGTATTTACAGGTCCTTACCGATATCACGACGGAAATACTGGTCGGTGAACTGTATCTTCTGAGCCTCGGTAAATGATTTCTTTAGAGCCTCCGCTTTGTCTTTTCCATAGGAAGAAACAGCAATGACACGACCACCATTAGTTACAATCTGGCCGTCTTTCATCGTTGTACCTGCGTGGAATACAATACTGCCTTCAACATTCTCAATACCCGTGATAGGATAGCCCTTTTTGTAAGCTTCTGGATAACCACCGCTAACCAGCATCACACAGACTGCTGCGCGCTCGTCGAACTCAATCTGACGCTGTTCCAGATTGCCCTCGGCCACACCTTCGAAGAGGTCAACGATGTCGCTCTTTAGACGCAACATAACGCTTTCTGTTTCAGGGTCACCCATGCGACAGTTATATTCAATGACCATTGGCTCGCCCTTCACATTGATGAGGCCAAAGAAAATGAAACCTTTATAATCAATATTTTCTGCCTTCAGACCTTCTACCGTGGGACGGATGATACGGTCTTCAACCTTTTGCATCCATTCTTTAGTGGCAAAAGGAACTGGTGATACACTACCCATACCACCCGTATTCAGACCAGTGTCACCTTCGCCAATACGCTTGTAGTCTTTGGCTTCGGGCAGAATCTTGTAATGATCACCATCTGTCAACACGAAGACTGAACATTCAATACCGCTCAGGAATTCTTCGATAACCACACGACTAGAGGCATTTCCGAACATGCCGCCCAGCATATCTTTCAACTCTTTCTTGGCTTCCTCGAGGGTAGGCAGAATCAAAACGCCCTTACCTGCGCAGAGGCCGTCAGCTTTCAGTACATAAGGAGCCTCGAGGGTTTCTAAGAACTTCAAACCTTCTTCTAGATGCTCACCGTCGAATGTTTCGTAGCGGGCAGTTGGAATATTATGACGCTGCATGAAACCTTTAGCAAAGTCCTTAGAACCTTCCAAAACTGCACCAGCCTTTGATGGACCGATAACGGGAATATTCTTTGTTCTTTCGTCTTGCTTCAGATTATCATAGATACCTTTTACCAGTGGGTCTTCAGGACCTACTACTACCATGTTAATGCCTTTTTCAACCACAAACTGTTTGATGGATTCAAAGTCGTCTGCCTTTATGTTAACGTTTTCTCCACAATTTGAGGTGCCTGCATTTCCAGGAGCAATGAACAGTTTCTCCACTCGCTCGCTCTGAGCAATTTTCCAAGCCAGGGCGTGCTCGCGGCCGCCGCTTCCCAATAGTAAAATTTTCATATTTAGTTCAGTTGATTTCGAAATCGGGTACAAAGGTAGTGCAAACTGAGCGAAAAACCAAGAGAAAAGTTGTTTTCTTTTTCGAAGTAGCTTCCTCTATGGACCAAAGAACAATAATATTGGTAACAAAAGAAACAATAATAAGGGTAAAATAAACATTTTTATCTTGTTTTGGCTATTTTATGGGAAATATTTGCTAATTTTGCAGCCGCAAACAAAACCATTAATTATTTATATGAAGAAATTTTTCTTATTGATGACAATGGCTTCTGCATCTTTGATGGCTGAGGCCGGTGGTCTGATGACCAACACTAACTATCACATTGCATTCGACCGTATGTTCGCACGTGGTGCAACAACGGAGATTGATGCGGCTTATAGTAACCCTGCAGGTCTGGCATGGGGACATGAGGGGCTGCAACTCTCACTGAACTTCCAGAAACCCTGGCAGAACCGCGATATTGAAACTGAGATTCCTAATTTCCTGATGGCTGGCAATAACTTCCATCAGAAATATAATGGTAAGGCTTCTGCTCCTATTGTGCCAGCGTTTTTTGCTTCTTACAAGCAGGACCGTTGGGCTGTATCTACGATGATTGGCATCGTGGGTAGTGGCGGCTTCGTGAAATATGATGAGGGCGTGCCCATGTTTACCGTTCCTATCACAACTATGCTGGCTCAAAAAGGTGTTATGCCAGGAACATATGCGATGGATGCTCAGATGAAGGGTAAGCAGTATATCTATGGTGGACAGTTGAATTTCGCGTACAAAATCACTGATTTCCTGAGTGCTGCTGTGGGTGTACGCGCGAACTATTATGATGGGTATAATCGTGGTCACGTGGTTGCAAATATGTCGGGTACAGACCTTGTTAACCTGCAATTGGACTGCCTGCAGAAGGGGTGGGGCTTTGCACCGATTGTCAGCGTTGATTTTCATGAAGGACCATTGACGTTGGCTGCCCGTTATGAGTTCCGCACGAAGATTAATACGGAGAATGACACAAAAGCATTGTCGGCTACGGTTGCTGGTATGACTCCTGCTCAGGTCGCTGCTGCTTTTGGTGAGAAGACGGCTCCTTATGCTGATGGCGTAGAGACTCGCTACGATATGCCTTCACTGTTTGTTGTGGCTGCTCAGTATGAGATTACGCCAAAACTGCGTGCTGCCGCAGAGTATCATTTCTTTGATGATAAGAATGCAAAGATGGCAAACAATCGTCAGGATGAGTTAGAGCATGGTACGCATGAGGTGCTGCTTGGTGCTGAGTATGATATCAACGACAAGTTCACGGTGAGCTTAGGTGGTCAGCGCACAGACTATGGATTGTCTGACAACTATCAGACCCATACATCTTTTGCTTGCGACAGCTATTCTTTGGGTTGTGGTGCTGCTGTTAATCTGACTGAAAAGGTTCGCCTTAATGTCAGTTATTTCTGCACGCTCTATAGTGACTACAAAAAAGAGCAGACCAATTATCAGGGCCTGCCCTTTGCGGGTTCCGATACCTTCAGCCGTACCAATCATGTATTGGGCGTAGGTATCGACTATAAGTTCTGATTACAGAGGAAGGGTGATGACGAAACGGGCACCAGGACCAGCAAAGGTGGTGTCAAGATAGACGTTACCACCAATACGGTGTGCAATCATCCTGCACAAGGGAAGTCCAAGTCCTAATCCTTCCTTGAAATTGTCGAGTTTAACGAAGCGTTCGAAGATACGTTCGGCTTCTTTGGCATCAACGCCGCAGCCAGTATCTTGAACTGCGATTTCTAGTGTAGCACCCTTAGTGGATGTCTTGATGGTTATATTGCCCGTTGTGGTGTTCTTGTTGGCATTGTCCAGTAGAAGATTAACCATACGGGCAATCATCTTTTTATTTGTGGCAATGGTAAACCCTTCGGGCAGTCCATTCTCCAGTAGAAGCTCCACTCCACTATTCACCAACCCTTTGTAGTCGCCTGCAACTTGCTGGATGAGAAGGTGTATATCTACGTCTTCTTTATTTATGACATCACCAGAATGCTCATTCAGTGACAACTCAATTAGTTCGTCAAAGTGGTTGGTAATGATGTTCGTGTTTTTAAGAACCATCTGCGAGACATCTTTCAGCTCTTCTGGACTCATTTTAATGTTGGTGTCGGCAACAATCTGTGCGAAGCCAGCAATAATGTTCAGAGGCGTACGTACTTCGTGGCTGACATTGCGGATAAAGGCTGTCTTCATGTTGTCCGATTCCAATGCACGCTCATAGGCAATCTTCAACTGCTTCATATGCTGTCGGCGTATGAATACGATATATGACAGTGCGCAGATAAGCAAGATGAGGATGGCGATGATTGAGATCATTCCTATGAGTCTCTCTTTGTTTGCTTGTCGTTCTATCTCGTAGAGTTGTAACTCGTCCTCAATACCTTTCATACTATTGCTCAGAATGACATTGTCTATGGAGTCGTGCTCTTCAAGTTGTATCCGTAGTGCCTCATAGGCTTCTTGCCATCTTCCTGCATTCTTGTACAGATTGATGGTTATCTCGTTGGCATCATCACCAAGAGTCTCTTTCGCCATCTTGATAGCTTTATCCACATCACCCATGTAGGCCTCATAATAAATTTCTATGGCGCGTCCGTGAACAGAAGTTTGTCCGCTATCCACTCCTGCCTTATAAACTTTATAACCTTCTACGAACTTTTCCATGTCGCCTTGGTTGTAATAGCTGAGCAAACGGCGTGACTCAATGTCAAATAAGCGGTCTGGTGAATATTTTCGTGCTATTTCTGCGGCCTTCTCTAGCATTTCGATAGCCTCATCTGGGTCATCGTCCATCTCAACGTTGACAATATTCATGTAGATAGGCGGCATACTCTCGTAATAGCCGTATTTCTCCATGAGTTCAATAACCTCATTAAATGCTTTTTTTGCTGCCTCATGGTTACCGCAATAACGATAGATGTGGCCCATCATGTTTTTGGCCATATACATCTCTTTGTCGAGCCCTTTCTCACGCAGTTCTTTTGACAACGTTTGTGCCTTCTTGTAGGCTTCGAAGATATTCTGAGAGTTCATCAGAAAGATAATCTCGTTACAGCGCTGCGTATAGTATAGGTGCAAGTCATCCTGTTGGAGCAGGTAGTTCTCCAATTTCGTTATAGCCTTATTGAAACGTGCGCTGTCGCCTAAGTTAAAGGCATTACTCATGGAGTCGCGCAAGACTATATATGTCGAATCGTTCTTGCAGTCTCTGGCATAAGTCAGCCCGATGCTGCTTAGCGAGATTGTCAGTAGTAAGGTTAGATGTCTTAGGTTCATATATGTCAGGATAGTTAGTTGATTGTATATATCATTTCAGATAATCTTCAAAGTATTGGGTGATGCGTTCGTGCAGATGCACACTGGCATGTCCCCGCATATTGTGCTCCTCGCCTGGATAGGCAAAGAAATCTGGCTGTGTTCCAGCCTTGATACAAGCATTGAGGAACGACAGACAGTGCTGTGGCACTACGGTATTGTCGTTGTAACCCGTAATAATCTGGAGCTTGCCTTTCAGGTTGCCAGCTTTTTCTATGAGGCTAGTCTTCGCATATCCCTCAGGGTTTTGCTGGGGCGTATCCATATAGCGCTCGCCATACATCACTTCGTACCATTTCCAGTCGATAACAGGACCGCCGGCCACGCCAACCTTGAATACATCGGGGTAGTTCGTCATCAGCGAGATGGTCATGAATCCACCAAACGACCACCCGTGGACACCAAGACGGTTCATGTCCACATACGGCAGGCTCCTCAGGTATTCCACACCCTTCATCTGATCCAGCATCTCAATTTGTCCCAGTTGGCGGAAGGTTGCCTGCTCGAAGTCGCGTCCGCGATTCTCGCTGCCTCTGTTGTCGAGGATGAATACGATATAGCCTTTCTGCGCCATGTAGGTCTCCCATGAACGACTGTACCAGTGCCATGATGCTTCTACATTATGCGCATGAGGACCACCATATACATAGACCACTGTTGGATATTTCTTCGTAGCGTCAAAGTCGTGTGGCTTCACCATACGCCAGTAGAGGTCGGTTACGCCGTCGGCAGCCTTGATGCTTCCACACTCAAACTGTGGTACAATATAATCTTTCCAAGGATCTTCTGCCGTGAGTAAATTTGAACTCTGAGGCTTCTGGTTGGATATTTTAGTGACGTCAATAGCGTTAGGTATCGTTGGGGTGCTGTACTTGTCGTAGAGCAGGGTTCCTGAAGCGGATAATGCTCCACGATGCACGCCTTCACCGTTATCGAGAGGTGTGCGCTTCAGCGTTTTTAGATTTACCGCATAGAGATTGCGTTGCAGTGGGTGTTTCTCATTTGAAGCAATTATGATGCTCTTGTTCTTCTGGTTAAAACCTAATACATCCATCACTACCCAAGAGCCTTTTGTCAATTGTTTTACGAACTCTCCCTTTACATTATACAGGTATAAGTGGTTATAGCCGTCACGCTGACTCTGCATGATAAACAGGTTGCTGTCCCAGGGCAGGAACAGGATGGGATTCAGGGGCTCTACGTATTTATCACTTGTCTCGCGATAGAGCTCCTGCAGGCGGTTTCCTGTTGTTGCATCGTAACTTACTAATCGACAGTCGTTCTGGTCGCGATTAAGTTCGAACATGTAAATCGTTTTCGAATCAGGACTCCAAGTTATATTGGTGAAATAACGGTCTGTTGGGTCACCAGCCTGTAGATAGACGGTTTTCTTTGTCTTTAAATCATAAACACCTACAGTTACCTGATGGCTGGTCATACCTGCCATAGGATATTTGTCGGGCTCATAAGTGGCTGAGCGAGGGAATATGTCCACCTGAGGATAGTCAGTCACCATCGACTGATCCATGCGGTAGAATGCCAGACGCTGTCCGTCAGGACTCCAGAACGTACCTTTGTCAATGCCGAACTCATTACGGTGGACGGACTCTCCATAGACAATCTCGCGTGAGCCATCTTTGCTCAGTTGCTGCTTATTACCCTGACCATCTACCACAAACAGTTGATTGTCTTTCTTATAGACCGTGGCTTTTGAGGTGGCACACCATTCGTTACTGTTCTGTTTTGAAATGCTGTCCTGCCATATAATCTGTTTCTTCTCAAAATCCAGTAGAATCATGGATTTTTTGAATCCCAGCAATACAAGTTTTTCGTTGGGGTAGGGAAAGGTGGCATTCGTCAGGTGACGCACGTAATAATTGTCGTCACCGCCTGCCCATTTGTTAATGTCATCGAGTGTAAACAACAATGTCTCCTTGCCAGTCTTTGTATTGACAAGGTAACACTCTTCCACGTCTGTACGCACCAGCTGGTCGCCCCACCACGTGAGGTACATATTTTGGGGCCTCAGGTTGTGAAAGTTCGTTCCACCGAAGTTCAAATCCTCCAGTGTGAATAACTTCTGTGCAGACATAGGAAGTGTCATTGCTGTTAAGAGCAGAATGGACGCCACATAGTGCGCCCATCGCTTGATATTACTCGTCGTCATTATTAAATCGTTTGTTGCGCTTTCCTCCGCTTCGGTCGAAACGCTCGTGGCCGCCGCGGTTCTTGTTGTCTCTGAAATCTCGTGATTTCCTAGCATCCCTTGAATCTCTTTCTCTGGGCTCTCTAGAACTTCTTGGACTTCTTGGTTTTCTAGAATCTCTAGACTCTATCTCATGTCTGTGGAACGTGAACGAGCGAATGTCGCTGTTCTCGTTCTCTTCCTGCTCATCCAGTCGCTGCTTGAACTCACGGTTCTTCTTGAAGCGGTGCTTCTCGGCCATCTGACGCTTCTCGTCATCTGTCTTCACCACACCACCTTCGCTGCGGAAGTCCTTTAGTTTGCCATCAAAGATTTGGTACTTGCGGAACTCACATTCCAGCGAACCGTTGTAAACAGGAATCTTGATGGATGGCTTCAGGCCAATCTGCTCGAAGCACTCCTCACGATAAGAGAGAATCCATGCGTCGTTATTGAGGAACTGATGCTTCAGTCGCTCGCCAATCATACGGTAGGTACCCAGTAGGTCGGGCGTAGAGATGCGCTCGCCGTAAGGTGGGTTGCACACCAGAATGCTCTTCTCCTTTGGCTGTGTAAAGTTCTTGAAGTCCTGCTCCTCTACGGTGATATCTGCTGTCAGTCCAGCTGCCTTCACGTTTAGACGAGCGGTGTTTACGGCCTTGATGTCAACATCATATCCGTAGATGTGATGCTTAAATTCACGTTCTTTAGAGTCATCGTTATAAATCTGGTCGAAGAGGTCGGCATCAAAGTCTGGCCACTTCTCAAAGGCATACTCCTTACGGAATAAACCTGGCGCCATGTTACGGGCAATGAGGGCAGCCTCAATCAATAGAGTGCCTGAGCCGCACATGGGGTCGATAAAGTCTGTTTCGCCATTCCAGCCCGTCATCAGTATCATGCCAGCTGCTAAAACCTCGTTCAGAGGCGCCTCTACGCTCTCCTGACGATAGCCGCGGCGATGCAGTGATTCGCCTGACGAGTCAAGGCAGAGTGTACATTCGCTCTTTCCAGTTGCTACATCAGCAATGTGAATATGCAGACGCAGGTCAGGATTGGCTACGGAAATGTTTGGACGACTGCCTGTCTTTTCGCGGAACTGGTCCACGATGGCGTCCTTCACTTTGTAGCTTACAAATTTTGAATGGCGGAATTCTTCAGAGAATACCACCGAGTCAACTGCAAACGTACGATCATTGTCCAAATATTCTGTCCAATCTATCTTTTTGATTTCTTCGTAAACGTCGTCAGCACTTTGTGCCTTGAAATGGGCGATAGGCTTCAGGATTTTGATAGCTGTATGCAGCGAGAAATTAGCGCGATACATCATCTCCTTATTACCCGTAAACGATACCATACGTCTACCGATTTTCACGTTGTTAGCACCCAATTGGGCCAACTCTTTCGCCAGCACAGGTTCCAGTCCCATGAACGTTTTAGCGATTAATTCGAATTCGTTTTCCATTATTATTATTATTTCGTTCGCAAAGATACAAATTAATAGGCATAAAACAAAATTAATTGTGATTTTTTTTTGCGTTTCGAAAATAATTCGTACTTTTGCACTGATGATAAACCTAATGCTAAATATTATTCTTGAGATTCATATCCTGAATATGTTGCCACATGTACTTTTAGTACTTGTGATTATAGCATTGGTTGTTTTCCTTTGGTATCAGTTGAAGTTTCGAAAGCGGTTAAAATCTGAACTTCAACTGCTGGAGAAAGTAGGCAAACACAATGTGGAATACGAATTTGTGTTAGGCACAATGAAACTGTCTATCTGGCATTTTGATGTCAGAACAGGAATCCTGACGTTTGAACATGATTTCCGTGAAAAAGGCAATAAATACTTCACCAATGTTGATGGTATGTCAATGGATGACAGCGTTTCTTCTATCGATCCGCGTGATGCTGAGCGCGTGGGACAGTCGATGGCAGACCTCTGTAGTGGACATAAGTCTTCATATCATGAGATTTATAGGGTGCCTGTGCCTTATGATAATACCTTCTATTGGGAGGAAAGCTATGCTACAATCGCTGAACGTGATGTTGACGGCCATCCTGTGAAGATTGTAGGTACAACGATGCGTATTGATGATCGGAAGGCTATGGAGGAAGCTTTGGTTCAGGCGCGTAACCGAGCAGAAGAGAGCGACCGTCTGAAGACGGCTTTCATTGCTAATATGAGTCATGAAATCCGTACTCCGCTGAATGCTATTGTTGGTTTTACCAGTGTACTGCCAGATATTGAAGACCAAGAGGAACGTAAGAGCTTGTTGGATCTGATTCATGAGAATACGCAGAAACTGCTGCATATCGTGGATGATGTGGTTAATATCTCGAAGATAGAATCAGGTCAGGAAGAACTGGTGATGACGACTTTCGACTTGAATGTTATGTTGGCTGAGGCAATCAGTCATTTTGCAGAAAGATTGAATCCTGGCGTAGAATTGAAAGTTGGTTTTGCTCAAGAATCTCTCACTATAACTACCGACATGATTCGTCTGAGTACCATTGCGAAACACTTGATTTCCAATGCTATGAAGTTTACGCAGCAAGGTGAAATCGAGGTTGGTTATGATAACCCTGTTGATGGACGTGTGTGCATTTGGGTACGCGATACAGGTAAGGGCGTTGCAGAGGAGAATCTGGAACGTATCTTCGAGCGATTCTATAAGGTTGATGAGTTTATTCCTGGTGCTGGCTTGGGATTGAGCATCTGTCGTGTTATGGCATTCAGCCTTGGCGGGAATGTAACCGTAGAATCAAAGTTAGGCGAAGGCTCTATCTTTAGAGTCGATATTGCAATACAGTAAGTTTTACCTGAACGAGTCTGTCAGCAACTTAATCTCAATTTTTGGGGCAATACGCTCATAGAGGATGTTATAGACAGCATCCAGAATAGGCATGTTCACGTGCCAGTGGCGGTTGATTTCCTTCATACACTTCGTGCCAAAGTAACCTTCGGCAATCATCTCCATTTCCATCTGGGCACTCTTTACGCTGTAGCCCTTGCCTATCATCGTACCAAAAACGCGGTTACGAGAGAAGTTTGAGTAACCGGTAACTAACAGGTCGCCCAAATAAACGGAGTCATAGACATTACGCTCTATGGGGTGTACGCTTTGCAGAAAACGCGCCATTTCCTGTACGGCATTGGCTATAAGTACGGCTTGGAAATTATCGCCGAATTTCAAACCGTTGCAGATACCTGCGGCAATGGCATAGACATTCTTCAAAACGCTGGAATATTCTATGCCAATGACGTCGGTAGATGTTTTTGTCTTAATGAATTGACTATTGAGCACTTCGGCAAATGCCTGTGCTTTCTCCATATCCGAACAGCCTACGGTCAGATAACTCAGACGTTCCAGTGCCACTTCCTCGGCGTGACTGGGACCTCCAATACATGCCAGATTATCGTGAGGCACATCGAAGACCTGATGGAAATACTCCGTACAGATCAGGTTCTCGTCAGGTACGATACCCTTGATAGCTGTTACGATGAACTTGTCCTTCAGTCTGACTTTCAGTTTCTTAAGGTGGTTCTTCAGATAAGGCGACGGCACCACGAACACCAGCGTGTCGTAGGCCTCAATAATCTTGTTGAGGTCGCTATTGAATGCAATCTCGTTTACGTCGAAGTGCACGCTGGTCAGATAGCTGGGGTTATGGCTCATGCGCTTAAAGTCCTCTATCTGGTCTTCGCGACGCATATACCAGCCTATGTGGTGGGTGTGTCCTACCACAATCTTGGCAATGGCCGTGGCCCACGAGCCGCCACCAATGATTGCTATCTTACCGCAGTCGTACATGGTTCTTTGAACTTTGAGATTTGAAATTTAGGCTTGCGCCTTATCAATCCAACTCTGAACCTCGTCCAGTGATGGCTTCTCGTAGTTCAACTTGAACTTCTTATTTATTTCGCCAATCTTCTGCTGCAAGCCCTGTGCCTTCTCGTCCTTGATATCCTGGATGAGATAGAAACCAGCCTTGCGCAATACATAGGCCCAGTTCTCAGGCACACCGATGGCCTCCCATTCCTGAATACTGCTCTGAGGCGCTTTCTTCTCAGGCTTCATCTGGGGGAACAGCATCACTTCGCCAATAGCGAACTTACCTGTCATCAGCATTACCAAGCGGTCGATACCGATACCGATACCGAATGTAGGAGGCATACCGTACTGCAGCGCGCGCAGGAAGTCGTGGTCGATGATCATAGCCTCGTCGTCGCCCTTATCAGCAAGCTTCATCTGCTCGATGAAACGCTCCTCCTGATCGATAGGATCGTTAAGCTCAGAGTAGGCGTTAGCCAACTCCTTACCATTTACCATCAGCTCGAAACGCTCGGTAAGTCCGGGCTTTGAGCGATGCATCTTGGTAAGTGGCGACATCTCAACAGGATAATCGGTAATGAATGTAGGCTGGATGAAGGTGCCCTCGCAGAACTCGCCAAAGAGCTCGTCGATGAGCTTACCCTTACCCATGGTCTCATCTACGTCCATGCCCTTAGACTTACAGAACTCGCGAATCTCATCCTCGCTCTTGCCATCGCAGTCGAAGCCAGTCTTCTCCTTGATAGCATCGAGAATAGGCAGGCGACGGAATGGCGCACGGAATGAGATAACCTTACCATCAATCTCTACCTCGGGCTTACCATTGACGGCTGTACAAATCTCCTCCAGCATCTTCTCGGTGAAGTCCATACCCCACAGCAGGTCCTTATAGCTCACGTAGAGTTCCATGCAGGTGAACTCAGGGTTGTGGGTCTTGTCCATACCCTCGTTGCGGAAGTTCTTACCCATTTCGTACACACCCTCGAAGCCACCAACGATGAGGCGCTTCAGGTAAAGCTCTGTAGCGATACGCATGTACATGTCCTGGTTCAGGGCATTGAAGTGGGTGATGAATGGGCGGGCTGATGCTCCACCTGCGATATTCTGCAGGATAGGTGTGTCAACCTCTGTATAGCCTGCCTCGTCGAGAATACGACGCATTGTGCGGATGATAGTGGCACGCTTCAGGAAAGTATCCTTTACACCAGCATTCACAATCAAGTCCACGTAGCGCTGACGATAACGCAGTTCAGGATCGTCAAAAGCATCGTACACCTTACCGTCGGCATCGGTCTTTACCACAGGCAGGGGCTTCAGACTCTTGCTTAATACGGTCAGTTCCATGACG
>Ga0310690_10003514_pt1 | contig 23322 bp, 21 predicted proteins | sample AusTroGonzalo_MG_2_FD_207661 | JGI IMG/M metagenome (GOLD analysis project Ga0310690, IMG submission 207661) | Bovine rumen microbial communities from tropical cattle in Woodstock, Queensland, Australia - Gonzalo_04 (v2) (version 2) | ecosystem: Host-associated > Mammals > Digestive system >... | reverse complement strand
TGAATACTTGGTCTATTGAAGTAAATCCACTATTTGCAGATACTACCGCTATTGGTAAAGAAGATGTTGTTTGGTCTGTCCAAGTTGAACCACTATCTTCTGAACGTTTTAATAAATTATTTGTTGTATCATACCATAAGCCTGTGCCAGAAAATCCGGTTGGTGCAGTTTCTCCTGAAAATACATTTTCTTTTTTATACCAAGAAATATATGTTGTTGTAGCAAGAATTATATAAGTACCAGTAGCAATACCAGATGATGCAGTTCTATCTTGTGTTATTTGAGCCTGTGTTCCATCAGGATATGTAATTATAGAACCACTCTTTAATTTCAATGTCCCGTCGGATAATTCCAAATTTATATCTTGTGGAATTTCCGTCAGGCAATTAGTGCATATTGTATTTAAGTGATTGGCTGCTTCAATTGCTTCGGAGGCTTTTGCTTCGGCGATATTAGCCTGGTTTGTAGCAATATTGGCCTGAGTAGTGGCGACAGATGCTTTATCGGTTGCTTCGGTGGCAGCTGCTTGGGCAGCTGTTTTATATCCTTTTAGGGTACTTTCTAAGGCATTTACCGAGACCGTCGAATTTTCCAGATTTGTTCCAGATGCATTCCAAACAATGGCTTTACCGGCTTCTGGCATCGGAAGCATTAAATCTACATTACTATCTGTTGCATAAGGTGGTAATACCATTGAGCGATTCAAATTATCAGCAATTTGTTGTTGGCAGGCAATTTGATAGTCCAATTCATCGTTTAAAACATCAGCGCGTAAAGCCCCGCCTTCTTGAAAATCAGTCGTGCGTTCAATAGATAGGTTTCTGACAATAGTAACGGTTGTGTCAATAAGTGGAGGCGTTAAAAATGTAACGGTTCCTCCGGAAGAGTCCCTGACACCAGAAACAGTATATGATTGTGTTGATTGTAGTTGATCGTTCAGATAGACATTTAAGTCATCTGAATCAAAAATGGCAAACGGAAATTCATAGGCAGTTAATACGCCGTCGGCCGTATATTGGATTCTGGGGATGACCCCATGAATCTTAACGTGATTTGTCATTATTTTTTCTCCATCATGATATAAAAAAACCACTGAAAATCAGTGGTACGAAGTGAGAGAATTCTCAAAAAAGGAAAAAAGGGAGGTAATAGACTTCTCCCTTTTAACCGAATCAACATATATCATAAAATGAATCAAAAGTCAAGGATTATTTTCCTATTTTAGGTTTATTTTGTTGTTTTTTTATAAAGAACGGGGCGACAATCAATGGTCGCCCCGCATTTCCCCCTCTTGCCGATGGTTTCGTTTCCCCCTAAAAAAACAATCGGCAGACAATATATATACACCAGTTAAGTGTTTTTCAACCGGTGAACTTAAAATTTTTCAATATCCTCGGATAAGATAGACATATTCCAATCGTAAGAAATTTCGCCATCATCATCATTTTTATAGATGACGCCGATAAATTCTTTACCGACATAAACCTCAGACGGGGCATCTTTTCCTTCGCCGGGGCGAACGGTAATTTCCGGATTCCAGAACAGCTGTTGCAAGTAGGTCTGAACCTTATCAATTTCTTCGGCTGTTAAAATCATTTTTTCTCCTTTCTTTTTGTGCTGTTTTTTGTTAATATAGCGTAATGATGACTCAGATACAAGAAAAAAATGATCCGAATATTCTTTCTGTCGCCCCTATGTTGGATTGGACAGATCGACATTTTTTGACTTTTTTGAGACTGATTTGCCGTCACCCCGTGTTCTATACGGAGATGATTGCCTGTCCGGCCCTTATTTTAGGTAATAGAGCTCAGCTATTATCCTATAACCCTCAGGAAAATCCGTTGGTGTTACAAGTTGGAGGAAATAATCCGAAGCTGATGGCTGAATGTGCCAAAATGGCGGCGGATTATGGATATCAGGGTATCAATATTAATGCCGGATGCCCGTCCGATCGGGTGCAGTCCGGTCAATTTGGGGCAGTTCTCATGAAAACGCCGGAAATTGTGGCTGATTGCGTAGCCGATATGAAGGCAGTGACAAAATTACCTGTTTCCGTTAAAACCCGTATTGCTTTATCTGAGGTTTCGGGGGATGGATTTGAATCTTTGCTTCATTTTTCGGATCTGGTTGTGAAAGCAGGATGTCGGCATTTGATCATTCATGCCCGAAAAGCAAAGCTAAATTTATCACCTAAAGATAATCGGCAAAAGTTGCCGATTGATTATTCGGTTGTTTATCGTCTCAAAAAGAGTTTTCCGGATGTTTTTATCACGATTAACGGAAATATTTTGTCGCTAGATGAGGCAGAACGGCACTTGAGAGGGGCAGATGGCGCCATGTTGGGACGTGTTGTTTATGGAAATCCTTATATTATGGCGGAAGCTGACAGGCGATTTTATCGGGATAATCATCCGATTTTGTCCCGATTTGAAGTACTGGAGTTATTTTTTCCGTATTTGGAAAAAAATCAGGATAAACTATCCGTTATCTGTCCACATCTGATGGGGCTCTTTTACGGGCAAAAAAATGCTAAAGTTTATAGGCAAATTTTGGCAGCACGGGATTTGAGCGCGTTAAAAAAATTTATTTCAGAAGGAGGGAAAAATGAGTGATTTTCTTGATGAATCTGTGGTAACCCGGAGCCATAGAGGGATCTATGGTATTATTCGCCGAGGTGATAAAATTTTATTGATCAAAAAAGCTAGAGGACCTTATACGGGGCTTTATGACTTGCCCGGAGGGAGTCCCGAAGCCGGTGAAACGACCCTGGAAACATTGGCTCGTGAAATCAAAGAAGAAACGGGATGTGATTTAGTATCGGGCAAAAATGAACGTGAAGTGATGATACTGTTTTCTGCCTTTACCGTTGCCAGCGGTGAAAAAGGATGTATGCGACATACGGGGGTTCTGTTTGACGCCGATGTTGCGGGGGAACCCGCGACAACCGGTGACGGCCTTGATTCTAATGGGGCTGTTTGGGTTGATGTTCATCAGTTATCCGGTGAAAATGCAACGCCTTTTGCCTTGATGGGGGCGGAAAAAGAGGTAATTGCACTGGCCGATGAGGATGGTCGCTGGGTTGATGTCGGTGTTCGGGGTGAGCCCAGGGCGGATAATCGGGTTGTTGTGATTGCGGCCGTTTTGATTTTTAGAACCAGCGGAAAATTAGTTTTATGCCGTGTTTCCCCGCAAAAACGGGTTCACGCCGGAAAATGGAGTTATTCGGCGGCCGGTCATGTAGCGGCCGGGGAACTGTGTCGGGAAGCGGCCTTAAGGGAAATGAAAGAGGAAACGGGTGTGACCGGAAAAATCGAATCAGATATAGGTGGGACGGAGATGAGGGGAAAAGACGGCCATATTCGGGCATTTCATTATGCCTTTAAAGTGGTTTCGGATGATCCGATTATCCCCGATCCACAGGAAATTTCCGAAGTGCGGGAATTTACGGTTCCGGAATTACAGCGGCTGATTGAACAGGATCCCAATCAATTCCATGGGAATTTGGTGGCTATCTTAAGACAGATGTTTGGTTAGTGTCACCTGACAGCCGGGCAAGAACCGGGGCCAAAAAAATCATGTGTTACACGAATGCTTCCATCCCCAAAGAAGGTTGAGCATTGTTGTGATGGCGGGATATCCGAACGGCAATTTTGCCCGTCCCAAACGGTTTTATTCGGACAAATGCAGATGTGGAGTAAGGATCGTCTCTGAAGGGATCTTTCCGGGTTTAAAGCGTCAGATAAGGGTATGCCGCGCAATTGAACCTGCTCCCATGTGCCACCCTGTTCTTTACAGGACCGAATAACCGGCACCGGTTGACATGAGCTACCATTCCAATAATATTCTGTCGGGCAGGAAGCTTCTGGTAAGCCAGAATTACAAGGAACACCATGTGTTTGGCCATCTTCGCTGAAGAAAAATTCCAAACACATAGCGTTTACCCCTACAGGGATGGCCAATAAAATCCATACAAAGATATTTTTCACCGAAATTTATTGTCCTCCTTTTTGTTTGAGGCAGGACATGGCTTCTTTGCCGGACCGTTTTTGATATTTCTGTTCAATGCGTTTTCCGAGATCTATCATTTTAGGCATGATTTGCTTCATCCATTTTTCCTGTTCGGCCAACATAAATTTGGTATATGCCGGCATCAGGTCAATAGATTTTTTGCCGGCCGATGTTTGGTAAAATTTCAGAACTTCATCCAATTCCTGCTCTGTGTAATTTTGAACCCAAAATTGACTTAATATTTTAACGATTGATTCAGCATCCATGGCTTTCATCATTTCTGCTTTTAAAGCGGTTTCATCAGCCGGTGTCATAATAAACTGACAGGCTAAGGGGATAATAGCTTGGTCATAAGCGACATTTAAGGATGCCTCTACATTCATTAATTTCATCAGAGTAGCAGCTTTTTCTTCTTTGGAGGCATGAGCGGGTGAAATAAACATAGCCAATGCCAAAAATAAAATAATCTTTTTCATGTTTTCCCTTTCAAAATAAACAATTAAACTTTATCTGACTGAACAAATATTTTATCCCAATCACTAATACGTTCAAAGTATAGCAACCATCATATTTTTGTCAAGAGAGATTTTGAAAAAAAATGGTGGAGATAAGGGGGGTCGAACCCCTGACCTCCGCATTGCGAACGCGGCGCTCTACCAACTGAGCTATATCCCCAAAGACGGAAAATCTTATACTCTATTTTGAAGGACTTGTCAAGAGAGAATTTTTGAGTTAGTATCGGGACATGGTTAAAAAATTGCTTAAATTTTTTCTGATATCTGTTATTGTTTTGTGGGCAATTCTGCAAACCGTTAATTATGTGATTGCTTCTCAATTACAGGCTTTGATTCACAAAGTGGTTCCGGAGATAGTGACAGTTTCTGTTCAAAAAGCCAGGAAAACAGGTGGGATATTTGGCTTGGGTCTTGAAATAGAGGGAGTTGATATTGTTTTCCCTAAAGGGGAGGTTTTTCATATCAAAAAAATATCGGTTGAGACCCCATTATGGTGGCCGCCGAAGTACCATATTCGGGTTGAGTCAACACCGATACTGTCAGCAGATGTGATATTGAACCGGCGAAAGTGGCAAATTCATCATTTAAGCGGCCAATTTTTAAACTTTTCATTTGATGCAGCAGGTCAGATTGACCGTATATATGAAACGGGGGAATTATCTGTTTTGACAAGAGGTCTGAAGGCCTTTGTTAAGGAATGGATTGAAGTCCCTGTGTGGTTGGATATGCTTTTAAAAGATGAGGAACAACAATTTACATTGACAGCCAAAAACGGATTTTTGACATTCTATGGAATTCCATTGATGGAATTATAAGATTTTTCTTGATTTTTGTATTTGATTATGATATATTACCACCACTTTCCGACGGTCGGAAAGGACGATGAAGTTACATGATACCCCGTAATTTATCGGAAGATCGGGGGTATCGGTTAAGTCCGCGGGATTATCCCGCCGGCCAACAAACAAAAAATAATTATGGTAAAAAAAGAAGAAAAAATGCCCGAAATCACAGAAGATTTTGGTGCTTTATTAGATGAATTTATGGGTAAAGGTGCTTTGCAAGGCAAAGTAGTTTCGGGAACCGTTATTGGCTTTGATGATGATAATGTTATTGTTGATGTCGGTTTAAAGTCAGAAGGTAAAATTCCCTTAAAAGAATGTGGTGCTCAGGAATTAAAAATCGGTGATACGATTGAAGTTTTTATTGATCGCTATGAAGATCGTAACGGAAATGCCGTTTTGTCACGTGAAAAAGCCCGTCGTGAAGAAGTTTGGGGCGATTTGGAAAAAGCCATGGAAAAAGGTGAGCATGTCACCGGAACGATTTATGGACGTGTTAAAGGCGGTTTCACAGTTGATTTAAATGGGGCTACGGCCTTCTTGCCGGGCAGTCAAATTGATGTGCGTCCGATTCGGGATATGAGCCCGTTGATGGGTATTCCGCAACCGTTTGCATTACTTAAGATGGATAAACTGCGCGGCAATATCGTTGTGTCTCGTCGGGCCGTTTTGGAAGAAACACGGGCCGAACAACGTTCCGAGATCATTAAGAATCTCTCGGAAGGTCAAGTTGTGGAAGGAACCGTCAAAAATATTACGGATTACGGTGCCTTTATTGACTTGGGCGGTGTTGACGGATTGTTGCATGTGACGGATATTTCCTGGAAACGGATCAGTAATCCAGCTGAAATTCTGTCTGTCGGTCAAACAGTTAAAGTTCAAATTATTAAGTTCAATTCGGAAAGTGGTCGAATTTCATTGGGTATGAAACAATTGGAAGCCGATCCCTGGGTTGGTATTGATGCCCGTTATCCGGTCGGAACTAAGGTCAGCGGCAAGATCAGTAATATCACGGATTACGGTGCTTTTATTGAAATTATGCCGGGCGTGGAAGGTCTTGTCCATGTATCCGAAATGAGTTGGACAAAGAAAAATATTCACCCCAACAAGCTTGTTTCTCTTTCTCAAGAAGTGGAAGCCGTTATTTTGGAAGTTGATGAATCCAAACGTCGGATTTCTTTGGGTATGAAGCAATTGAAAGAAAATCCGTGGAAGGCTTTTGCCGATTCTCATAAAGTCGGAGATGTCATTGAAGGTGAAATCAAAAATATGATTGAATTCGGTATTTTTGTGGCCTTAAATGAAGATTTGGACGGTATGATTCATACATCGGATCTGTCTTGGGACAAACCGGGCGAAGAAGCCATTAAAGATTACAAAAAAGGTATGGTTGTTAAAGCCAAAATCTTGGATATCGATGTGGAAAAAGAACGGATTTCGCTGGGTATTAAGCAATTAACCGACGACCCGATGGGAAGTGCTTCGGAAACTTTGAAAAAAGGTTCTGTGGTAACTTGTGTGGTTTCGGCCATTGAAGATGCCGGCATTGAAGTTGATGTAAATGGTGTTAAAGGATACATCAAACGGACGGATTTGGCCAAAGATCGGGCCGAACAAAAGACAGAACGTTTTGCCATTGGCGAAAAAGTTGATGCCAAGGTAACGGTCTTTGATCCGAAAACACGTAAGTTGAACCTATCCATTAAAGCCCGTGAGATCGATGAAGATAAGCAGGCTATGGAAGAATTCGGTTCAACATCGGCCGGTGCTTCTTTAGGTGATATTTTGGGTGCTGCTTTGGCAAAAAAAGCCAAAAAGGCGACCAAGAAAGAGACAAAAGAAGAAAAAGAACCTGCCGAAAAACCGGCTAAAAAGAAAGCAACAAAGAAAGCAAAGGCTGAAGAAACTAAGGCTGAATAATCAAGCTTTCAAAAGTAAAAGCGATCCGGAAACGGGTCGCTTTTTTTATTTTTTTTAATTTTTTTATTGACAAGCTCTTCAGAATGTGGCAAACCCCAAAAAAAAGAACAATGTTTAAAGGAGAGCAAAATGACAAAACCAGAATGGGGATTAAAAAGAAAGTGTTTAAAATGCGGAACATTTTTCTATGATATGCGCAAAAAAAGTTTTACTTGCCCGAAATGCGGTGCAAAATATTCGGATGATACCTATGAAGAGGCTAAAACAAAACAACTTTTGAAATTGGCCAAAAAAGCGGCACCGAAACTGGATGATGAAAATTTGGATGAAGATGCGCTGTTGCAAATGACGGAAGATGTCCCCTTGGTTGATGAAGATATCGGCAACGATGATTTAGATATGCTGGAAGAAGAAGAAACTAACGAAAATTCCAGATCTGATTTGACCGGGATTGTTGAAGATTACGACGCAGACGATAAAAATGAACAATAAATGGACATCACTTACCGGCCAATTATTGATTGCGGTACCGAATATAGATGATTCCCGTTTTGAACGGTCTGTTGTTTATATTTTTTCGCATACCGAAACAGAAGGGGCAAAAGGGGTTGTCATCAATAAGCCGGCAGAGAAGCTTTTTTTTAAAGATATTATGGCTCAGTTGAACCTAGGGGATACGGATGTTATCTTCCCGCCGCTGTTGTTGGGGGGACCGGATAAAATTACCAGCGGTTTTATTTTGCATTCTAACGATTATCGGACTATATCCACGCGTATTGTGACCGAAGATATTTACTTGACAGCGACACAGGATATTTTGCAAGATATTGCCCACCGTCGGGGGCCGACGGAATACCTGATGGCTTTGGGTTGTGCTTCATGGCAAAAGGGCCAGTTAGAAGACGAATTGATGAGTAATGTATGGCTAACAGCACCCAGTTCACATCAGGTCCTGTTTCATACGCCCTATGATGACAGGTGGCATATCGCCTTAAAAAATATCGGAATAGACTCTTATCGCTTATCCGCGATGGCCGGAAAAGCGTAATTACATTTTATCAGGAATTTCTAACCCCAGCAGATCGGCGACGGTGGTCGCTACATGCAGGGCGTATTTTGTTAAATTGATACGGGATTTTTGTGTTTCCGCATCTGTCCCCATAATCGGGCAGTCATGATAAAACAAGTTGAAATCTTGTGCTAATTTAAACAGGTAATCGGCTATCACATGCGGTGTTCGGTTGTCATAGGCGGTCTGAACCGAATCGGGCAGGGCGTAGAGGCGGAGTAACAGCTGCCGTTCTGCCGGTAAAGTGACCGTTACGGTATCATCTGGGGATAATTCAAGGGAAGCATCAACCTTTTCCAAAACGGACTTCATCCGAACCATGGCATACAAAAGATAAGGGCCGGTTTTACCTTCGGTACTGGTCAGTTTATCCTCATCAAAAATATAGTTTTTAATCCGTTCATTAATCAGATCCGCAAATTTTAGAGCCGATACCCCCACAATTTTGGATATCCGTGTTTTTTCGTCAGCCGTCAAGTCACGACCCATTTCACCGGATTCCATTTTTTTAAGGGCGGCTTCGGTGGCTGTATCAATCAGATACCGAAGTGTCGGCACACCACCAGAGCGGGTCTTATAAGGTTTATTATCCGTGCCGTTGATGGTTCCGAAGCCCAAATGTTCCAAACTGATATTCGGGGCAATACCGATTTTTTCGGAAGCCAAAAAGACTTGTTCAAAATGAAGGCCTTGACGCGCATCAACCACATACAAAATCGCATCGGGATGAAATTCATCAACCCGTTCTTCAATGGTGGCGATATCGGTGGCGGCATACATGACACCTCCGTCTGATTTAACCATAATAACGGGTGGCAAATCGTTTCCGTTTTTGGATTTACCCAAGGGAATAATCTCGGCACCCTGATCTTTTATAAGGGTTCCGTTGGCCCGTAGCCTTTCAATCATCTGCCAAAGGCGTTCATGCACATGGCTTTCCCCGCGCCACAAGTCAAAAGATACGCCCAATTCGTCATAAAGCTTTCTAATATCCGCGATTGATAAATCAATAAAATGTTGCCACAGAACCCGATAACCCGGATGACCGTCTTGCAGCATTTTTGTGTTTTCATGCGCGCGCTCGGCAAAGTCGGGGTCATCTTTGGCATGTTGGCTAGCGATCGGATACATGGTTTCCAAATCTTTACCCGTAAAAGGGGCATCCTTGGGATATTTACCCTTAAAATTCGGATCAAAATAGGGTAATTTCGGATTTCTGTCCTGTAATTCCGTAATCAGCAAACCCATCGGTTTTCCCCAATCGCCCAAATGGACATCAGCAATCACTTTGTCGCCTACAAAACGGCAGATGCGCTTGATGGACTCACCAATGATGGCTGGTCTTAAATGCCCGACATGCAGGGCTTTGGCAACATTCGGTCCGCCGTAATCCATCACGATGGTTTTAGATTCATTCGGTCTTTCATAGCCACATTGTTTATCAGCCAGAATGGAATATAACTCGTGGCCTAGAATTTCATCCGATACCTTCATGTTGATAAAGCCGGGACCGTCTACCGATACGTTAGCAAAAAACGAATCAGCACGTAAATGTGTCGCAATTTGTTCGGCAATGACCCGCGGATTTTGGTGCATTGCTTTTGCGAGCGGCAAAGCTCCGTTGGATTGATAATCGCTGATATCGGGACGATCCGACAACCGTACCAAAGTGTTATCGGCATTCAAATTTGCGGCGGTAAAAGCCTGTTTTACTTTTTCTTTAATTTGATTGAGAAGATTCATATTACATCCATTTATAACTGTCTTTATGGCGGTTAAACTATCATAAACCCCTGTAGAATGCAATAATTATTTTTAAAAAGGCTTTACAAACCGATAAAAAAACGTTACAATAACAAAAATTTTTTGAAAGGCAGGATCCTATGGCATTAGTACAAGAGAAAAAAAGGGAGCAGGCTTTGCCTGATTTATCTGCGGTTGTGAGAAAAAGAGGACGCCCCAGAAAGGAAAAAAGCATTGATATGCTCCCTTTGACAGTGGGTTTGGCTTTGCGGCAGGCGCGGCTGGCTAAGCATATGAAAATTCCCTCTGTCTCCAAAAAATTAAGGATTAAGGAATCTTATTTAGAGGCCTTGGAAAACGGTCATTATCATGTTTTTCCCGCCTTGGTTTATGGGATCGGGTTCTTACGTAGTTATGCCACTTTTTTAGGCCTTGATGCAAATGAAATGGTGGGACGGTTTCATAAAGAAACAACGGATATTAAGGAAGAACCGCTTGAAATGCCGCGAAACCACGATCCTAAAATTATGCCGTCCAAGAAAGTAATTATTCGCTCTTTGATTGCTCTTTTCTTGCTCTATTTTATTTGGAATTTGTTTCAAGCTTTAACGGAAAAGCCGTTTCCTGAATTGAAACTGCCTGAGGTATCGTCCGAGGCGTCCTTTGGTGAGGGTGAAAAAACAGTTGTACCTGTGACTGCTCCCCAAATAGAGACAGAGTCTCAGAAGCCTGTTCCCGTTCCGCCGGCGCCGCCTAAACGGACGCCAGTCGTTTATGGTCTGAAGCAAGCAGCTCGCATTTCTTTTGTGGCAACGGAAACAACTAAAATTGAAATTAAAGATACCGAAACGGATAGTGTTCTCCTTTCAAAAACATTAGAAAAGGGTGATCGGTATAACCCAGATCAGGATTCGGAAGGACTTGTCCTGCAAACAACAAATGCCGGCGGGTTGGATATCTATATAGACGGTAAGAAAGTGCGTACTTTAGGGAAAAAAGGCCAAACGAAAACGGGTGTCCTTATGGATGTGAAGAGCTTGAAAGACTAAGAGATGAATTTTGAACAAAAACTTGAGAGTATTTTGTCTCGTCACGAAGAAATTACGGCCCTTTTAGCCGAGGGTGCGTCGGGGGATGAGTTTGTTAAATTATCCAAAGAATTAAGCTCGTTGGAAGATATTGTACGTGTCGGGAATGAGTATAAAAAATGTTTAAAAGATTTAAAAGGAGTTGAAGCCCTTTTAAATGATCCGGCAACAGATGGGGACATGAAAGCGATGGCCCAGGAAGAGTTGAACAGTTTAAGTGAAACTTTACCGATTCTTGAAAAGCAAATCCAGATTTTATTGTTACCGAGGGATGAGGCTGATGACCGAAATGTTGTATTGGAAGTCAGAGCCGGTACCGGTGGAGAAGAAGCCGCTTTGTTCGGGGCAGAACTGTTTCGTATGTATGAACGTTATGCCGCCAATAAAGGTTGGAGATTTGAAGTTTTATCTTTAAATGAAACGGGATTGGGCGGATACAAGGAAGCGGTTGCCCAAATTTCGGGTCATGCCGTTTTTGCCCGTTTAAAATTTGAATCGGGTGCTCATCGAGTGCAGCGTGTTCCGGAAACGGAAGCCGGCGGACGTGTTCATACATCGGCTGCGACAGTGGCTGTTTTACCGGAAGCCCAAGAAGTAGATGTCAAGATAAATGAGGCTGATTTGGAAATTACAACTTGCCGGGCGTCGGGTGCCGGCGGGCAACACGTTAATAAGACGGATAGTGCTATCCGAATTGTGCATAAACCGACAGGGATAGCCGTAGAGTGCCAGGAAGAGAGATCTCAATTTAAAAATAAAGAAAAGGCAATGATGCGTCTGCGAACCGCGCTTTATGATATGCAAAGACAGGCACTGGATAAAGAAAGATCCCAAAATCGGAAAACCCAGGTTGGATCAGGTGATCGATCAGAACGTATTCGGACCTATAATTTTCCGCAAGGTCGGGTCACAGATCATCGAATCAATAAAACATCTTATCAATTGCAGGAATTTATGGACGGGAATTTAGATGAATTTATCGATGCCTTAATTATGGAAGATCAAATGGCCCGTTTGGCTGAGCTAGACTAAATGGATATTCACGAAATTGCGGAACAATTAAAAAAGGTATCGGATAATCCGATGTTTGAAGCACGCCTGATGCAGAAGTATGCAGATGGCCATTTGGCAGAATGGATAGAGCGTCGCTTAAAGTGTGAACCTTTGTTCAAAATTATCGGTCGGCGTGGCTTTTGGAAAGATGAATTTATAACTTCCGCAGATGTTTTGGATCCTCGGCCGGATTCAGAAACAATAATGGAAGCTGTTCTGAAAAATTTTCCTGATAAGAAAAAGGATTACCGTATCCTGGATATCGGAACAGGTAGCGGATGTCTATTGTATTCTTTGTTGGATGAGTATCCGATTGCCAGTGGTGTCGGTATTGATATTTCCCAAGAAGCATTGAATGTTGCCGAGAAAAACCGGAAACAAAGAAAGGCTTTATTATATCAAAGAGATTTTTTTAAGCCCGGTTGGGTGAGTGATTTAGGTCTTTTCGATATTATTGTATCTAATCCCCCTTATATTCCGACAAAAGATATTGAAACGTTGACTCCGGAAGTTCGTTTATATGATCCGGTATTGGCTTTGGACGGCGGAGCAGACGGTTTGGATGCGTACCGAGCATTGGCAAGGGATACCGGAAAAATTCTTAAGCCCGACGGCTTTCTTTTTTTAGAAATCGGAATAGGACAACGGGAAGCTATTATTCGCTTGTTTCAAGAGCAGGGTTGGAAAGCGAAAGAGATTGTTCGTGATTTAGGACAGATTGAACGGGTTCTTGTTTTTATCAAATCCTAAGCGTTGAAATGTTGAGCTTCTACAGCTGCCATTTGTAGAACAGATTTAGGAATCACAATCTCCGGGTGATTGCTTTGCATATATTGGACATACTTATATTCTACATATTTAAATAATTTGACTATATTTTGAACATAATCTTGGTTGCAGGATGTTTTTTCTTGATAGGCCTTGATCAAAGCTTGCCCCAGTTCGGGTGTGGCCCGTCCGACAAACCGACCGACATCAGCTGCCCGATCCGAGATAGAGGCAAAAGCAAAATCTATCACTCCGCTGACACGACAATTTTCATCCAGTAAAATATTGCCCGGATTGAAGTCGCCATGAACAATGACGGGCTCTGTCGATTCTTTTTCCATGGAGATCAGAGAGCCATGTTGACTTAAATCATAGTCGCCTTTATGAACGGAAGCCAGGCCCGTTAAGAAATCATTCAGGCTTTCCGCAATATCCGTTGGCATTAGGGATACCGGTATACTATGTAACTCTGACAAAAAACGCACCACACCTTCAATCACATTTGCTTGTTCGGTCGGGGTTAGATGATCCATTTTCGATGTTAAAGAAACACCTTTAATTTTTCGGTGCATGGAAAAAGGTCGATTCTGATTCATCATTAGGTGCATATCGGGTGTTGTGACAGAAACTTTGTCCCGAACAAATTGGCAAAAACGACAATCTTTTGTTATCATTTGGGCGAAGAAAAAATTACGGGGAAACCGAAAAATATAATTATCCGCTTCACCTGTCACATCCATGGTGATATTGGTCCAACCGGTTTGGATGGTCTTGGCCTCAACAACTTGGTCCTGATCTTTTAAAGTATCGCGAATGACTTGCTTTAATTCTGTTTCATCGGGGGTAAAAAAGTTATACATGGTCTGTGATTCCTTTACAAATTAAATTGATCCAACGTATTTTTGCTTTCAATAAGGCCTTTGGATTTTTGATAGCCCCATTCTTTCGTTCTTGATAATGGTTTAATTGCCGTAAGGCCGATCTGTTGTTTAAATGTGTCTGTTTGATTGGGTGTGTTTGGGTATGAGACCATAGAATCAATCGGTCGTTCTGATTAAACAAATGAGAGGTTGTCAATGCTTTTAAGCAGGGGGCCAGAGCCTTAAAAAAATAGCCTGATGATGATGGTTTTACATATCGACCGGTTTGCTGTTGTCGACGTCTGATAAAAGTATCAGAAATTAGTTTAGGTACACATAAAACGTGCGTTTGTATTTTATATCCTGATTTTTTGGCCAGTGTCATCAGATATAAGTCAATTTCCGGTTCCAACAGTGTCATATCCAGAACAATATTGGCCTGATTTAAAATACAATGTTTATAAAATAGAACCAAAGCTCTTAAAGCAAAACCATTTGTGTTTTCTCGCATTTTATCGGGGGTGTTTTTTTGCCATTCGGAAAATCGGGGATGAAATTGAGCAAAAGCACCCACATTAATTTTGGCGTAAGGGATGTTTTTGAAGATCTTTTCTATGGCCGGGACCAGTTGGGTTGATTTGCCACTGCCGGATTGGCCGGAAATACGAATAAGAAAAGGTTCTGCAGCGGGCTTCAAATTCTTTTGCCATAAGGCTATTATCTTGTCCAGAGGAATTTTATCCAACAATTCCGTTTCACAGGGGAAGATACGCTGGATTGCAGAAAGTGCTTTTTTTTCCAAAGTGATGAATGATGAGTCTTTTAAAAATTCCAGTTGCATTTTTATAACCTTTAAATGACAAAAACTCTATCACAAAGAAAGATAAAAGTCAAATTTAAAAACTTCTTTTTTGATTATGCAGAAAATAGATAAAAACGATGAATATGGACGATTTGCATCACAGTTTGGCACAAAAATAGCTCTCATAACGTCTTTTCCCTTTCAAAATTGATGGCTAAAAAACGTTTTAAGCCATTGAAAAGAATAAAAAAGAGTCAACACAAGTTATGTGATGACTCTTATTATTGGTGCGGAAAGCCGGAATCGAACCGGCACGGGAGCAAAGTCCCAACAGATTTTAAGTCTGTTGCGTCTACCAGTTCCGCCATATCCGCACAAAATCAGCAGACGGAAATATACTACACGAAAAAAAATCAGGAGTCAAGTTTTTTTGTGAAAAATCATAGAAAAATTCATTTTATTGATTTGCCGCTTATAATAGAGAATGGTCCTTTAAAGAGTTGATTTGTAAAAAATGATTAATAAATCTTGACGTGCAAGATATTTCAGTTTATGATACATCCAACATGGAAAATACGGAACAAATATCTCGGCAAAATACTATTTCGGTTCGGCAAATTATGAAGGATTTGCGAGAGCTTAGTATCCGTGATTTAAACCCCGAAGATCGGTTGGATAAAATTGTGGCATTGGTTGCCAAGCAGTTGGATGTTGATGTTTGCTCATGCTATGTCGTTCGGCCGGGTGATGTCTTGGAACTTTACGCCACATACGGATTGGATAAAAAGGCAATTCATGAAACTTTTTTACGTGTGGGAGAGGGGTTAATCGGTGAAATTGCCCTTCAGCAAAAGGCACTTATTATTGAGGATGCCTGGAATCATGAAAGTTTTGTTTATAAGCCCGAAACAAAGGAAAAACCGTTTAAATCTTTGGCGGGGGTACCGCTGATTAAATCCAATAAATTATTGGGGGTTTTGGCGGTTCAAACTAAAAAAGTTCAGTCTTTTTCACAGGATATGATTGAAGTTTTAGAAACAATCGGTTTGGTTGTGGCCGAAATGTTATCGGGGGATCTGGCCAAGAAGAAAAGGCGGGATGTAATCCCGACGGGTGGTCGGCAAAAATTTGATGGGACGGGTCTGATTGAGGGATTTGCCACCGGTCATGTTGTTTTGCATAAAAGATTAGAGCAACCTATTCAGCTGTTGGCGACAAACACACAAAAAGAAACACAAAAGTTGTTGCAGGCCCTAGATCGGGTTGAGCGTGAAGTAAATAAAATTTTAGCCACTTCCCACAGAAGCGGTGGTCAATCCGATATTTTTGAAACATATTTAATGTTTATCAAGGATAAAGGATGGATTGCCAAGATGACAAAAGCCATTGAGACGGGTTTGTCAGCTGATGCAGCTGTCCAAAAGGTCGGGGAGGAAGTCACCTCACGGATGGAGTTGATGACGGATCCGTATATCAAGGAACGTATTCACGACGTTCAAGATTTAGTCAGTCGTGTCATGCGCCATTTACGGCGAGGAACAAAACAGGCTGTTAAAGCACCTAAAATGCCTCGTCAGACTATCTTAGTTGCCAAAAGTATGGGACCGGCCGAATTGTTGGATTATGATTTAAAGAAAATTAAGGGAATTATTTTGGAAGAGGGATCACAAACCATGCATATGGTTATTGTGACAAGATCTATGAATATCCCCTTGATTTGTGGCATTAAAAATGTAACGGATGTGTTTGCCGAAGGTGATACCGTTATTTTGGATGCCACAAACGGCAGTGTTTATTTAAATCCTTCCGATGATACATTGGATGCTTTAAATGAACAAACGGCTCACCAACGTAAGTTAAAGGCTAAATATGCCCAAATGAAGGAATTACCGGCAATTACGCAGGACGGTGTTAATGTTTCTTTAAATGTTAATGCGGGGCTTTCCAATGATTTGGTGTTAGACGGTAATGTCTATTATGATGGTGTTGGACTTTATCGGACGGAATTGCCCTTTATGTTGACGGATCAACTGCCGAATGTTAAAACACAAACGGCGATTTATCGACGCGCTTTGTTGCAGGCAAAAGAAAAACCGGTTGTTTTTCGGACTCTTGATATCGGATCGGATAAGGTGTTACCGTATTTTGAACGACAAATGGAGGAGAACCCGGCTATGGGGTGGAGATCTATCCGGATGACGCTTGACCGACGGGCGTTACTGAGAAACCAGTTAAGGGCTTTTCTTCGAGCGGCCGCCGGTCGGGATCTGTATGTGATGTTTCCCATGATATCCAGTATCCGTGAATTTCGGGAAGCAAAAAATACTCTAAATATTGAGATTGAACAGGAACGGACGCGGGGCAGCAGGTTACCTAAAAGTATTAAGGTAGGGACGATGCTTGAGGTGCCGTCGTTAGTCTTTCAATTGGACGGACTTTTGAAGGAAGTAGATTTTGTTTCTATCGGGACAAATGACTTGATGCAATTTTTATATGCGGCTGATCGAGGAAATCCAACGATTTGGAACAGGTATGATCCGCTGTCGCCGGCTTTGTTAAAGGTTTTGAAATATGTTAATGATATGTGCTTGAAAGCGGGAATCCCCTGCTCGGTTTGCGGTGAAATGGCAGGCCGCCCCTTGGAAGCCATGGCTTTAGTCGGACTTGGATTTAACAGACTTTCCATGAATCCGTCTTCATTGGGGGCTGTTAAGGCAACCTTAAGGTCTATGAACCAAAAGGAAGTTACCCCGTATTTGAACAGGTTATTATCAACGGTTCCCGGCAGTTTGAGGGAACATTTGCGCTTGTTTGCCGTTGATCATGGTATTTTTATCGGATAGGAAGGAAAATGATAGTTAAAGCAATTATTTTAGGAGCAGGAAAGGGAACCCGAATGGGTGGGGAATTACCAAAGGTCTTATACCCTATTTGCGGTAAACCGATGATTCAAATTTTATTGGACAGTGTGAAAAAAGCGAATATTCAGGATGTAACCGTTGTTATCGGTCCGGACATGGATCAGGTGGCTTTGGCGGTAACGCCGGTTCCGACTTTGATCCAACGGGAAAGGTTGGGAACAGCCCATGCGGTTTTGGCAGCTCAGAGTAAATTAGAACCCTTTGAGGGCTGTGTTTTGATTTTATTTGGGGATAGTCCCTTGATTAGGTCTGAGACATTAAAACAGATGATTGAAGCGTATCAAAACGGTGCCGATGTTGTTGTGTTGGGCTTTATGCCGACGGATGCCAGACGATATGGTCGATTAATCATGGGAAAGGATGGATTGGATCGTATAGTTGAATATAAAGATGCAACCGATGAAGAAAGAGCTGTTCGTCTATGTAATTCGGGGGTAATGTGCGTTAATGGGGAGGAAATACTTTCCCTTTTAAAACAGGTTAAAAATGAAAATGCATCAGGAGAGTACTACTTGCCGGATATTGTGGCAATTGCTCGGCAAAAAGGCTTGAAATGTGATGTTGTTATTGGTGATGTAGAGGAGCTGCATGGCATTAATACACCGACTGAGTTGGAAACGGCTCAGGAAATTTTTATGCGTCGACAGGAAGAAAGAACAGGCGAATAATCGTCTGCAACTGATTTCTGTTTTACCTGATGCCGGTATACCGATATCAGAAAAGATGACCTTGCCCATTCGTACGGTTCGGGCGGCTGTTTCGGAAATGCCGCGTCCCCATATTGCCAGTACTCCCTCGCGTAAGACTTGGGCTGAATATTGGCTGTATTTTAAAACATCTGATTTTTACTTTTATACCAGATATTTTGCCCAAAAGATAATTTTGTGGATTGGTATTATTTTATTGGTTATTTTGGGGTTAGAGGCCTTGTTTTGGCTTTGGATTTTGCAATTGTCTCCCCATCAATTTCAACAATTTACGGCCTGTTTGGATGCCGGTGTCGTACCGTCATTCAAGGAAAGATTTTTGTACCATATGGCCTGTTTTTGGGGTAGTTTATAGGAGGAAGTGATGACATCGACACTGTTGGCAGATATCGGGGGAACAAACATTCGTTTTGGATTGCTTCAGAAAGGTAAGATTGAAAAAAAAGTCTTATATCCGCACGAAAAAGGTCTGACTGCAGCTAAAGCTGTGAAACGCTATCTTTTGGAAACAAAGGCTAAACCGACGGTTTTCGTGGCCGGCTTGGCCGGTCCGTTATTGCCTAAAGGGCGAATCACTTTGAGTAATCGGCCCTTTACCCTTAATATGCCACAGATATGTCGTCAATTCGGGTTTAAAAAAGGCCTAATTGCTAACGATATGATTTTTCATGCTCTGGGGGTTTCTGATCAGCCTGATACCAAGAGGGCCTGTATCATTTTTGTGGGAACGGGATTAGGGGTATCCTATATTTGTAACGGTATTGCACATGCGACCGAGATGTGCCATGAACGGTTGTTACGTCCCCGCAAGGAAGAAAAATTGCTTCATGCCGAAGTTTGGGAGGATATCATCAGCGGTCCGGCTTTTCTGAATATCTACAGAAATTTAGAAGGGACTTATAAACCGGTGGAACACTCGCGAGAGGTATCTTATTTGGCACATAATGTTCGGGATAAAAATGCTGTTTTAACATATAAAATTATTGCCAGATGTTTAGCAAGACTCTGTGTTCATATTGCTCGAACCGAGAAAGTATCTGTGTTTTTCTTGGGAGGACAATTAATTGAAATTTTACGGTTGCCTGTAGGTCAGAATACATTTTTTGATGGATTGGGAAAATGGGCTGATATTATGGGGGTTCGTATCATCCGCCCCAGTGAACAGACGGCTATGAAAGGTTTAAAATTGGTAGCTGATGAATTAAAGGAAATCGGGACAAGTCATCGGATTAGAGCTGATGAATTTTTCGTTGTTTAAAAGAAAATAAAAAAAAGACTTGCAATTTAGAATAAAATAGGCTATTATGACCACCACGATGCGCCCGTAGCTCAATTGGATAGAGCATCTGACTACGGATCAGAAGGTTGTAAGTTCGAATCCTGCCGGGCGCGCCATTTTTAAAGTAATGCCTTGTTCATCAAGGCTTTTTTGTAGCTCAACAGGATACTTTTACCGTAAGGATGATCAAAACCATCCCCAGATGTAAGTTTTAGGGCTTTAGGTTGTTTAAAAACATCCTTTTATATAATTCGGTTTGTGCCTCTCTAAATTTTGACATAGTGTTTGACAAAAAAAATTTTTTATGCTAATATGTTTCTGTTTGTTGCTTTTTTATCATAGGAGAGGAAACATGAATATAAAAAAAACAGCTGTCATTCTATCGGCTTTAATCGCTATCTTTTTAAGCTCTCTTACGCAAGGTGCCTGCCCCAAAAAAGCTTGTACTAGAAAGACCCCTGCAACCTGTAGGCCGTCTACCTGTACGCGCCCGGTTGTCAAAAAGAAATCGTCATGCTGTACACGTACAACAACCTATATTATCCGGAAGAATAAAAGGGGAGGACACGTACTTCCGCCTGTTCCCGGTCATTATCACATTCATTTTGAACGGAATGTGTATTCTAATTCATTGGAAAGAATTAGTGTTCCTTACCCCACGCGTACTCGACAGAGACAATGAATTTTTGCTGATAAAGTTTGTTTTCTGAATTTTGTTATTTTTGTCAGTTTATAAAAGCTACATTTCTCTTTTGTCCCCGGGTTATGGAAACGATAAAACAAATTGACAGGGCGACAATATGTTTGACTTTGATAAAAATTATGCTAAAATACGCGATACAAAAAGAAAGGAATGTCAGATGATTGAAACGATTGATAAGCAGCCTTTACGGGGTATGCGTGATTTTTTGCCTTTAGATTGGGTGTTTCGGAAGAAGTTGATGGCGGCATGGACGGAATCGGCAGAACAGAGCGGTTTTGTCCGTTATGAAACGCCGGTTGTGGAGCCGTTGGCGTTGTTGGAACGCAAAAGCGGAGAAGAAATATCTGCACAAATTTATAATTTTGAGGATAAGTCCGGCCGAAAAATTGCGCTGCGACCGGAAATTACGCCTTCTATGGTCCGTATTGTCTCAGGTAATCGGGAGGCTTTTCCGGCTCAAGGGAAGGTATATTCCATAGGTCAATGTTTCCGGTATGAACGGGCTTCGTTGGGCCGGAAACGTGAGCATTTCCAATGGAATATTGACATCATCGGAGAGACACGGGTTGTGGCCGAGGCCTATTTGCTGAAAACAGCTATTCAGGCGTTGAATAAGTTGGGGTTTTCAGCCGATGATTTTAAAATTCATGTGAATAATCGGGCTTTGGTTTCTGCCTTTTTGTCAGGTTTAGGCATGGATGCCGAAAAATCATTGGCCGTTATGGGGGTTATGGATAAGAAGGATAAGGTTTCCGCCGATGATTTTCGGGCAATGTTGTCGGAAGTTGGTGCATCTGAGGAACAAATTGCATCTGTTTGTCGTTTTATGACCGCAAAAGATTTAACCGAGATAGAAACATTTGTTGCGGCAGATAGTCCTGCCATGGCCGAAATGCGTTTGTTCCTTTCGTATTGTAATGCACTTTCCATCTCTGATTATGTAATGGTAGATACCGGTATCGTGCGGGGTCTTGCCTATTATACGGGGATTGTTTTTGAAGCCTTTGATACTCAGCGGAAATTCCGGGCTATTTTCGGTGGCGGTCGATATGACAACCTGTTTGAAAAATTGACGGGTCGGGCTTCTGCTGCTGTCGGGCTTGGTTTCGGGGATGTTGTCATTGAAGAATTATATAAGGATAAACATACCATTCAATCGTCTGATGTTTCGGTAGATGTTTTAATCGGTGCGTATTCTGATGAAATAGCCGAATCTCTTTTAAAGGTTTTCGGTATTATCTCTGATGAAAATATATCGGCAGATTGTGATTTTAAACCTTCGGCCATGGGGAAATTTTTATCCCGCGCGGACAAGCGGTATGCCAAAATTGCGGCTTATATCGGCGAACGCGAATATCAAGAAGGAAAGGTTTTGTTGAAAAATATGGCAACCGGCGATCAAGAGATTGTTCCGATGGATGAAAACCTGGCTAAAGAAATAAAGAAAATGTTGGCCTAAGGTAAATTGACGTCAATTTTTCTTTTATACCCGAATAACAGGATTTGAACTTCGTTTGTTTTATCGGCTGAGGCACTTAACATTTTGTAGGCTGCCGGCATTAAGGTATAGGTATTTTTTGTCTTCTCCCGGTTCTCTTGGATGGTATGATACATGGTTTCCAAAGATATGAGGGGATTTTTAATGTAAGCGTTTAAGGCCGGTTCAACAATTTTATGGGCATCATATTCCATCCGGTGCGGATTTTTATAGTTTTTAGATTGGGCCCCTTTGGTAAATCCAAAGCTGTTGAAAGTAGCCAAGTCTTTCAGACCATCCGTGATAAATTGAACGGGTTCGCCGAACAGGTTGTTTTTGCTTCTGAACGCGTGGGCCAGTTCAATAGTGATGTCTTCATAATTTATTGTTTCTCTTTTGCCCTCAATTTTTTCCGGTGCCAAATAGATAACGCCTCTTCCCAAAGCTGACGGTGAATAATATGTTATTCTTTTCCCGGAACAAACTTGAATCACTTTTCCCATCAAGGACATTTCCATCCGTTGGTCACGAATTTCGGGATAGCCGCTGAGGCGACAAATTTCATAAAGGCGGTTGAGCATTGTCAGGCGGCTTCCGGCGTAGGAACGTGATGTATTCACATAGCTGGATAAATAATTCTTTGTTATAAAGTCTTGCGGAGATATCAATTCTTCCCACAGGTTTCCGAAAATGGCCATTTGTTCATCGGCCGGATAATAAGAGCAGGCATCATATTTTCGGTTGTTGAAGGTATAGGTTTTCTCCCTCTTTTTGCGGGCCTGAATCAGCGCTTCCATTTGCTCTACGGCCGTATCGTTTACCGGATAAGTTGTTCCGTCAAATTCGAAAAATTTCTTGTTCCGATCAAGGGCATAATTTTTGGCAAACAACAGATCGGCTCTGTATTGCTCGGGCCCGTTTTTATAGTATGATCTGAGGCCCAAATAGTAATCTGAAACGTCATTAAGGGGGATTGTTTGTGCCGAAAGGGTATTTTCTTGCGTTGGTCGAACCGAAGAATAGGGGCCGGAAATTGATAAACAACCGCTGACCAATAAGGAAGAGAGCGAAACGCCCAATAACATTTTTTGCATAGACAGCATAAATAGATCCTATTTAAGTCATACTTTATGCCAATAGTTTATCCCAAAACAAAAATTTGTCAAGTATTTATTAAAAAGTATGAAAAACGTTCCGGGAAAAGTGGTATATACATTTTTAAAAAAGGTCTTGACAATTTTAATCGGTATGTGTATAATGCAAAGCACTCTGTGGGGGCGCGTAGCTCAGTTGGTAGAGCAGCTGACTCTTAATCAGCGGGCCCAGAGTTCGAGTCTCTGCGCGCCCACCATTTTAGACAGCCACTGTAAAAACAGTGGCTTTTTTTATATTTTCCAAGCGCTTGCACGAGTTCGATAACATCCTTTTCAAAAATAGTTATTTTCTATGGTGAGTTCGAACTCATAAAATGATTGCTTTTAAAATCTAGAAATTATAAATGTTAGAGCCTTGTTTGGACTTTGAGATATAAACAGGATTTTCTGGACATTCTATGTAAAATAGTTTA
>Ga0310690_10003512_pt1 | contig 23348 bp, 26 predicted proteins | sample AusTroGonzalo_MG_2_FD_207661 | JGI IMG/M metagenome (GOLD analysis project Ga0310690, IMG submission 207661) | Bovine rumen microbial communities from tropical cattle in Woodstock, Queensland, Australia - Gonzalo_04 (v2) (version 2) | ecosystem: Host-associated > Mammals > Digestive system >... | reverse complement strand
CGTAGTTCGTCGGATTGCAGTCGAAAGTCTAATCTTTTCACCCCTGAACTTCGCAGCCCGACAACCATATAGCAGGTCCAGCGCAATCAATACAATCGTAGGGACAGCGTATGGGACCATACGTAATACAGCCTGCTGCAGAAAAGCGACCATCGCAGTCGAAACAGTACCCTGAACTATCAGGGATGTCTCATCTGCGACGGAATTCGCAATTGCCACATTACCATACTTGAACATAGGACACATACATTTAACACAAATTTCCTTGTCAAAATTGGTAAAAGAAAAGGCACGAAAAACAGGTGCAATTAAAATGCTTTGAGTTGATAACTCATTTACTTATTTCCCTCTCCGGGGGTACGCCCCCAATCCTACCACATATTAAGTTAAGCGTCCCCCGGACAAGGGTCACAGACGGTTTGAACCAATCTTCGGAATTGTTAAACTTATTCCGCCTGTGAAAGTTCTTCCTGAACGGCTTCGATAGCCCCCATCATCAGGGAGATAAGGTCTGCCGCCTTGGTGGGATCGGTAAAGTGCGGGTTGTAATTCCAATTATCTCCATCCCACCTGTTGGCATCAAAGGAGCCGTAGCCCTCTTTGTTGCCCTGAATGTTCTGGAGGACTTTGGTTCCGCTGGAGTTCCAGGAACCTGTAGCCCCCTCGTAATCAAACTCGCCGCTAAAGCCAGTCGGGTTGATCTTGGTGATTACTGAATTTGCCATAATTATAATTTTTGCGAAAGTTTATAGATTCTTAATAAACAGCCACATCCTCCCCATCAATCTTTACATCGTAGATGGTTTCATCCAATGTAACGAGCAGCATCTTTGCAAAGGCAGAAAGAATGCTCTCCATCTTGAACTTCGGGTCAGGGTAATCCGTAAATCTGTCGTTAATTTCAAACTCTACTTTCATATCGATTTTGTATTAGTGGGTTATTCCTCCTCTTCCTTCGGTTCTTCCCACAGGATGCCCTTGAGCGCGGAACGGAACACCGTAAAGAAGTCAATATACAGAGGGTCTTTGCCGAGCCGCACGGGAGTCCTCATGTTCTCCCTGGCGAGTGCATGGTACTCCTCGAAGGGGATGGTCTTAATGTTCAGGTCGGACTCGTCGTTCAGCAACTCATTGTAGAGCTCCCCGAACTTGTTGAGCTTGGCGAGCATCTCGTCATACTCCTTCTGCTCGGCCTCGGTGCGTTCCTTGCCTTCGAGTTCCTTGCGGCGCTCGTCGAACTTCTGCCCGTCTTCGATGCCAGCGTCCTTGACTAACTTCTGTCGTTTGTCCTCCATCTCCTTGTAGGCTTTGGATACTTCGTCGCGGAACTTGAACACCTTGTAGGCGTGCGCTGCGGAGATTTCGTGGTCGGTGGTGTTCTCCAGCCCGTTCTCCACGAGATTCTTGATGATGATGTTCTTGAGTTTCATATTACTCAGTCTTTTTGGGTTTCTGGGTCATAGGCCAGTACTTCTTCACGAGTACAACAAGCCCGTAGATGATAGCCGCACAAGGGATGGGTGCAGCCCATTTCACGTCACTCTCTCCCACCAGGATGAATGTGAAGAAGAAAGTCAGTCCGACGGCAAGCAATATGCCGAGTAGGATAAGATTCTGTTTGTTCCAATCTTTCATGATATTATATTATTAAATAGGCAGTGGATCAACGATAACGGGCAATCTGATAGCCTGTGACTCAAATGATTGAGTCATACTTGTCACGGCAACCTTTACCCATTTTATACCAGCCGCTATGGTACTGCTGCTTGCACGATAATAACTGCTGTAGTCCCATGTAGTACCGGCGGCAATAACAGCACCCTGCGTCGATGGTGATGCGGTCTGTGTTGCGACAACCGTTTGCTCGTCTGCTCCATATAGGGTAATCGTGACAACGACATTCGTCAAATTTGTATCAGTCTCATTATTCGTTACCGAGAACACATAATTCACATTTCTGCCTTGATCCTGATTTGTATAATAACTCGGATTGTCAGCAGGTCTTCTTCCGGGATCGAAGACGAGGGTGTAATTTGCCTTCGTCTGATCAATAGTTATCAGTATCGGGTCAAGCAATGCCACGAAGACGCCATCTACATTCTGGTTGGTGGACAAAGTAGCGGCGTACTGATTCGTTAAATATGGGAATACCTCCCACGTATTGTTAAAAAGCGGTGTCGAACTGGACGCAGGGATGGTAATATTAGTATTAAAGTATGAAGTAATTGGCTCGTCCTGAGGTTTCGTGATATAGTAGATAACTTCAGGAGACGCTTCATGTTTACGGAGTACATATCCGAAATATGTATTACCAGTAATACCCAAAGAGAAATCTTCATATGCCAGCGTTCCGGAACCCATTGCGCCGAGATCACAGTAAAGCGTAACACCACCAGTAAGCGAAATAAATGCGGAAGGAGCCGAAATAGGCGCTTGTGCCGTCGCTTCATATCCGTCAAAATCAAGAATGCGATACCATCTTGACGGCCTGTCAAGTGTCCAATATTCAGCCTGAAGACCACAACTCGGAACATTCGGAGCCTGGGTGCTTATATCATACCAGAAATTAACCATATATCCGAGTCTGCTCCAAATAGGAATATTCTTCACGCCCCAGTTTGCGGCTTTTCTCTGCGCATCAGTAAGTACGCCGACATGCGTGGTGTCGTTACACGCTTTATACTTTGCCCACAAGTTCCAACTACCAGACGTAAGTTGCGAACCGACATCCAAATCGCTGATGCCAGTCGCATATGTTAGGTCGCCGATACTAATAGGCGCGGTAAGCAATATATGATTATTTGAATCCCAACCCATATTTATTAGTTATTTTTATAGTTAAATCAATTCAAGCACATCTTGCGTCTTGGAAACGGAGATGAACGCCTGCGTCATCCCGGTAATGGCGACGCGCACCTTCTTAATCGTGCTGGCGATGGCCGCAGTCGATGCGCGGTAGAAGTCGTTGCAAGTCCAAGTAGCACCGCCCGCGAGGGTGGTGTACGACCTTGTCTGCGTGTCCACGGTGGCTTCGCTGGAATTTAGGAAGGTAATCGTAGCGACAATGTTTGTGAGGTTAGAACTGCCGTTGTTCGTGACATCGAATACATAGGACACATCTCTTGAACTCGGCACATGGCTTGCGTCTCCCGGCCCGAAACTCAATGTATAGTTTGCGTAGTTCGAGTAGATGGGCATCTCTACCGGATCTTGCAGGGCGACAAATGTCCCAGTTTGATTCATATTCGTGGAGAGTGAGGTGAAGGCCGTATTGGACAGGAAGGGGAAGATGTCCCAAACCTTGTTGAGCAGTACACTCGCGCTGGAGGCGGCGATGGTGAGGGTCGTCCCCCACTCCGACGAGATAGTCACGGAACGGGTGATGTAGTACACCGTGCTTCCGTTCTTCATCATGTATCCAAAGTACATATTGCCCCCTGCGACGCCTTCGTAAGAAAGGTCCGCGTACTTGAAGGTGTCCGAGGATAGTGCGCCGAGGGTGCAGTACAGGGTCACACTATTATTCGTCCCGATGGTATTGGCAGGGGTGGAGATAGGAGCTTCTGCATTGTCGATGTAGTTCTCGAAGTCCAGTGCGCGGAGGTAGGTCGTGGGCCTTCCGTACTCCCAGAACTTGGCGGCTATGCCACATGTCGGCTGGTTGGTGGTGGACGACCTGTCATTCAGCCAAAAGTCCGCCATCTTGCCTATCTGCGTGTTCTCCCAAATGGGGACATAATCGAAGCCGCCCATCGCAGCCTTGAGCGCGACATCGCGGGCGGAAGTCCTCGCGGCGTTGTACCTGTCAGTAATCGCGCCCGAATACTTGAACGCCTTTGCATACGACCACTTGTTCACCGTGCCGTTGGCGAACAGGGTCGCCTGTGACAAGTCAGACCTTTGGAGGGCTTGCTGCAAGTCCCCGCTCCCATTCGCCGCTATCTTGGTGAACGGATAGGTGAGTTTATGACTGCTCCATCCCATAGTTCATTCTTAATTGTTCGTTCTCGATTTCTAATTCTGCGACCCGTGCCTCGAGTGCCTTGATACGCTCCTCGTGGCTCTCGCTCTTGCGGGCGAGGAGGATAGTGTTGAGCAGGGCTACCTGTCCGTAGGCGAGGGTCATACTGCCCTCCTCGCCGTGGACGAGTTGCGGGACGAGGGCTTTCCAATCCTGCGCCTTCGAGCCTGCGGAAGTGCCGCGCCCGTCTTTCCAGTCGAAGATGCCAGCCGTGGCTTTGGCGATGTCGGAGACGCCGTAGGATAGGTCGCGCCAGTTCTCCTTCAGAGTCGCATCGGAGGAGATTACTTGGTCGCCCGTGGTTTCGAGGTAGCCGTTGATATGGCAGTAAGTTCCGAAGATTTGGAGAGTTGAATTTGCCGCGCTTACCGTCTTGCCATCCATTACGAAATACAACCCACCCCCGGACGGAGTAGTGACATAGTTCGCACCGCCACGGCTGAATATCAGATGCGCTTCGGCAGAAGTGGAAAGTGCTTTGAGAGTTGTAGCAGCGGCTGCTCCACTGACGTGTAGTTTATAACTCGGAGAGGTCGTACCAATACCAACCTTGCCGCCGCTTCCGCCCCCATAGCACAGGGTTACATTCCCCGTACTATTGTAATTGATATGCAGATTCCCGTAAGCGTCCGACGGAGCAAGCCCGTCAATGACATTGGAACCGGGGCCACCGATGAGTACACCGTAATCAGATGCGGTTCTTACTTTTAGTTGTTGTGCGAACGCGCTCCCATTCACATACAACTTGTAGTTCGTCGAGGCGAGGTCGGATGCTCCAATAGTGACATTGCCCGACGAGTTGATAATCATACTCGTGGTATGGGACGTACTTGTCTTGAGATATATAGTATTTCCGCAATAGTACGAATTGTACCCAGCCGTGGCAACGCCCCAACCGACATATATGACATTATCGGTGTCGATGCCAATAAGTGACCGCCGCGTCCCGCCCGTATCAAGCCCCCCAAGGGTTTTCGCATTGGCAAGCGTTACATTGTCGGAGAAATAGCCCGTACCAACGACATGGAGTTTGTAACTCGGAGAGTTCGTTCCAATTCCAAAGTTCCCGGCGGAACTGAAGTATGTGTTTCCCCCATCCACCCCGATAGAAGCCTGCCCAGTTGTCGAACTTGTCGAAGGGTTGATAATAAAGTATTTCGAGTTGGATGACAGGGCAACATGGTTCGTCGAACTTGTGCCAAAGACTATTTGCGTGGTATTCGCCGTAGAGGAACTCGCATTTGAGCCTGTAAGGTAAATATGTCCTCCCGAATGTGTCGTGGTCTGCTGGATTTTGATATTAGCACTCTCAAAGCCAATCAACGAGGCGGCAGACACATTATTTGTATTGTGCCAGTTAATGCTGGATTGGGTTATATGTATGGCGTTCATCCCCTTTCCGAGCATTATCAGACTACCGTCACTTAATCCGATACTACCAGCAACATCAAGTTTGTAACTTGGAGATGCCGTCCCGATACCTACGTTGCCCGAATTATTGAGAACAAGGCCGTTTGTTCGTGTTGTTCCGTCCCAATACCGCAGATAGACATTATAGCCGTTGATATAGGTATTGTACCCCGCTCCCGCCGTGCCGTAGCCGAGATGGACATTGTTCGTTGAGGACAACTCCAACACATCCATCGCGGTAGCCGTCCCCGACGAAGGGTTGTCCTTGATGTAGATGCCGAGGTTGTTATTGAGATAAAGGCTTCCAGTCAGCACCTTGCCGCTCCCGGCAGAAAGAGGAAGGTAACTACTTGGGGTGAAATTCCCGGAGTGCCAAATGTACCTGTAATCGGTGTCGCTCGCGTCGCGGACGTAAGCCCCGGACTCATTGTAGCCTATCCTTCCGAGTTCGGTATCCTCCGTGCTATTTACCAACCCGTAGAAATAAATCGCGGCGTAGGTATTGTCTTTCCGGCTCAACTTTATCAAGGCTTGGCTCGACAACTTGAAAGTCTTTTGCCCTGTGATTGTTTGCGCCCCCGAGAGAGAGACGGCGTAAGATGTGTAGTTATTACTATGCAGCAGCGGATACGAGGTCGATGCGTCCGCACCACCCATCGCAACCGTGCCATTGGGATAGAACCGCAAATTCTGCAAGTTGTAAGCATTGCACCCGATATACGCATAGGTTATCCCATTATCAGACCCACCTGCCGTATAACCCCCATACGCGCCGATGGAGAATTTACTACTCCCGTCAACCCACAGAGCGACCAGTCCTCTTGCCCATCCGCTTGTTGTGTTGCTGGTATAGTTCCTTATTATAGGAACCGTCGTGTAGTCTCCCGTGAATGTAATACTGCCAGCCCCCGTCATCGTGCCACCCGCAAGGGGAAGATAGGTATTCAACGGGTCTACCCAAGCCGAGCCGTTCCACAATCGGATATTGCTGAAATAGGCATAAAGGGTGTTGCCGACTTCGCCGGAATATCCCGTGAGATAAAGGCTACCGTTGGTCGCGCTTGACGTGCCTGCCTGCACATAAGCCCCGGATGACGAAGTGACAAGCCTCAAACGATAAGAACCACTCGCCGATTGTATCGTTCCACCCGTAAGCGGCAGGGCATAGGACGAGTAGTTCCCAGCGTGGAGAATCGCATTTGTCCCCCACACCAAGTTAGTCGAACCTTTCGTGCCGAGCGAGCCGTATTCCGTTCCGTTCTGCCGGAAAGATATATATGACCAGTATGTGTCGGTGTCCGTATTATCAAGGACAATCTTCGCATCCGAGCCGTTTTGAATAAGCAGATAATTTCCGAGCGCGGCATTCGGCCCGGCTGAAAGCGGCAGATAATTCCCACTCAAATCCGGGATATGCGCCACCGCTATCTTGGTATTGTTGTCGTAAGTAGTGAGGGAGTCGTTGTTGGTGAGCAACTTCCACATCGCAAGAGCGTCGATGCCCGAAGTGCCGCCGCCGGAGGAGATGCCGCCAGCAGAAACGAAGCCGTCGGCGTAGAAACCCTTATCAGACGGAGTATGCAAGTGAACATTCCCATCGACCACCTCAAAATAGAGGTCTGCCGTCATATAGAACTTGCTCGAATATGTATTTGCCCAATATGCTGATGATGAACCGAGATTCTTGCTATTATTCGCAGACGGTGTGACATTCCCAACACTCGACATATCCCCGTTTATGGTTGCAGGGATGCCACCACTTGTCCAGTATGTCTGTCCCCAAGCCGTCTTACTGACAGTGGACAAAGCACCAGCTGTAATGCTCGACTGATTTGTCCAAGAAGGCGCAGTGTTGTTCCCTCCCGCGACAAGGACTTGATTAGCAGTGCCTCCGCCAGTCGGAGCATAAAAACTACCGAGGTTTACGCCATCAGTGCTGTCTCCATTGGTCGTCCCGTTCAGCGTAAGTTTGTAGGTGGTATTGGTATCGGGATTGGCTGGCATCGTGAACACATACGATGTCCCACCCGCAGTCAAGGCATATTTACTACCAAAAGCAAGGGTAATCTGGCTCGTTCCTGTGCTTGTGTCGATACTTGTTGTATGCGTATGGGAATATGACGCATAGGTGTTTGCCGTTACCGAAATCTCGTGGGTGCTTGTATCAATGGTAATGCCCGTCCCAGCCGTGTAGGTAGTTCCAGTCGCTCCAGCCACCGCCGTATCCACATAAGATTTTGATACAACGGTGATGCTGTCCGTGCCGTTGGTGAGCGTACCGCTGTCGGCGTTTATCTTGGTATAAGAAGCATTGCCAGACGCAGCTCCGCCCCCACTTGAGACACCGCCAGCAGACACCCACCCATCAGCGTAGAAGTTACCGATAAGATGCCAAGCCTTATTAGTGTCATCCCACTCCAGCTTACTTTCCGTTGCGCTTCCTCCACTCGGAGTATAATTCTGGCCAAACGTAAAGTAACTTGCCACCATCTTTAAGGAGGAATCACCCTGATACGGATGATAGGTTCCAGCGGGGATGGGAGCTTGATAATCAGTTCCTGCGACGAAATTAGACGATGTGTACGGAGTAATAGTAGCCGAGCCGAGAGTGATAACACCACTTTCTATCTTCGCATCCGTGATTCCGTACCCAGAAATGGTAGTGGGCTTGCTTGTAATGGCACTCCAAGCATAGGAGGACGGGATTGTGGGGAACTGAATCGTGACAACTCCATTATTCGTCGTGACTGCACCTCCAGAGGTCGCCGTACCCTGCACTACTGACGAAATCGTCCCCGTCGCGGAAAGTGTTCGCGTAGTAGAATTATAAGAAAGACCCGTTCCAATAATTAAACCTGCCGTTGCGCTTGAATCGGTGGTAAAAAGATGGGCGGGGTTAATTCTTGTGTTAGTATAAGGCGAGGAGTTGCCGGTCAGGGAATCCCAGACGGCCTGTAATGTCGTACCGGAAGAGCCACCTCCAGAGCTTACGCCGCCTGCGCTTACCCATCCGTCGGCATAGAAATTTCCGACGAGGTGCCATGCCTTATTTGTATCATCCCATTCCAATTTACTCTCGGTAGCCGTGCTGCTGCCAGCCGGAGTATAATTCTCTCCGAAAGTAAAATAGCTTGCTTTTATCTTTAAACTCGAGTCGCCCTCATATGGATGATATGTATTAGCCGTAACCGAGAAAGTAGATCCGGTCAGCGTAAGTCCGGTGCCGGCAGAATACTCGTGGTCAGTAAGTTTATATCCCTGCGTAATGAGCGCAGAACCAATCTGGCCAGCATCAATATCACCAGTCAATCCGACAACGCTTGATACGGCTCCAGTCGCCTTAATAGTATACGGAGTCGTTGACGTGTCAATCTGGAGCCCGCTGCCAATCGGGATATGATATGCACTTATCTTGTGATTGGCATATTCATCCGTGTTTCCCTCTAATGATGTCCAGACCGCCGAAAGCGTCGTTCCTCCTCCGCCGCTGCCGCCGGAATAGCCACCGGCAGACACGGAACCATAAGAGTAGAAGTTCCTCGGGTTGTTATTGCTGTCTTTCTTTACATAGATGTTGCCATCATTGTCTATTCCGAAGTAGGAATCCCAGTCTGTCCGCTGATAAGCACTTTCACCATCAGATATATATCCGAGATATTCTTCGTCAATACTTATCTGATTGCTTTGAGATATGTCTATACCGGTTCCTTCGGTGTACGTGCCGCCACCGCCACCACCAGCTATCTCTCTGATCTTCTTCTCGAGATTCTTATCCGAAAAGTACTTCATCGTAGATTACTTACTTGAGGCAGAGCTCTTCGCCTTCTGTGCTTCGATCTTCTTAAGCTCGATCTCAAGAGGCCAATAAGACCACAGAAAGCTACGCGCTTTGTTTTTATAATTACACGCGATTCCTATTGTTGATACCCCGACACCAGTATTTCTGCTGGCCTCAGTAACACTTTCCCAAATATTTATAAGCTTCCCATCCGAAGAATATTGATATACCTGACGCTTTCTTCCAGATTCTTTATGTTTTGGTTCTGGTTTGATCCATTTTTCTGGCGGCAATTTTGACCAGAAAAAGCCTTTATAAGAATAAATCCGACCACATACCGCACAAGATATCGTGCCCCTCTTAATTCGCAATTCATCCGCAGCCTCCTTTTGGCTATTCCATTTCTTTACAAAGCGTCCATCTTTTGAATATTGATATACAACTTCTCCACCAGATTCGCTCATCTTTTTGCGCGTATCATCAGACGCTTTTTGTCCCAAATGGCTCCTATTACCACTCCCGGATTCTCCGCCCAACGTAATATTGTATGATATTCCTTTATGCTTATAAAACGATATCAGTTCTCTCTCTTTCTGCTTTGCCTCTTCTTCCGAATAAGAGCTTCCGAGTATTTCGTGCTTAAATGAATCCCAACCATATTTTGCTATTGCGCGGGCAAAAGGATAATCACCATGGCCATAATAGCCACGCCCATTCATCCATCTCTTTTTAGGACGAAGACTGGTTATTCCAACATAAACTTTACCTGACGGACTAATATGTTGATATACTGTGTACATTATTGTCTCCTAGCCGATTTATCTAACTTCATTTTCTCGATTCGCTCTTTAGACGCAATCTCTTCTTTGTGCATCCGGGCATTATCCTTCTGCTCCGATTCCTTCTGCCTGAGTTCCTTATCGAATTGTTCTATCTGGGCGCGCAGCTTGTCACGCTCGATGTCAAGCTTCTCGTGTACCAGTTCCTCGTCATTCTCCTCCGCGTAGATGCCGAGCCGCATGTATTCGGCGCGGGAATTGATTTCGGCGACCTTGATCTTGGTCTCATTGTCACGCTGGTTGAGCATATCCTCCTGCTGAAGCTTCTGCATCTCGGCCTGCTGCTTCATCTGCGCTTCCTGCTGCTGAGCCTGGAGCTGTTGCTGCTGGGCTTCCTGCTGCGCCTGCTGTTGCTGCTTCTCTTCGTGCTCGATGATCTTGGTCTTTTCGGCGAGGGACGCTGAAGAGTAGAGCTTCATGATGGTAGACAGACGATACTGATTCTGCAGCGCCGCCTGAGAAATGGACTCCATCTGGGAGTACAGCTTCTGCGTCTCCGTAGAGTTATCCACCACAAGACCGTAGCTGGATTCGCAGAACTCATCACCGTCAATCTCCATTATCTTCATGGAGTTGTCGGAGAGGATATACTGGAACTTGATGTTCCTGCCCTTCATCGCACCTTTGGCTTCCTCCAGGAAAGCCTCCAGCACGCGACGCTTGGTATCGTCATGCTTCTGAAACAGCCAGTCCGTAATATAGCTGGATTGCAGGACGGCACGCTCGATGCCGCCAACGGTCTCACGGTTATAGGTATTGCCCTCACGCTGGCGGTTGATGCCGACAAGATCGGACATGGAGTCCTTAGTCCACTGCAGGATATTGATGTAGTTCTGGATGGAGTTGCCCCAATCGGCGTCGATATAGCCCTTGCTGGCGTTATTCAATCCGCCCGCGAGCTTACCGGTAGCGGCACCCTTCGCGCCTTCGTTGAACGAGTCTTTGATGAGAACTTTGTTGGCGCGGGCGAAATACATCCATTTGTCAACTTCCCAGTTCTTGGGCTTAAGCGCCAGATCCATCTCCAGCAGCTTGCCCCAGTTGGTCGCAATCAGATCAACCAGCTTGGCATGGACGGCGTCGTACAGATAGTTGTACGGCTTCATCATGTCAACCAGGGAGAAGGGCTGGTTCTCGTTGGTGTTATAGATGGTGCCGACGATACCGAAATGACATCTGGAGGGATTGGAAATAGTATTGTGCTGAACAATGCACGGACGGATACCGACATAGATGTCCTCACCGATCTTTGTGCCTTCCCAAGCTTCGTTTACCCACAGGGTTGTCGCCTCCTCTCCCGCATCCTTATCAGGAACATAGGTCTCCGGATAGAAGTCAAAGACCTCATCTCCCGTAACAGGGTCGAAGGACTTGACCTTGTAAATCTTGCGCTGCGACTTCCACCAGACGCGGACGACACGGATATTACCCATGACATCATACGGAAGCAGATCGGAACCGATACCTCCGTCGAATCCCGCAACGGCATCGAAGACATAGCCAAGCCCGTGGTCGCCGTTAATCATGATGCCGTCTTCTCCGACGATGTTATGTGCCGGGATGAATCCGAACCTATCGTCTTCGTTACCTGCGGCACCAAGCGGTCCCTGTCCGCCGAAGTCGGGCATCTCATCAGAAATGCGGCTTATCTCCTTCGGGGTCAGGTCGTCATAATAAGTGTCGATGATTCTGCCGGGGGACCAGTAGTCTTCATAGACCAGCACATCTGCATCCTCAATCCTGTTGGAATAACCGGAACGAAAGACGCGCAATTTCATAGGGTTCATGCGGACGATGACAGGCTCTCCGCCGACGATGCCGGTCTGATAGATTTCAGTGCCGACAGCCATCGCATCCCAGAAGCCGTCATTGAATATCTGTTTGAAGTTCTGCTCCTTGGAATAGTGGCGGAGCAGCTCATTCGCCCGAATCTCGCGCAGATCCTGCCAGCTGTAGTCATAGAATTCCTGACCTTCCTGCATCTGCTTCTCCGCCTGCTGGTTATCGATGCTCTGGTCCTCGACAATCCCCTGAATCATCGAATAGAACTGCTCCTTCTTGTCCTCCTCGATGCGGGAGATGGAGTAAGGATTGGTAACAATCACCTTCCAGTCAAAGACGCGCGCCGCCTCTTCACCACGCAGCGTATTCAGCTTGGAGTTGATAATCGGATAGTGCTGGATCCTATCGGGAAGGAAAGCGGTGGAGATGTTGCCTGGATTGATGATAGCGGCAACATCCTGCATATGAATGATTCCGTTCAAGAGGTCGTAGTTTATCTTCATGTGAACCACATCCTTCCTGACGGGAGAATAATTGAAATATGTCCTTGAGGCTCCCCAATCGACGCACTCACGACGCCACCTCTCGCCCTTCGACTTGAACGGGATCCTCTGCTTGGGGAATGACACAGTTATATCCATAATATAGTCTTTTCTGGGCGAATGTAAATAATTATAGCTCTCGGAAAACGACTATAAATGAATCCCTTATAAGCTCAAAATAGTTTATTTGTGCTGCTCGAAGCGCTGCTGATACGCTTGCCAGTCCTTGTCGAAGAACGGATCATCGGACACGTCGTCTGATTTGGCCTCATTCTCGGCAGGGGAACCGCCGTAGAGAATGATGAAATGTTCCCGGTATAACATGACTTGCGCGAGTGCGCTGATGCGGTCCGTATTGACGTCAGGACCATATGACACCAGCTCGGACAGAAGCGCCCTGTTCCTTAAGCGGTACAGCTGCGGCACCTGCTGGACACTTGTCTCCCCTTTCTCGTCCTTGACCTCAACCGGATATGTCTTCTGTAGCCAATCCCGGATAAGCCCAACAGCGTAGAAGTTCAGGGCCGCATTCACGGATACGCCCTTAATGGCGGAGCCGAACATGGAGTACTTGACAAGCTGCCTCTCACGAAGATATTCAGGACAATCTGCCAGCATCCATGTCGAATGCATCTTGGCAAAGTAGCCGAACATGCCGCGCTTGTTAGACTCATACAGACATGATGCGTTATAGAAGACACAAAGCAGGCGGGCTATCTCATAGTTGTCGTCGGCGAATTGCTTACGTCCCGTGAATTCTGCCACGATAGAGTCCGTGAACAGGTCAAGCACGAAGCAGGAAAATAACGATGTCGATTCCGCCTCGTCATTATCCACCGGGTCGGCGCCGAGGATATACCTGTTGTGCGGAGGATTCTTGACAGGCATCTCATATATCTCAACGGCACCGCGTTCCGTGTTGTCAACGGGCCATTTCCGGATAGGCGTATCGTCCGTCGCCCTGAATTCCACATGTCCGCCGACGTCTACAAGACTGCCGACATAGACATCATCATAAGCATGCGGGTCCTGGTCAAGCTGACGGATGCGCTCGTTGAGCATTACGACAGGAAAGAAATTGGAACGTACTTTCAGGATTGCCTCCGCAGGCGTGATGGGCATCTGGGCTATGCGGGAGAGCAGAGACGCAGGATCTCCACCGTGCTTGACCTCATATCGCTGCATGAGAATCTGGAACAACGCCTTGACCACGTCGGAATTTCCATCCTTGTCCATACATCCGGCGCGTGACATATATGACGGGAAGAAATAACTGAACTTTGTAGTCCCTTTGCCCTTCTCATCATATACATTATTCAACGCATATATCCCGTAACTATTTGGATTGTAGAGCATTGTCTTAACGCCGGCAAAGTCCGAAGCATCGTCACCGGCAGTACCAACGCCATACAGAAGCGAGAAGACGTCGTCGCCTTCCATAACGGAATCTCGTACATTATCCCAAACACCACGGAAGTTCGGATAGGAACCCACCTCCTCGAAGAAGATGAATCCGCGCTTACCACGAATCTTACCCTCATCATCCTTAACCGACAAGCCAAGGACAGAGTTCAAAGATCCCATGATGTTCCCGTTCTTATTCTTATATCCGGCAATCCACGTCATCTCACTCGGAGAACGCTTGACCATCAGACGCGGGAATTCCGTGTTCTGCGCTACGAAATCTATCATAGGCGTGAACTTGCTCAACGTTCCGTCCTTCTCTGCCAGGTATTCCTTGAGATATGCCGTCAGGATTGTCGTCACACGCTTCTTGACCTCCTCATTCTCTCCAAGGACAAGATTATGCGACATGATACTGGCAAGCACGAATGACTTTCCACAACCGCGTCGAGCCAGTTCAAGCGCGTGTTTACCAGACTTACGAGCCTGCTCTATGTAATGGAACCGATAATAGATGCCTTCCCAGAAGTCGGGGAATCCCTCGACACGCTGTACAACGCCAGTCTTCTCTGAACGACGGTTGAGCATGATAGGCGTGTAGTTCAGGAACCAGTACATCAGTCCTGTCACCCATTCGCCGTCAGACTCACGGACGTATCCTTCACGACAACGTCTGCGTTCTTCCAGAAACCACTTGCCATACTCACTGCTCGGATTTGAATTCGGCTTCAAAAGAGAATAACATCCGTTCTGCTCATAGAACTTTGCAGAAGGACGGAAGTAGTCCATGTTCTCCAGAATGTGCGGCTTTGTAATATCAACAATGATACGCCCGTCTTCGTCTCTCGGCAGATCCTTGGCTCTTGGTCTGCCCGGTGAAATCATGTACTTGATGAGCGGAACCTTCTCTACAAACTCCAAGAACTGTTCAGACACCTCGTCGGGATAGGTGTTGAGCAGTTCCTGAGTTATCCGGGTCTGATACTCGTTAGTATTAATTACCGTAGTCTCTGTCACAAAGCGCCCTTAATAGGATGTTATAAAATTCCTGCGGACCATCATAGCGACCCATCAACTCCTCATTCACGTTCTTGCCAAGCATGCCGACGGCAGTCTCGACTATTTCACAGAGGTCTTTCCAGGTAAGTGTATTCTTAAGCTCCTGCGTCATATCTCGTCTTCAAATGCTGATTTCTGTGCCGCACCACGGGCGACGTCGCTGGTGTCAAAGTCCTTCGCAAGCGCCTGTTCCGCATCGGCGAGCTTCTTGGCGAGTTCCGGGATGTCGTTCAGGGTCTTGGTCATGGCAGGTAGCGCCTTGTCAAGCGCCATAGAGGTCTTGCCGCTGTCATCTGTCGGGTCAATCGCGTCTCCGATCTTGCGGATGATCTTACGGACCGTATCGATACCATAGCGCATATCCTGAAGGAGCAGGGATGCCGTTGTCGTACACTGCTTGGTATAGACCTCCATCGCCTGCTTGAGCAGGTCTGACGGTTGCCAGTCCTTGCCGAATCCCTCCTGCGCCTTGACTTCTTCCGCGCGTGCATCTTCGTCCGTCAGGTACATATATGTACTGCGCGGGTCACACATGAACCAGAGATAGGAAATCTGCTGCCAGAACGCCTCTTTCTTCTTGGTCTTGTCGGCCTCGAAGAGCTGACGAATCTGACGGACCAGGAAAGCCTCATCCGCGACCTTAAACTCTACGCCGTCAAACTCAATCAGCTTCATTTCTCACAGGTTATAAAGTCAAGTGAAAACGGCAGAGTGAGTATCCACTTACAGAAGATTCGCCACTGCGGTAGCCGATGGTCTTTGCGCTGGAAGTAGATACGGCGCAGGGTCTGATACGAAAACATCCAAACGCGTCTCTGCATCGTTCCTTCTGGCAGGTTCTCCTTCATCTCCACAAGCTCGTCTTCTGCAAGACCTTGTCCCTGGATATGCATCGTCGATTCGCTGGACAGACATTCACAGCCGATACGGTATCTGTCCATCTCCTGATAGAAATAACGCGGAGCATTTATCTCGCACCAGACTACGACACCGCGAAGAATCTTTGCGTGTTCATCACCACGCTTGACAAGAGTTGAAATCAATTTCCCGTCTTCTTCGTCGATGACAAAATGAGTCATATACCGAAACTCATTTTTCATCTCCATATTAGACGCCTGAAAGCGTATGACGCTTCTCGGCTCCTTACCATAAGGAAGCCTTAGCGCCTGTAATGCGCCACCAATGCCGCCGACTTCCAGTGTCTCAACGGAGAACTCTTCAACCGACTTGTGCTTCTCCGCCATTTACGTCGATGGTTATCAGTTCGCGGTAATGCTTGTTGATCGCCTTCAGGACCTTGATCTCGTCCCGAAGTCTGTTGTTCTCTTCCGCAAGCTCCTTATACTTCTCGCGGATAAACTGGATGTCGCTTTTATACATTCCACTCCTCCCCGTTAAATAGTTCGTCCCATTCTTCTTTGGTCAGTTCGGTATAGCTCCCGTCACGATGAACGCGGTAATATCCGCCATTCTCATTATGGATAGCGAAGTCAATCCGCTGCTCGGCGGAAATCTTGACCATCTCGTCCGGCGTAGGAAGCGGTACCATTACTCCAGAAGACCTCCTTCGTCTATGCCGTCATAATCCTCGACGACGAATTCGATGTCACTGTTCTGGAGACGCAGATAGGTCTTGCCGTCAACCTCGATGAACGGAATCTCATAGGTAATGGACATGTTGTCCTTCTGGATATTGTCATCGTTGATGCTGCCGGGAATGTGCTGCGCCTTCGCGTACCGCTTGAAGTTGATATACACGATGTCCCCTTCCTTGAGACCGGTAACGGTATTGCCGACGGATACCACCCACTGGTAGGGGTTGAGGTCCCCCTTGCGCTTACCACCTGTATACAGGCCCGCAGACGTCCTCTGGTCTTCCGAGAACGTATAAGCCGTGGTGATGACACCGGTGAACATCGGCCTGATTTTCTTGATGTTGAACATTTCAGTCTTTCTTTATAACCTGTCTGGCCTGTTTCTTACCGTCCTCACCGACAAGCCAGATACGGTGGAACATCTTTTTGTCCCTTACGGGAATCTCCGCTCCGTAGAGCGCATTCCGTGCAATGTCTTCAATCTCTTCCGCCGAAAACCAGTTGCGCCTGCCCGGATGCGGCATCATATCTATGTCCTTCGACTCATTCGCCCGCCAACGCAGGTATCTGTCATAACTCGGTCCCATCCTGCCTAAATGTGGTATGCATACCACCATTTCGTGCGTTGCAGCCATAAACGCGGGCTTGAAGTATATCTTCCGCGGCGTATTCAGTCCGGCACGCCTGGCATCCTCCCCTATCACGTCGAAGAACGACTTGACGGCATTCTTGACATCAATATCCGAGAGACCAAGATCGTCAGCAATTCGGCGATACTCGGCCTCCTCCAGTCTATTGCGTACCATTGACGGGATGTTCAGATGACGACCAGTCGAAGATGATTTCGAATATGAAGCGCGTACCTTCCGTCTTGTGCGGGATGTACCGCTTGTTCAGGTCGCCGTCAATCAACACTCCTGCTTTCTTCAGCTCAGCCAGCACCATGTTGAAATGCGCGGGAGACATCTTCAGGGACTCTCTTATGTCCTTGCGGGATGTCTGGCTCCACAGCACCTCCTTGAGTACCGCCGGGTCAGAGATGCTCTCTTTGAGCTTGAAGTACTGCGCCACTATCCTTGCAGCCACATCCCGCTCACGCGCAGTGAGCTTATGGAACGGAGCAAGGAACTCAATCCACAGCCTGTAGAATGAATCCTCCGTACATTTGATGGGAAGGAAGTTATTTGGCTTCATTCTGCTGCGGCTCTGCGTTCAGTTCAGCGTCAAACTCCTTGAGCGAAGACTCGATCTTCTCAATGGCCCACTTGATGAAGTCATCGGAATAGTACTCCGCATGATCCATTACCTTGAAAAGCATGCTCAGGAAAAAGGAGATACGGTTGAAATCCTGCTCGGCAAGCGCAGCCTGCAACTGCTGGATATATTCAACCATCTTCTTGTTCTGAATGCTGAGTTCATTGGCGGTCCTTGCCAGATCCTCATAGGACATTTTCTGCGGGGAATTCCCCTGTGCGTTTTTCTTTTCTTCCATAACTTAATTTATCTATAACGTTTCTTTCGTTTATCCATTCTTCCGCTGCCAGCCTGTCTCCCGACTACATAGAGAGCGTTGGACCTCCGGTCCATGAGCCAGTCCAGATAGGCAGGGAATTCGTCGTCATCGACGTCCGGCATGTCCCATATCCCGACCATACGACAGTAGCTGATACCGACGATGCCCATAATCCGGCATCTGACACGACCATATCCTGAAAATCTTCTTGCGAGTTCATCCGAGTACTCCTGCGTAAAGTCTATTCCGAAGCCGTGGACTCTTTCCATTCTTGTTCCAAGACGCTCCAGTCGGCGATATACTCTCTTGCCGAGGGCGCGGTGGTAATCCTGCTTAAACAGACGGTAGGCATCGTCAGCATTGACACATCGCTTGTCTCCATAGTAGAAATATCCATCACGCTTCTCTATTTTCTCCATTCTATCTCCTCCCGCTTCTTCCGCCTTCTCTCCTCTTCTTCCAGCCATTCATCTATCGTACATTCACCGATGTCGGCTGAATGACAGACGGCGCAATAGGAGCCATCCCAGTCTTCGTTGGCAAGCGTATTGTCCACAAGTATCTTCAGCGAATGGCAGCTCCGGCAGTAACATACCGGCTCCTGCTCATACTCTTCGCGTGAATAATCCTGTGCCATCAGTCCTCTCCGTAATAGTACAAAGTGAATGTCCCGTCCTGGTTCTGGTTAATCGAGACTATCTGGTCTCTGTCAACCCCGAGAGCGTTGGCTTTCTCAACCACCTCCCGCTGCTGATTTCCACTGATCGTTAATAATTTCATACCCGAGTTACTTAACATAATATTTCTTGTCTGCAACAAATATAAGATAAAAATACCGAAATGTAACACTTTTGTTTTATGAGTTATAAACAAGTTGGTTACATAGCATAAATCCTCGGCTTACCCGAGGATTTTGCTCTTATTTCCAGGTCCCGCCGTCCTTGACTTTTATGTCTGACGCTTCAACCCAGCTTCCGTTCTGCTTCACATAGACCGCTTGTACTTGCGACCAAGAGCCATTGTTTTTTACATACATCGTATAATCTGGTCCACTTCCGTCAGAAGTGACAAGAATCGTATGGGCGGCTTGGACATTGGAGATGGTATATATGTATCCGCTGGCCTCGTAAACCACAGTCCACGTAATTCCGAGAATCAGCCCCCCGTAGTTGGCGACGGTGAAGCGCAAGACGGCATCTTGCAACTCATCTCTCGTCCAGGTGCCAGGATCGGAAAGTGTCATGATTGAATTGCTCGTGCTTGTGTAGTGCTGCGCATCCCCCTTCGTCGAAGATCCGGAATAAAGCTGGATTTCAGCCATACGGCTACCACTCGTATAAGTCGTGCTTTCTGCGTGACCATAAGCCTTAACTGTCACAGACTGAATCGTCGCACCTTCCGGAATGGACGAGAAGTCGAAGACATAATCCACATGGCCCGTAGAGCCGGACGAAGCATACATATTGCTCGTAGAAGTGGAATACGGACTTTCGGCGGTATGTCCTACGGCGTAGGAAGCATAGCTCGCACCGGATGAGATTCCTGTATTCGTCTGCGATTCAGCCGTTTGGCTTATCGTACCTCCCTGCCTCTGGACTAACTGCGATGTGACATCAACATTATTGTCAGTAACGATGATATTCTGGTTCTTATTCAAGATAACAGTCGCGCTTTCGCCCTGATAGACGCTCTGCGATGCAGGTTCAATCGTTACGCCTGGAGCCGAACTTGACGCGGTGACATTATATGCCGCCGGAAGCGTATAGTTAATCGTGACATCCGCACCATACAGATACAGATAGGCGGACGATGTACTCGCATTATGAGTCGCAGAGATGTAAAGCCGAATATTTTCGAGTTCGCTATATGTCCACGTCCCCGACGTAATTGAATACTTCGTAGAAGATGTCGGCCTATCAGTCCTTGCCGAACCCTTTGCGGTGGTGTTCGCATAGAGTTGTAAGGACACGGCGGTAACATATGTCGTATTGCTGACATAATACCTTACGTTCGCCGTGATCGTCCCTATCGTCGCACTTGCGGGTATGTTATCCAAAACGCTCTTGTCGAACTCCAGGTACATCTCGCTCGTCCTTGTTGCGCTTCGGTTGGAAGCAAGGGTAAGGCGGGCCGACGACGAGGTGTTATCCGCGTTATGGTAGGCGTTTGAAATCTGCCTACTCGTATTTGTGGACAGAGTGAAGTTGTAACTACCCGTGTTGGTGTAGGAATTGGGTATGAGGGTTACTGACGGCATATCAAATCACAATCCAAATATCCCCATTACTTCCATCACCAGATGTTGGTGTGGAAGAGGAGACAGTTATCTTTCTCCCCACAGCCCATGCTCCACTGGATACCTCCAGAATCTTCCCGTTGTCCGTAGATGAAACAGCGGGAAGTCTCGCGTCATTCACATCGTAGGTAGTATTACCTATCTTTATCTTCTTGATTGCCATACTACGATGCGCTTACGCTGAGATCATCATACTTAGCCACCTTGACCTTGTCGTTGGTCCCGACTGTAATTGTCTGTGCCGCAGCCGTACCCGTACCGATACCCGTGACAGCAGATGCGGTGGACGCCGTACCAAGTCCGGTCATAACGGTACCACCGCCGCCGGTAGCCGAAAGAGAGCCGGTAGCCACTGTGATAGCCGTGCCGAGAGACGGAGCAGTGCCATTGCTCCCGGAGATGATAAGCGTCTCCGAGTCGTTACCGGTCCCCATAGCAAATGACCAACTAGACGCGGAACCGGCAGAGGTTACATTCGGAACGGTGGTCGTGGATAACTTGCTCGTCGTGCCAGGATAAGACTTGACGAAGGTGTCGGTGCTGCCGCCACTAAAAGAAACGGAAGAGCTGCCATTCGTAAATGTCGTAGACTCACCCAGCACCTGATCGCCGTTACCCTTCGAGAGCGAAACGCTATCCTTATACGCCAGAGCGCCGAGGTTGGACAGGTCTATCTGCTGCGACCCGAGCATTTCCCAGGCATCATCCGCGACGACATATTCATCGTACTTATTCAGGTCGGCGCCGGACTTGACAAGGTAGAACGTTCCATCCTCACCGGAAGAGGCGGGCATGGTCCCCGTATAGTTCGTATCGTTATATCTCACGACGACACCCTGCGGTATGTTAGCCACCACTGGCGTGGAATTCCCGTCCCAGGAGACGGTAAAGGTGATACCCCCGGAGATCATGGAACGTGCGGTTGCGTCCTTGATGTCATATACGTTGCCGGAGGGCAATTGGATTTTACTGATTTCAGCCATATATCTTACTTTTTAGTTTCTGTTAAACACAAGGGTTTCGTCGATGATATCGTCAAGTATATTAAGCTTCGCACTCCAGAACGCCTTATCCTCTACGGTGACATGAGACTGCGCGTCCTGTACGTGCTGTATGAGCATCTGATGGTCTTTCTGGTCCGCAAAGACAAGGTCTTGGACGTATGCATTACCTGAACCGATCTTTATCCTCGGCACATCCACCAGATGACCGAGACCGTCATCGTACTTGTCCGCGTCGGAATAGATGATAATCTCACCGGCTTTCGGAATATATCCGTGGAGGTTGTCCCAATAGCTCGTCGTGTTATATCTGACATCGACCTTAAAGCTGGACGTGGTATACTCCGTGTTGTCCGTGTACTTGAACGTCAGCGAATAGTCCGCGTTCTGTGTGACGGACTTGATTCCCCTGCCAGCGGGACCCTGCGGACCTTCCACTCCCCTGTCGCCCTTGTCTCCTTTCTCGCCTTTCAGGTCCGGAGCCATGCTGCGGATCGCATCATACGCTACGACGGCATTCACGAATGTCTCGAAGACGATTCCTTCCCGAAGACCGCAGTACTCTGCGATATTCACGTTCCCGTTCAGGATGAAACTGTCCGGGTTATAGTAGCTCTTCTCGCTCAGCGACTTGACGTACTGGAAAGCGCGCGTCGAGTTCTCTGCCACGACAAGCGCCATTCCCTCGCTGGGTCCTACCGAGAACTGTAGAGCATACAGATATTGCTTGTAACTCATACTTTCTTCAATTTAGCAATAGCGTTCCTGACCATCTCAGGACCGTATCTGTCAAGGATCCCCCCTTCAGCATGCCACTTCCCGCCAAAATTTCTGGCGAAATTCGCCTTCTTGACCATCGCAGGCGAATAGTTCTCCTTATGCGCCAGGACCTGGGATGCAAAAGCCTGTACGGATTTGCCATGTTTCTTGGCGGCAGCTGTAAATGTCCCGCGCTTGCTGGGCTTGATATGAATCTTTCCGCCAGACTTATAGTCATTCAACAGCAACCCGCCATCCGAATAAGGCTCCGTAAACCAGACCTTATCCCCAATTTTCAATTTGCCATTCACTATATCTTCGGTATTCCACCGCTTCAGGTCCTTGCCAGCCTGGTTGTAATGCCTGCCCGGGACACGCACCCGCTCCTGAATAGTCGAGAAGTTATCACCCGGCTCAACGATATGATAGTCATCCTTGATGGCATCCGGCACATATTTCAGGAAATCGATGTCCACCCCGATGTTGTTGCCCATGATCTCCAGCTCGGGATTGTTGCCAATCGTCGCAGCCTTGCCGTTCTGGAAGAACTCCGTAGCGTTATTCCGCTGGTTCCAGTACTTATACAGGATCTGCGCAGGCGTGTAACCCATCTCCATGCCCTTCTGTATATCATCTTTGGTGATGTTGTGCTTGAACATGTCCGCCAGATGCTCATACGCTTTCCGGTGCTGTTCCGCCTCACTGAAATCCTTACCGTTCTTCAGGCCGTAATAGCCGCTATAACCCGACTTGTTCGCCGCGGTAGGACTATACGAGCTTTCCAGACCGGCAAAAGCGGAGAGGATGTCCCTGAAGTCAGCGGTATCCAGACCGGCAACCGTAGGGTTGGCGTCTATAAAAGCGTCGAGGCTGGTCAGGTGCTTGTCCCGCTTGCCATATGACTTCTCATCAGCAAAGATATTGTAGTCCGGCATGGGAAGGGCCATCTTAATCTCCTGCTCCTCCTCAATCTCATCTTCCGGAGTCCACATGACCTGCTCCGGATCGTACAGCGTCCTGTCTATCTCGCCGCCGTTGGCCTTAACGATGGCCTCCCGAACCTTGGCGTTGTCCTTATAATGGGCTTTGAGACGGCTAATGAGACCCCCATGCTTAAACAGAATGTCATCACTATGCTCATTTGCAATCTCCATTATTTTACGTATTCGGTCATCCTTGTCCATGAAAGTCTTGAATATCATTCCCTCATCGGACAACTTCCGCAAAGCTTTTTCTCTTGCTTTCGGATTCAACGAATATGAAGAAGCTGGATCAGCAAAAACGCCATATTTGAACTCATTCAATGGAACAGAACGCTGCATCTTCGCCTCAAAATAACTCTGATTGCT